>Ga0335075_10001277_pt1 | contig 41820 bp, 42 predicted proteins | sample Lox_Sample_24_FD_206723 | JGI IMG/M metagenome (GOLD analysis project Ga0335075, IMG submission 206723) | Soil microbial communities from Loxahatchee National Wildlife Refuge, Florida, United States - Lox_Sample_2.4 | ecosystem: Environmental > Terrestrial > Soil > Wetlands | place: USA...
CAGCAACCGGGGCGAAATCGTGAAGTGGCGGCAGACCGCGGCGACGGAAAGCCCGGGATCGGCCAGGTTGGCCGCCACGAACCGCAGCACATCGGCGCGGAGAGCATCACGAAGAGCTTCCTGCGCCTGCTCATCTCTGCCGCGGGTGCCCAGTGCCGCGGAAACGACCGAGGTAAACGACTGCTCCAGCTCGGCCTGCACATGTACCGAGTCCGGCTCGTCCAGCTTCCACATGGAACGCATCATGGTGGCGGCGACACCGCCTATTCCGGCGGTGGCGTCGATCGGCATCGCCGCGCCCTGCCCCAGACGGGGCAACCGCGAGCTGAGCAGCTTGTGCGGGACACGGAAAGTGAGCTTACGCCACGGCGAATCGAAATCGAGGAAGTATGGCTCCCTGGTATCTACGACCCACAGCTGACCCGGCGACACTACTGATTCCCGGCCGCCTTGCTGGACCCGGCACCGGCCGGCGATCTGCAGGTTCACGAAGTAGAACTCACCGTCGGAGCGTGCCACCTCGCGCGTGCCGTGCAGTGTCTGCTGGGGCTGCGACCAGACAGCGGCCCGGCTTAGCTCACCCAGCGGCCGCGCCTCAACGCCGCTGGCGAACCCGTCGCCGGGAACTGACCTCTTCGGCGTCATGGTGATGAAGACATCGCAGATGACGTCGTGCCAGTAGGCGAACTGTTCTCGAATCGGCAGCTCTGAAATATCCCAGACTGGCAATGGGCACCTCCTCCCGATGCCGGTGAACGACATCGGTTAACTACAGAGCATATATGAAGGAGCAGATTGTGACCGCGCCGCGAGCCCGGGTGACCGGGAACCTCTCGGCCGAGCTGACCAGTTTCGTCGGCCGCCGCGATGAGCTGGCCGAGATCAGGCGGCTGCTGGCGAGCTCCCGGCTGGTGACGCTCACAGGGATCGGCGGGGTCGGCAAGACCCAGCTCGCGCTGCGCGCCGCCGGCGGACTCTGCAAGGCGTTCCGCGACGGCGTCTGGCTGGTGCAGCTGGACCAGCTGCGCCAGCTGCGAGACGAGGAGCTGGTGGCTGAGGCCGTCGCCGGCGCGCTTGGCCTGCAGGACCGGGCCGGATATGACGCTACCGCGACGCGGGCGGAGTATCTGGCCGAACGTCAGCTGCAGCGGTTTGGATTTGGCGGCCCAGCGGCGGCGGACGATATCGCGGTGCCAGCGCAGGATCGTGCCGGGGGTGATGAACGCGTCCAGCGCGCCGTGGCGTGAGCGCGGGATGAGTGTGAGCAGTGCGGCGAACAGCGCCCGGTCGGTCCACGTCAGCCTCGGCCGGGTCGCCGTCTGCCGCTGCCGGACCGCCAGCTGGTGGCGCAGCAGAAGGATCTCGGCGTCCTTCCACGCCGACGGTCGCCTGGACAGCCGCAGCCACGCGGGTATCTGGACGGCGAGGAGGAACACGAAGCGCAGGCACACGAGACGCGATAATCGACGACCGGGATGCCCTACTGCAAGTCGGCAGCACCTGATGACCTGCCTGTACGGAGTTTTCGGCAACCACAGGTCATCATGCGGCTCGACCTGGCTACCCGCACGGCGACCCTGATCTGGTCCGCTAACCAGCCGGAAGGCCTGGTGGCGGGTGCGACCGGAAGCGCGCAGCCGCTCAGGAACGGCGACATGTTCGTCAGCTGGGGCGGCCTTGGCTACATGTCCGAGTTCAGCCGCACAGGGAAACTGCTGTTCAACGCCGAACTCCAGGGCGGCGCCACCTACCGCGCTTACCTGCTGCCCTGGCCGCCCAGGGGCGGCGGGCGGTCAAGGCCGCCGCCTCCGGCCGGCGCGCCCCCGCCACCCGGCCCGGCGCGCTGCGCGACCTGGTCGAGGAGCACCTGCGCAAGTTCCCCGGCACGCCTTCACCCCGCACCAGGTCGGCAAGGTGCTCACCCGGTCGGCCGGGGCGGTCGCCAACGCCCTCGACAAGCTGGTCAGCCTCGGTGTCGCGCAGATGGTCACCGACAAGCCCCGCACCTACCGGCTCGCCCCCGCCGTCCCCGCCCCGGACGCGGCCGGCGACCCCGCCGCCGGCGCGGAGCCTGCGGCCAGCGCCGCGTAACGCGCGGCGCGCGCCCGTCGTACCGGGGACCTAACCGAGCCCGGCCCGGCCTGCGCTGCCGCCCGCCCGCCGCACCGCCCGCCGCTCCCTGCCGGGTATATGAGCGCGCTGACCTGCGCGGGTACATCGCAGATATACAGCAGGTACACGGCCTGTGGTACGGGGCCGCGCGGAGGTGTTTAGCTGCCCGTGGCGTACCGGATGCCGGCGTCGGCCAGCCACTGGGCCGCGTCGGCGCTCAGTTCCCAGGGCCGCGCGAGCAGGAGCCGGCGCAGCCGGGCGCGGTCGGCGACGTCCGGGGGCTCGGCGGGCAGTCGTGCCCTGTACTTCCCGCCCGGACCCCAGCGGTCATCGGCCGGGTTGCCGAGGGCCGTCACGAACTGGTCCGCGAGCGCGGGCCAGTGCGGGTGGCCCCACCAGTGCGAGCACGCCAGCCCGCCGTGCGCCGCGAGGCGGGCGAAGGCGAACCGCGGCCCCCGCTCCTCGGCCAGCACGGCGAACGTGCTCAGGGCCGCGTCGGTTGATCGTCTTGGGCTGCCGCTGGCTGGGCGCTGGAGCTCCCCGAGCTCAGTCCGCGCAGCATCAGGCGGAGGGTGTGATCGAAGCGGTCGTGCCCCTCGCCGGCTGTCAGTTCCCTCGCGAACGCGACCGTGTTGGGAAACTGATCCGCCGGGAGCATCTTCAGGCGTTCCGCGATCTCTGCGCGATCGACGACCTCGCCGTGAACATCCTCACCCTGCCGCTCGGCCACCGAGGCTTCAAGGCAATAGGCGGTGATGTACAGGAAAGCAGCGTCGCTGGTCCAGGCGGCGTCCTGCGCGGAGGCGCCGCCGGCGAGCAGGAACGCGAAGAGCGCCTCGCCCACGCGTAGCACGGTCAAGTCCGCCGGCACGACCGCCAGCGCGGCCTGCGCGATACCGGGGTACTGCAGCAGCTGATCGCGCAGCTGCCCGCAGACGTCGAGGAACTGCTCCTGCCACCGCGCCGGGTCCGGCTCCGGCAGATCGATCCTGGAGCAAAGCTCGCCGACTAGGAGGTCGCCGAGCTGCGCCTTGTTCCGTACGTGCGCGTACAGCGACGCCGGGCCGGTGTCCAGCGTATCCGCGACGGTCCGCATCGTCAGGCGGTCGTATCCGATTGCCGCAATTGCTTCGAGCGCTGCGTCGACGATCCGCCGCCGGGAGATGGGCACCCGGCCGCGCCGGGCAGCAGGCCGCATCTCGTCCTCCCGATGGGCGTCCGCGCGCTTCGACGCGGCGATGACCGCCGCCCACTGCTCCCGGGTGATCGCATCGCGCGATGCTCGCCTGCCTGCCATTCGCCTACCCTACCATCCGACTGGAACATTGATCGTATAGAATATTGTTCGTAACAGCGCCGGCCGCCGGAGCCGGCGCCCTCCCGGGAAGGACTGTCATGACCCCTACGGTCTCGATCATCGGTGCCGGTCTCGGTGGGCTCACGCTCGCCCGTGTCCTGCACGTTGCCGGAGTGCCCGCGACGGTGTACGAGGCGGAACCCTCGGCCGGCTCCCGGACGCAGGGCGGCCAGCTCGACCTGCACGAGGAAGACGGCCAGCGTGCGCTCGAGATCGCCGGGCTGACCGCGCAGTACCACGCGATCATCCATCGCGGTGGCGGCGCCCGGCGGGTCTACGACACCGCCGGCGACGTCCTGGTGGAGGTCCCCGACGACGGCTCGATGACCCGCCCGGAGACCCTTCGCGGCGACATCCGGCGGATCCTGCTGGAATCGCTGCCAGAAGGCACGGTGCAGTGGGGCAGGAAGCTCGCCTCGGCGACCTCGGCCGGCGACGGTCGGCACGAGCTGACCTTCACCGACGGTACGAGCGCTGCCACCGACATCCTCGTGGGCGCTGACGGGACCTGGTCGAAGGTCCGTCCGCTGCTTTCGCACGAGAAGCCGGCCTACGCAGGCCTGAGTTACGTCGATTCGTATCTCCACGACGTAGACGAGCTCCACCCGGAGATCGCCGAGACTGTCGGGGACGGCGCGCTGTACGCCATCCAGCCAGGCAAAGGGCTCCTGTCACACCGCGAGACCGGGAACGTGGTGCACACGTACGTCATCCTGCACCGGCCCGTGGAATGGTTCGACGAGATCGATTTCGCCGACGCTGCCGGCTCCCGGGCGCGGATTGCGGCCGAGTTTGACGGGTGGTCACCGAAGCTGACCGCACTGATCACGGAAGGGACCGGGACTCCGGTGCTGCGCAGCATCTACCAGCTCCCCGACCGGCACCGCTGGGACCGAGTGCCCGGCGTCACCCTCATCGGCGACGCGGCGCACGTGACCGTCCCCGGCGGGGACGGCGCGAACCTCGCCATGCTCGACGGCGCCCAGCTGGGACAGGCGATCGCAGCGCACCTCGACGACGTCGAGGCCGCGTTGAACAGCTACGAGGCGATCGTGTTCCCCCGCAGCGAGGCAGCGGCCATCGCCGCGCATCGGACGATCAGCACGATCTTCGGAGACGGCGCGCCGGACGGCGTCGTGAACCTCTTCAAGGGAGTGCTTGCACAGCAGCAGCGACACCACTCGTGACGTCCAAGGCAGGCGCCGAGCAGGGAGATCGCGGCGGACGGGCGACTCAGCCCCGCGCGCGCTTACGCGATTGCCTGGGCAGTGACGCCCAGATCGACCCTGTCGATATTGAGGTTCCTGCTGGTGCCCAAGTCGATGGCGAGACATGCCGAACGGACCGGAAATCTCCTCCAACACCGCTTCGACCGACAGGCCCAGTCGCTCGGCCGACCGTCGCGATGTTGAGCACTGCGGCGCCCTCGTCGGTTAGCCGCCTACTTAAGAAGTCCACGCTGGATACAGACTGTCTTTACGCAGATCGGGTCATCTGAGTACAGCATGCATACCAGCCATGGACGCGAGGCCCGGTTGCCTATCGAGAGCCCGCGTCGTCGCGTGGGGCTGTGAGGCTTGGCTCAGGTATACCTTGCCCTCCTTACGGATGGATGTCGATCCCGATGACAGCCAGCGCCCCGCTGCTGGCGGCCTCCTCGACGAGCTCGCCGATTCCCGTCGGCGTCGTCCTTGTACCGGGCCAGGTCGCCGCCGGCGAGACGGGCCAGCGTCACGCCGCTGGGGAGCTTGCGGGCGGGGCTGGCCAGCCACGCGTACAGCCTGGCCGCCAGCCGCCAGACTTCGTCCGCCCTGATGCTGTCGAAGGCCGATGCCGGCGTGCCGGCGTCGGGGCCGGCGTCCCCCATCCAGCGGCGGATGAGCTGGCGTGCGCGCCACGTGGCGTGGCTGGTGGCCCGCAGCATGTCGCCGTCTTCGAGGCGGCCCTCGGCGTGCCAGCTCTCCACGCAGGTGTTGCGCCACGCGCCGTTCACCAGGCCGAGGGCGGCGAGGCCGGCTACCGGCCCGGCCTTCCGCGGGTCAATGCCGACACGCTCCCGGAGCAGGTCAGCCGTGAGCTGCCCCTCGCGTTCCGGGGTCAGGCCGCCAGCCGCCGTCACCCTGGCCTCCTCCGTCAGCAGCCATCTCCGTCCAGTCTGCCGCACAGCGCACGCGGTCGGCGGCAGGCGCCTCAAGCCCGGCGTCACTGCGCCGGCAGCCGGGCCGGGTCACAATGGGGTAATGAGCACGCCTTCAGGTGACGTGGTGTACCACGGCCTCAAGAGCAGCCACACCGGGGCGGTCATCACGGTGGAGACCCCGGACGGCGAGGTGCTCGGCGTCGTGCGGCATATAGCGGCCCACAGTCCAGGCGGCATGACCTGGGGATACGGCGGGTCGGGCCCGCTGGACTGCGCGCGCTCGCTGCTGACCGCCGCGCTGGGCGGCGACGGCGAGTGGGGCGCGTACGGCGGCGCCAGCGTCATCTGGGACTTCAGGGACGAGGTCGTCGCCGGGCTGGAGGATGAGTGGCGCATGAGCCGCAGCGAGATCCTGGCCTGGCTCGACCGGCGGAGAGCCTGAGCACGGCGGCTGCCGGCACCGCGCCGCGCAGCCGCCCGTCGGCAAGACCCCGCCCCCGGCCGTCCGGCGCAGCGGCGAGACCGCCGGCGGGTAGCGCCTAAGCCCGCCCGCCGCCGGCAAGCAGACCCGGCCGGCGTTTTCACCGTTCCCTGCAACAACCGCGCTTTTTTCGTCTCTCCAGTACCAATTTCCGGGCAGCGAGCGAAAAAGGCCCCCAAAACCCGATTTCTGTAGTGCAAGGAAACCAGGAGGCGCAAGGGAGCGGCCTATGACAGATCCCTCAGTCAGCATAACGCGTTGCACGCGGCCGGGTGCCCACGTGGGCGACTTGACGGGGCGGGCGGAGTCGCGGGTGAATGCCTGCGGTCCCGGGCGGCAGGCCAGCTCGCCCCTCCGGCCGGCCACCCCCGGCGACGGCGCGGGCGCGCACGAGGTCACCGCCCGGGACCCCTCCCCTCCGGCAGGGCCGGGTGCGTCCCGCGCCGCTCCGCCGCGCAGCCGCCCGGCCGGGCCCTTTTTCTTTCCCTCGTTCCGCGGGACGGCAGCCCCGGGCCGCCGCCTGCCGTCGCCGACCGGGCGGGGGCCGGACTTGACGCGACGGGCGGAGCGGAGCGTCCGTCGACCCGGACCCACGGACGGGCCGCCCCCGGGAACGGTGACCGCTCCCAGCCGGCCCCCGCCACCCGGGCCGCAGACCCCGGAACCCCCGGCGACCCGCTGCTGACCATCGAGGAGGTGACCGCCGAGCTGCGGGTATCCCGGGCCGCGTTCTACCGCTGGCGCCGGCAGGGAGCCGGCCCGCCGGCTGTGCGGCTGCCCGGCGGCGGGGTGCGGGTCCGGCGCAGCGCGCTCACGGAGTGGCTGCGCCCGCCTGGAAGAAGACACCACAGCAGAGGAGCAAGGAGCAGATGGACAGTTACGACGTCAGGTTCTGGGACATCAGAGGCTCGGCAACGGCACCGCAGCCCGCTACCGGGTCCGCTGGGCGGTCGACGGCCGCGAGCACTGCAAGTCGTTCAAGGCCCGCCCGCTGGCCGACGGGTCCCTCGACGGCCTGAAGGACGCGGTCCGCGACCGGCGGCCCTTCGACCCCCGCACCGGCCTGCCCGAAGCCGAGACGACCGGGGACGAGCTGGTGACCTGGTACCAGCACGCCCGCAGCTACGCCGAGGCCAAGTGGCCGAACCTCGCCTCGGTCTCCCGCCGGTCGGTCGCCGAGGCGCTGGTCACCGTCACCATCGCCCTGTCCGCGAAGGAGCCGGGCGCGCCCGAGCCCAAGGTGCTGCGCACCGCGCTGTTCGGCTGGGCGTTCAACCCCGCCACCCGCGACACCAGCCCGCCCGAGAAGATCGCCGCCGCCCTCGGCTGGGCCGAGCGCGCCTCGCTGCCCGTCGCCGAGCTGGAAGACACCGCGACGGTGCGGCTCGCGCTCGGCGCGTGCGCCAGGACCCTGGCCGGGAAGGCAGCGGCCGGGTCGACGCAGCGGCGCAAGCGGTCGGTGTTCTACAACGCCCTCGGCTACGCCGTCGAGCAGGGCCACCTGGCCTCTAACCCGGTCGACCGCATCCAGTGGACCACTCCCGCCGTCGCCGCCAGCGTCGACCGGCGGGTGGTGGTCAGCCCCGCGCAGGCCAGGAGCCTGCTGGCCGCCGTCCGGGGGCTGAGCGGCCGGGGGCAGCACCTGGAGGCGTTCTTCGGCTGCCTGTACTACGCCGCGCTGCGCCCGTCGGAGGCGGTGATGCTCCGCGAGGGCGACCTGTACCTGCCGGGGAAGGGCTGGGGCCGGATCGTCTTGGCCGCCTCGGCGTCGAGGGCGGGCACGGCCTGGACCGATGACGGCACTGCGAGGCAGGAGCGGGGCCTGAAGCACCGCGCCGAGAACGAGACCCGCACTATCCCCATCCCGCCGGAACTCGTCAGGCTGCTGCGCGCCCACATCAAGCGGTACGGCACCACCCTCGACGGGCGGGTCTTCCAGACCGCCCGGGGCGGCATCCTGCAGGACTCCGGCTACAACGAGGTCTGGGCCGAGGCCAGGCAGAAGGCCCTGACCCCGGCGCAGTACAGGTCGCCGCTCGGCCGTCGGCCGTATGACCTGCGGCACGCGGCGGTGTCGCTGTGGCTGAACTCCGGGGTGCTCGCGACCGAGGTCGCTCCCCGCGCCGGGCACGGCGTCGCGGTCCTGCTCAAGATCTACGCGCACTGCATCGACGGACAGGCCGATGCCGCCAACCAGCGCATCACCGACGCCCTCGGCACAACCGAGCCCGAGCCCGGCCCTGGCGGTGAAGAAGACGACGGCAGCGAGCCGGCAGCCTGAAATGCCAGGTCAGCAGCCAGACGCCGAGAAGAATGGTCAGCAGACCGCTCCTCCGGACGGTCAGCACTCCCGCCCCCGCCGTCCGTGCCCGTCCGTGGATTCCGCGCCCTCCGGCCCCGGCACGCACGGACGCATAGCGGACGGCGGAACCCCGAAAACACGCCTTGAAACGCATATGCGCTGGTCAGCGGGGGTGATTCGGATAGGAGGAGCGTACTGTAAAACCGTCGGCTCAGCCTACGTTGGTTCGAACCCAACACCTGCCACCACCTGCGAAGACGGCCCGCTAGCTGGGAATTCTCGGCTATGCGGGCCGTTTTCCTCTGTCCCGGCGTGTATCACTTTGTCGCGCTGTGGACCGTCATGTTGCGGTGTCCACGGACGTATAGCGGACGGGATCCGTGCCCCAGCGTGGTCGGTGCGCACCGTCGGCTGTTTTACGGACGGCCACGGACGGCCTTCGGTGACCCACCCTGGGCATCGTGTGCTGATGCCCGTTTGGAGCGCCGGGCTTGATGGCATTCCTCACCCAGTCGTCTTGGCGCCGTCCCGCGCCATGCAGGGCCGTGTCGCCCGCTGGGGGCCCAGCCCGGGATCCGCACGTGGTCCGCTGCTAGCGGCGCGTGTGCGGCCGGGCTCGCGTTGACTTTGCCAGCCCGTATACCTGCTGGTCAGCGCATAAATGTACCTGGGGTGCATTGTCTGGTCATGTGGTTGTGCGTGGCTTGACATCCGGCGCTGAGTCGGGCGTGCATCCGTCCTGTGCCCGTTGCTGTTCCCGGTGTCGGCCAGGCCGGGGCGGGCCGGGGAGGTTGGTGGCCTGATGTCCGAGGCGGCGGTTGCGGAGAGCGTGACGATTGCGGCGGTGCCGGAGCGGGTGGGACTGGCCCGCGCGTTTGTGGCCGCGGTGGTCGGCGAGTCTCATCCCTGCAGTGACCTGGCGGTACTGCTGGTCAGCGAGTTGGTGACCAACAGCGTGCGGCACAGTGGCTCGGCGGTTCCGGGCGGGCTGGTGACTGTGTCCGTGGCCGCAGACGAGGGAGGGATCCGGGTGGAGGTGACCGACCGCAGCGGTGGCGGTACCCCGGTCCTGATGCCTGCCGCCCTCGTGGACGGGGAGGCGGAGGGCAGCCGGGGGATGGGGCTCGTGGATGCCTGTGCCGCGCAGTGGGGCTACTGGCGGGGCGGCGGCTCCTCCACAACGTGGTTCGAACTCCAGGCTTTAATGCCACCGGCAGGCGGTTAAGGAGTCCGCTCGCCCCGGGCCTGCTACGGCCCGTATCGCCTGGATCGGCCTCCGGTGGCTGAGATGATGTCGGCCGCCTGCTGCAACTGGGCGACCCTGGTTTTGAGAATCCGGTCGTAGGAGGGCATGATGTCGGCGGCCTGGCTGAGGGACGCTGCCGTGTTCTGGAACGCGCGGGTGCTGAACACGTCGGCCGCGTGCGCGAGCATGGCGGCGGTCCGGGCGCTGGGGCCGGCCGGGGTGTTGGTCAGGACGTCGACGACCTGGCGGAGCTGCGCGACGGTGCCGGCGGTGAGCGTTCCGGTCTCCTCCAGCTGGTCGGCTATCTGCTGGAGCCGTTCCACTGGCGGGGTGAAGACGCCGAGCAGCAGCTCGGTGAGCGTGTCCTCGTCAACGGGGCCGAGCGTGGCCAGGGCCGGGCCGTTACTGCCTTCGTGGGCGGTCTTCCAGCGGGTCAGCAGTTCCACGGGGTAGAGCTTCTCGCCGGTCTTCTTGTCGTCGACTTCGCCGTGGTGGGGCAGGCACAGGATCAGCAGGTTCCCGAACGCGGCGCATTCGCGGGGAGTGAGGGAGGGATCGTGCCGCGGGGCGCGGACGCCGCGGATGTGGGCGATCTGCGCGTTCTTGCGGTAGACGCCGGGCCGGGTCTCTTTGACCAGAGGGGCCGTGCACCCGGGTGCGTAGCAGCGCCCGTTGCTCAGCGCCCACAGTGCGGCTTCGGTCGCGGCGGGGATGGGTGCCCGGTGGCCGGCTGTTCGCGGCTTGGCGCCTGTTCCTGGGCGGGGGCCTGCGGCTGGCTGACGCGATTGAGTCGTCATGGGTGATCAGTCCCTCCTGCAGCTGCCTCTGCGCTGGCGGCCCATTCGCGGTACCGGCTCACGTCAGCCCGGAACTCGGTTCCGTCCCGGTCAAAGATCCGGGCCCTGCCGGGGAGCTGCGCGAGTTCGCGCAGCGAGGGCTCGAAGTCCGGGTCGAGTCCCTTGTGGCACGTGCCGCAGAGGGTGACGAGGTTGTCTTCGGCTGTGGGGCCGTGCATGCGCCAGGGAATGACGTGGTGCACGTGAAGCTCAAGGTCGACGTGGTCGCTGGGGCGGCGCCCGCACACGACGCAGCGGTAGCCGTCGCGCTTGAGCACCCTCATCCGGAGTTTCCTGTCCGGCGCGCGGCGCTGTGCCGCGCTGTCGGGCAGGTGGCTGGTATCCGTGAAGCCGCCGCCGCCCACGAGGGTGTCCCCGTCGTGAACGCACTCGCTGGGAGCGATGATCCACGTCAGGTGCGTCTCTGCCACTGACTTCTCGACCAGGGCGTTACCGCCGAGGCGTGCGTAGACCGACAGGCTCGCGTCGTCATGGACCGACACCCAGCCCCGTCCGATTTTGTCCCACATCTGGGTGATCAGGCGCGGGTCGACGATGCTGGCGGCCCGGATCTCCCAGCGGGGGTTGCGCTCAGACCACCCGACCCAGTGGGTCTGCCTAGACAAGAAGAGCTGCCCGCCCCGGCTTACGCCGAGGGTGACCGCGAAGTAGCTGCCCAGCGGGTCGAAGTCTTTCATCTCCCGCAGGAGTTGCTCCTGGCAGGACTCGATGAGGGCTTGTGCGGCTTCCACGGGGGTCACTATCACATGACGCACCGACATTCAGCGCGACCAGAATCTTCTGACCGACTGTCCTGCAACCGCCGTCAACTGGGCCACCCATATCGCTGACCGGGTAAGCAACCCCCGCACCAGGGAAAATACCGTGCGGTCCGAATAAGTGCTCTCCGCCAGTACTCGCGTCTGGTTGAGCGAGGCCGGCTGGACCTGGCGTGTGCCTGTTAGGGGCCTCGTTTGTACCTGGGGTTGTAGCTGCTGTTCCCCTGGGCGCGTGTGGATGGCGGCCCGCCCAGGACGGGGACCAGCGCGTTCGGCCGCAGTTCCTGCAGTCACGCCAGATGCTGGCCGCCCTGAGCGGGCGGCCAGCATCTGCGTATCGGCGTTCAGGCTGGCCCGTCTGTGGTTATCCGGCGGGCTGCGGGTGGTTGGCGTCGATCCACTGGATCAGGGCCAGGGGCGATCCGCTGAAGTAGTCGCGGATGCGGACCTGGAGGGCGCGGTACTCGTGCCCCTGGGCGAAGTCGCGGTCGGTGGTCTCGCCGCAGCCGCAGGCGCACGGGCGGGTCCGGAATTCGGCTTCTTCGGGCAGTTCCCCGTAGGTCACCGAGTTCTGCGACTGGTTGGGCAGCGGGTCCGGCCGGCCGATGTAGGTGTCGTAGACGGGGTGCCCGGCGGTTAGCAGGTCGCCCTCTAGGGCGATCCTGTCCTCGTGCTGGGTGACACCTTTGACCTGGGCGACGGCGGCTACCTTGCCCTGACCGGTGATCAGGACGAACCGCTCGGAGCCGGCCCGGGTCCGGTTCATCTTCCACACCCCGCGCCCGGCTTCCCATGCCTCGGCCTCGGTCATCCGCGGAAAGTAGCCGATGTAGCCGCGGCCGAGCGGGTCATCGGTGACGGTTTGGTAGTCGCCAAGCTTGACGCGGATCGCCACGTTGTCCTCCTGCTGGTGGAGCAGCTCTGTTGGTATCTCAACTATGAGGCATGACCACCAAAAGTTCAAGTAGTAAATCTTCGTTGTGGCAGCCACCAGTACTAGTTAAATTGGCAAGTTTCTATAGTGGCATGAAAAGTTACGGGTTGGGCTGAGGCTGGCCCTGGCTGCACGCTGTCGGGCGCGTTACCGTGGGAAGCGTGACGGCCGCAGGGCACCGCCCGTTCGTTGACGGCAGCCGGGGCCCGCAACTCGGCGGGCTGGCGGCGGTCGCGTGCCGGGACTGCGCGTGGGCGCAGGCGGTGAACGAGGACCTGCACGAGGGGCGCGAGGACCGATTGCTGGCCTGGCACGCCGACCGCCCGGAGCTGGGCTTCGACCACCTCGCCGACCGGGACCCGGGCATGCGCCTGGAAGTCCCCGGTTACGTTGTTTGGCTTGATAACGGGTTCGGCGGCCTGGCTCTCGCCGACGAGCGCACTGGCGGCATGCATGACAGCTACAACCATCAGTGCCTGGCTATCTTCAAGTCCGTGGCCGAGACCGGGAACCTCCAGGCCGCTGAGATCAGCGAAGCCCGGCGGCTCGGAATCACCCCTAAGCGCGCAAGCGGCGACGTTCGCCTGATCGCCGCAACCCTGTTCCGTGCCGGGCTGCTCCAGCCGGCGAGAGCATCCCGTGAGCAGCCAAAGCCGTAGAACTGCCAGCGCGGTGCCTTCAGGTGCGGCGCTGCGGCTGCGTCCGCCGGGTATTCGGGATACTTCCTGAAACGCAAGACCCGGGCGGCGGTCCGTGCAGGCCTGCCGTCCGGGTCTTAAATCCGTGACGAAGGAAAATCTCCAAATCCCGGATTCCCCTGAGAGGGTACCTGGGTTACCCCCTGTTCGCTGCTTCGTACCTGGCGACGACGTCGGCGGGAACGCGCCCGCGTTCATTGACTTTAATGCCCTGTGCTTTGGCCCAGGCGCGCATGGCCTTATTACGTGTCTCATCCGACCTGGCCGCCCGTGACCTGGACGGCCTGCGGGGGGTGCCTGTGACCTTACGTCCCTTGTCGATGTAGGGCTTCAGGAGATTCCGCAGTTCCTGGGAATTCCCGTGGCTCAGGTCGATCTCGTAGCTGGTGTCGTCCAGCCCAAATTCGACCGTCCCGTCCGCCTCTTCGCCGTTCAGGTCGTCGATGAGGATCACGCTTATCTTCTGTGCCATGGCCGCCTCCATTCCCGGTTGCCCGCTATTTATTCACATCGTATTACGATTCAAATGCGGAATGCAGCGTATCGCCGTGAAATAGTATTCCGGCGCGTCTGCGGATCGTTATTGCAGCGATTTCTGTTTCCTGGCTGCCGGATCGGATGGCAAGCCCCGAATTTAAGGCCGTTTCGGCTGCTCGCCGGCGAGACATGTGGGCGTGCGGCGGCCGGTCAGTATGACTCCTGGCGCAGGCAACAGCGCGAAGTCAGGTGATCCTGTCGGCGGAGCCTCCTGATGACGGGCATGCGCCGAGCCCGGCGTCGGCCATTATCGAGCTCACGGTTTCCTCCAGCGAGGACTCCGCTGGTATGACGTACTCGATGCCGCCCGGCAGCAGGTCGAGGCCGCGGTACCACTGGCGCATCTCGGCCTCGCCGTACTCGAGCGTTCCGGTCTTGGTGGCGTGCCGGCGGAGGGTCTCGGGAAAGGGGACGTCGAGGAAGTAGGCGAAGGCCCTGCCGGCGTGGTCCCTGATCAGGGCGGTGAGCATCGGGCCGTAGTGGCTGGCGTTGAAGATGCCCTCGACGACCGTGTGGTAGCCGCGCGAGAGCGCGAAACGGGCGGTGAGGTCGATAAGGCCGATGTTCGCGCCGCCGGGCTTGTCGTGCTCGCGCAAGACGACTCGTCTGAGGGTGTCCTGGCCGACTATCGCCAGGCCGCGCCCGTACCTCTCGCGTATCGCCGCGGCGGCTGCGGACTTGCCGGATGCGGAATTGCCACGGATCACGATCAACCGCGGAGATCGCGCGGGATCGCTTGTGGCATGCGCAACGGGTGCTTGGGCGGTCCCTCCGGCTGGCTGTCCGGCCTGGGGGCCGCGCCCAGTTTCCGGCAGCCACTGAAAACCGGGGCCTGGCTGAGAGGCGGCGAGGGCAAGCAGTCTGGTCGCCAGTGTCCGGGAATCCTCCGATACGTCCGGCGCCGTGGAGATGTCAGCCGGGCTGAACCAGCGGACCTCATGTTCGGCGTGTCCCACGGGGCGCGGGCGTTCGGGGGTGGCGACGTAGACGTGGTCGACGTGCAGATGACGCTCGCCGGTGTGCCGGTCAGGGGATGCGGGGACCTCGGCGACCAGCCAGGGCGCGGTCACAACCCGGTGCGGGAACCCGGCCGGGAGCGGGGCAGCGGGGCCCGGGACGAGGGTGACGTCCAGGCCGGTTTCCTCCAGAACCTCGCGGATCGCGGCCCGGGCGGGGGTCTCGTCTGGTTCCACGTGGCCGCCTGCCGGGAGCCAGCAGCCGAGGCGCGGATGCCACACCAGGGCGGTCAGCCAGCCATGCTGAAGGTCGCGGCGGATGATGAAGACGCTGGCCGTCGGCTCGTTGATCACGCTGTCTCCTCAGCGGGGCGGGTGGCAGGCTCTCCGGACCAGATGCCCGGCTCCAACGCGGAGCCGATGCGGGCGTGCCCGCCAGGTCGCGCGGACTGTGGCCGCCACGATCCTCTCGCCCCGCTCGAGGTGCCTGAGTTAGGCAGATCTGGCCGAAGGCAAAGTGTCCCCAGCTCGGCGCAGCCGCAGGACCTCTCGCCACGCCGCAGGATGACGTGCACGTCGACGGTGCTGGCGTGGCGCTGTACCGGCACGGCTTACTGCTCGTCGCCGATCGGAGCTGGCGGCCAGGTAATCGTCGCGGTGCCGTGACGCTTGGGGAAGACGCTCAGCAGCCTGTCCGGCGGCGGCGTAGCACTGCCCGGCCAGTAGGTGAAGGCATCCTGGCCCAGGTCACGGCCTCGGACGTCCCATGCGCGCAGGTGGCAGATGAGATTGGCGGCTGCCTCTGCGGCGCGGCGGCCGTAGGCCACGGTGCCGAACTCAACGCCGCTGCCGTCGGGGAGGTCGCGGACGGTCAGGTAGGAAAGGGTGCCGCTGTGGGCGATGGCGAAGGGGTACCAGCCGGTCCTCATGACCGGGCCGCCCCCGGTCAGGTGCGGGTCGCCGACCTGGTCGAGGCGGCAAAAGCCCGGTGCGAACCCGGCGAGCCACAGGTAAATGTCGGACCACGGGGTCATATCCGCAATGGCGAGCCCGGACCAGGCCGTGGCCGGCTCGCGGGCAAGGATGCCATCGGGCAACGGCGGCTCGGCGGGCGCGCCGTCCTCGTAGCGGAGCAGGATGTGGCCGCCGTCTGGTGCGGGGACCTGAAAGAACGTCTCCGGCTGCCCGCCGATACCCTGCATGGGCACGAAACCGCAGGTTACCGCAGACTTGCTGACCAGGTGGCGGCCGTCTTTACCAAAGGCGATAGAGCGGGTGACGCCGTTCATCCGCAGCGGCACGACGAGCGTCCCGCCGTCGGCAAGCTGGGCGAGCCACGAGGGCGGGACGTCCCACGCGCCAGCCGTCACGATGATCGCGTCGAACAGGCCGCGGCCCGGCGCACCGTGCTCGCCGTCGCCGGTCGCCACGCTGACCCGGTCGCGATAGCCGGTGGCCGCCAGAGCGGCGTCGGCCCACGCGGACACCTCGGGGTCGATGTCGAGGGTGACAACGTGCCCGTCAGGGCCGGCGACCTCGGCGATAACTGCGGCGTTGTACCCGGTGGTGCCGATTTCTAGGACCCGCGCGCCGGGTCCGATGCCGGCCTGGGCGATCATGCGGGCCTGGAGCCACGCACCGCTGATCGAGGACAAGGTGACACCGGCCGCGTCCTTTTTGTTCCGCACGATGTCCCCGCGGTAGCACTGTTCCAGCGGGGTACCGGGCCGCGCGAATGCGTGCCGGGGGACTGTCCGGAACGCGGCCTCGATCTGGGGAGAGGCGACTGACCCTAGCTTCACGAGCTTGTCGGTCATCGCGTCGCGCAGCCGTCGTGCCTCGTCAGCGTCTGCTGCGGTGGTTGCGGTCACAGTGCTCCTTCACTCGATGAGACTGATAGCGGTGCCGACGGGGGGCCTCGCTCGGCGCGACGTGCAGCGCTGGGTTAGGCAGGCCGGGCGAGTGCCGCTCCCTGGCCGGCCAGGGCCTTCTCCACAGTTAGGTGAAGGACGCCAGCGAGCGCTGGGGGCATCGTTCCGCGGCCGAGTCCCGATTCGTCGGCGATCCGGGCAAGTTCTTTGCGGGGTCGCGGTCCCAGCAGGCTGGCGACGGCTGGGCTGGCGAGGATGTCCCTCGCGGCGTAGGCTTCCTCTCCCTGGATCGCCTCGCCTGCGGCGGCCATGGCGACCTGCGCAGCGTTTCCCGGGCGGATCTCCCGGGACAGGGCGACGACGGTCGCGCTGAGTCTTGCCCGGAACAGGACCCTGTCTCCCGGCAGCGGGTCGGCGAGGAACCTGCTCGTCATCGTGTCGACGGCGTCCGTGACCTCGCCTGCGGGGCTGGCAAGGACGGCCAGGCACGCGGCGACCTGGTCCTCCCACGACTCGGCCGCCGTGGCCTGCGTGAGGACCCGGCGCGCGCCGTTGAGGTCTCCGGCGAGGCACCGGGCGATGACGGCGGCCTGCCTGCCTTCGAGCAGCCGGGGATAGACGCCGCCGAGGGCTTCGGCGAGCCCGGCGGCCAGGTGCCAGCGGCCGACTATCGCGTGCGCGCGCACCCCGTCGCAGACGTGGAGCGCGCGGATGATGTTGCGGAGTTTCGCGTGTTCCTCGCTGGTGCCGCCGATGGCCGAGACGGGCAGGACGCTGCCGTCGACGACGAGATCGCGGCCTGCGGCGACCGCCTGGTCGGCGTCCTCTAGCCGCCGCAGGGCGTCATCGGGGCTGCCCGTGCGCAGGTCGAGCCGGGCCAGGTTGAGGGCGGGGCCGAGCATCAGCCGCCCCTCGTCGGCGGTGAGCGGGCGGCTGAGGCGCAGGTATGGCTGGATCTGCCGGTGGCACAGGTCGCGTGCCAGGTCGTTCATCCCGCAGTCGCTGGCGAGCAGCGCGGCCATGTTCAGCGCGTGCGACGCGGTGCCAAGGGGACTGCCGTTCCCGTTGAGGATCTCGGCGACGCGGGCGGTCCTGGCGGGCAGCGGCGGGCACGGCAGGCGGGACCAGCCGACCAGCGGGAGCCACCCGAGCGCGGCGTGGACAGTGCCGGAGCCCGCCATCAGCCGGCCGGTATCCAGGCGTCGCGGGCGGCGCTCGCAAGGATGCCCTGGGTCTTCGCCGGGAGGCCCAGCCTGTTCCAGTGGAAGATCACGTTGTGGGCGAGGACCGCACGCAGGCCCCGGGTCAGGGTTCCCGTGCCGGCCTCCTGGGCCAGGCAGCGCCCGGCCGTATAGAACGCGAGGCCCCAGGGTTCCGCGGACAGCTGCGCGAGCGCCGGCACCGGCGGGGTCGCGAGCAGCGTGCGGAGCTGGGCGGTGAGCGCGGTCATGTTCGGGTCGCCGCTGCCGGGGGCCGGGGGCCGGAGGGTCGCGACCTTGCCCATGACGTCGCCGCGCTCGAAGGTGTCCAGGCCGGCGGCGGTGAGCATGGCGCTGATCGCCAGCAGTGACGCCTCGCGCCGCCCGGTTCCGCGGGGGGCGCGGAGGTAAGCGAGGATGGCGCGGCTGTCGGCGCAGAACAGGTCGTGGGTGATATCCATCCCGGCCGGTCCGCCGAACGCGAACGTCTCCGGCTCGTAGGTGCCCGGCTGCCATCCGGTGATGACACCCTCGTCCTGGAGCCCGCGAAGGACGTCTTCGACGGCGCCGGGCGGGGCATCCCGGGCGCGGACCCGCCAGCAGGGGTGCTTGCGCAGGTAGGACCAGTTCGTGGTGACGTCGTCGAGGAGCGGGGCGATGGCCGATGCCATCGCCTGCTCGGCGGTTTCCCAGTCGGGGAAGGTGACGCTGGCGTGGAGCCAGCGCCGTTCCTCGCTGTCTTCGGGTAGGAGGGCAAGGTCTTCTGTCAGGTGATCAGCAGGCATGCGTCCCATCCCGATCGCGGCGTCCCGTTGCGAACTGCTTCCAGTGCGAGCCGGACTCCGGCCGCCCCGGTGAGCAGGCCGCCGCCCCCGGAGGCCCCGGCCTTCCCGGCCAGCCGTACGGCGGCTTCGGGCAGCCGGGAGGCGATGTCCGGGCCGCAGGCGTCGTGCGCGGCGCGCAGCGCCGTCACGTACAAGCCGGCCAGGCCGTGGCAGAGGCCCGGCTCGGTGAGCCGGGCAAGCTGGGCCGGCTCCAGGCACGCGGCGAGCGCCTGCTCGGCGGCGGCCTGCTCGGCGCTGTCGCCGGTGGCGATGGCGGCGAGTTGCAGCGCGCGGCCGATCCCGGCGGCCCCGTAGCACCACGACGGCCGCCATCCCCCGGGCTGGCCCGGGGGCCCGTCGCGCAGGTCGGCGAGGGTAAGCCACTGGGGCCACCAGGGGCCGTGCGGAGACTCCCCCCTCTGGGATGCATACCACCGGGCCAGGGACCGGATCGCGTCGTGCTGCCCGTCCACGGTGACCTCATGGCGGGCGCAAAGGCTCATCAGGGCGAGGATGCCGGCCCCGCCGTGGGCCATCCCGAGGTTCGCGTGGCCGCCCGGGGTCTGCACGGTGGCGTCCGGGTCGTCGCAGGCCCACCAGCCGGGTACCACCGTGCCGCCGATCGTGCGGGGCTGGGTGATCCGGACGAGGTGGCGCAGGATGCCGGTGAGAGCCTCGCCACCCGGGTCGGTGCGCAGCAGCACCGTCCCGAGGCCGGCCAGCCCGAAGAACAGGTCGTGCACGCGGAACGACCCGGCCGATCCTGAGTCGAGGAGTGCGGTAGCGGCTGCCAGCCGCTGGCGGGTGATCTGTGCGACGTGCTGACTGAGAACCTGGGCTTCTGCCTGGTAGCGGCGGTGCTCGTCGGCCTGGGCGGCGCGGAGGACGAGCGCGAGTGCGGGAACGCCGTGCAGGAGGCACGCGCCCGGTCCCGCGTCGGCCTCCTCGGCGAACGCCGCGCTGATCGCCTCGTGCGCCGCCGTCCAGGTCTCGCCCCCGGTCAGGGCCTGCTCGATGGCCAGCAGCGCCGTCCCGGCCGCGCCCCTGGCCAGCGACTGCGGTGATGCTGCCGTGGTTGCGGAGTTCATGACCGTGTGTCCAGGGCCAGGCGGCGCAGGGCGGCGGCGCGGGCGTGCCTGCCGGTCTGCCGCTCGAGGTCGGGGTCGATCCCGAGGGCGCGCATGTGGTGCTCGTGGAGCAGTGTCCGCAGCGCGGTCCCGGGGTCCCGTTGGGCGGCGAGGGCCTCGTAGTAGGCGCCGAGCGCCTGGTCCCGGTTTCTCCATGCGTCGGCGACGTCCTGCCCGCCGGGAAGGGCGCGCAGCGCCGCGTGCCTGTCTGCCGGGTCGGCGAGACGGCACGCGTCCTCGCGGACGCCCCGGTCCAGCGGCCCGGCGCCCTGGTCCAGGCAGCGGGTAAGTGCCCGGTACCCGGCTTGCCGGCCTGCCGCGAACGCGGCGGCGAGCGCCGCCATCGACGCGGCGGCCAGTGCCTGCCCGGAGGTACCCGATGCCTTGGCCGCGGTGACCTGGGCGATGGCCGCCCGGGTGTCTGCGGCGAAGACCTCCTCCGCCGCTGCCATCGCCGGCCCTTCGCCGTACCGGCCGAGATGCTCGGCGTAGGACGCGAGGCTGAGGTCACCTGGCAGCCCGGCTGCCGCCAGTTCCTCCGCGAGCCCGGCCAGTTCCCTAGCGACGGCCCCGAACTCGCCGGGGTCACGGAGCCTGATCAGTACTGTGAGGTGCTGCGGCTCCCAGGTGTGCACCATGTCGCGGTGGCGGCGGATCCACCAGCGGCCGGTGACCGCCTCGATCCGCTCCATCAGGGCGGGCAGATGCCCGGCAAGGATCGCGTCAAACCGGACCGGGTTCCCGGTGATCCGGGCGCAGACGACGGGTGATCCACCGGGCCGGTGGACCCGGCCCGGCGGCGCGGTGGCCGGCAGGGACCGCTTCTGGCCGCTGGCCAGCGTGAGCGTGACGAGCAGTTCGGCGGGCCGACCGCCAGCCCAGCCAGTGGCCTCGGGCGGGTCGTCTTCCCACAGTTCGGTCACGTCGTGCCGCGCAAGCCGGGCCAGCAGCAGGACGCGGTCGAGCGGCTGGTCAAGGTCCAGGGGCAGCCGGTGCTCGTCGTCGTGCATGATCACACGGGCCGGGACCCGCCAGGCCTGGCGCCACGCGGCAAGCCGCGCTGCCGCGCCGCCGTCCGGGCCCTGGCCGCGCAGCACCTCCACGGATCGCAGCCGCCACCGGGCAGGGGCGAGGATCGTGCGCCCGTGCCGGAGCCGGGGGATGTAGGGCAGGGCGCGGGCCGCCCCGTAGTCGAACGGCCCCCAGAACGCCGACCGCGCGGAAGCGACCTCGGCGATGAACCGGGCCAGGGGCGGGGTACGGGCCTTGACGTCGAGAGCGTGCGGGATCAGCGGGACGGCCCTGCGCCCGGTCGGGGCGTGCACCAGGTACATCTGCGCGCCATCGCAGGTCACCGCCAGGTCGTCGATGCCGACCGTCAGCGTCTCCGCCTCCGGCTCCGGGGGATGCTCCCCAAGCGGCAGGACGGCGCGGGTGAGCGGGCGGGCGCGGGTGACGTTCTCCGCCTGCGGGGAGCGGGGCGGGAACGACAGCTGCACCGTGAGGGTGTCCGGGCAGTCTTCCGACGCGAGGCGGCGGGTTTCTTCGCGGGGCAGCAGGTGCGTGAACCGGCCGACCATGCTCGTCGGGGTGCGGGGCGTCGCGGTGAGCCGCAGCGTGAACCGTCCCGCGTTGATGTCTTCCGCCGAGACCGCCCGGAGGGCGACGCCGATCTCGGCCCGCTCGGGCAGCACGGCGTCACGGTGGTCGCCAGTGGTCAGGGCCTCGATGTCACTGCTTCCCAGCCGGATCTCCTGCTGCCCGGCCAGGACCGCCTTCTGGACGAGGGCCAGGAACGCGGTGTCGCGGTCGGTCAGCATCCGCCACGCAGGGCGCTGCGGCGGGCCGCCCGCGAACCCGTCCGGGTACCCGAGTCCGGCGTCCGAGGTCAGCTCCCGCACCGGGACGAGGGCGCCAGGCCCGTACCGGCGGCGGAACCGCTGGTGGTAGTCCGTCCACCCGGGCACTCCCCACGGCCGGGTGGACAGGCGCAGCAGCACGGCCGCCGCCGCGGCGGCCTCTTCTAGCACCGCCTGCGGCAGCGAGGCGCTTCCGGTGAGCCGCACGTCGACTTGCAGCGGCTGAGTCGCCGGGGCCAGTTCCCGCATCCGCGACGCAGCCAGCCCGCGCAGCGCCGGGGTCTGCGAGGGCGGGGCCTCGTTGTGCGCGCGGATCAGGGCGGCGATCTCCTCCAGTTCTGCCAGCAGCCGGTCCGGCACCTGGCCGGCCCCGGCGTCTCGCAGCGCCCCGGTGAGATGCGCGAGAGGGTCGGCGGCGGTCTGCGGCGGGGACAGGCTGGTGACCAGGAACCCTCCGCCGATGAGGCCGTCGATGACGGCGCAGATACTGCCTGGCGACGCCCCGGGGAACTGTGCCTTCAGCCTGCTTATCAGTACCGCGACGCCGACCGGGGACTGCGCTGCCTCAATAGCGGCGCGGACGGGCCTGGTCCACCGGACCGACGCCTCCTCCGCCAGGCCGAGGACCGCAGCCCCGGGCGGGGTCCGGCGGGCGATGACGAGCCTGCCGTCGCGGACGACGGCCAGGTTCGACGCGGTGACGGCCAGGTGCGGGCGCAGGTCCGGATCGCGGTTGAGCGCGGCGGCAAGGGCGGCAGTCCAGTCCGAGTCCGCGCGGGCCAACGCCCGCCCGCCCGCGTCCAGCGCGGCCGAGGCGGGCCCGGGCGTAACGAGCATGACGCCGGCGAACAGGCCGAACGGCGTAACCCGCCGCTGCCAGCGCAGCATGTACGCGGCGACGGCGACAACCGTCCGGCGCAGGTCTTTGTCAGCCGGGCGCGTGCCCGGCCGCAGCAGCCGGGTGACCTGGCTGGCAAGGTCGGGGCTGGCCGCCTCGACCGCGTCACGGACCTCCGCCAGCCCCCAGGCGCTGGCGAGCCAGGCGAGGCCCCGGCCGCGGACGGAACCAGGATTGGACGGGTTAAGGTCGTGCGGGACCTGCGGGCCGCCGGGCCAGGTCGTTGAGCGGAGCAGCACCACGCCAGGGGCGTACCGCACGGTCATCGGCGCCTCCGAGCTCAGGGGGGAGAACTTGCTGGTGGCCGGGGCCTCCGCCCGGGGATCGCCGGAGGCTCCTCAGTGGCCTGCGCGGCTAGAACGGGTCCATCGACGCTGTGGAGCACGCGCTGGTCTGGCACGTCGACCCGCAGCCGTCGCTGGTGTCGCAGTCGCTGGCCGACGGCAGGGGAACCGTCCGGGTCACGCGCAGGTCAAGGGTGAACTCCCCGAGGTCATCGAGGACGCCGGGAAGCTGGGGGCTGAGTACGGTGGCGGCAGCCATGGGGGTCTTCTCCTTGCGTGGTCGCGAAAGTGAGGGCGGTTAGGACGGATCGGCGGACTCGGTGATGCAGTTGGACAGTTCGCAGGTGCTGCTGCAACCGTCGTCGCTGTTCGTCCGCCCGGCTGCGCCCGCCGGGGCTGACGCGGTGACCCACAGGTCCGGGCTGAACTTTTCGTCCCCGGCCGGGGACCGGGTCACGGCGACGCCGGCACTGCCGCCGGCTGGTGATGCCATGAGCAGGGCCTTCCTCCTCTCTGGTGAGCTGGGCGTTTGTCCTGGCGGGCCGCCAGGAAGCTAGGATGCGGCGGGAGCGGGGCGGCCGGGGAAGGTGACGGTCACGGTGCCATGGACCTTCGGGAACACCGCGGTCAGCGGCCCGGCCGGCGGAACATCATCCCCGGCGGGCCGGAACGTGAACCCGTCCTGCTCGATGTCACGGCCTGCTGCGTCCCACGCGGCGACCTGGGCGTTGAGCAAGTCGGCCATGCCGCTCGCGTCCGGTCCCCACGCCGTGGCGCCGAACTCGAACATCCCCGCATCGTCTCGCCAGCGCTGCGCCAGGACGCCGAGGGAGTCGCGCACAGCCGCCCCGTAGGGAACCCAGCTCTTGCCGCCCTTCCCGCCGGCCGAAGCCCGGCAGAACCCCGGCTGGAACCCGCCCAGCCACAATTCCAGGTCGGCGTATGGCACCCCGGACGGGAACAGCACCCCAGACCACCGCGTCACTTGCGGCGTGGCGAGGACTCCGTCGAGCAGCGCCGGGTCGTCCGGCGCGCCTGTCTCGAACCGCAGCGTGACCTCCCCGCCGTCTGGGCGGGGCAGCCTGAATGCCTGAACGGCGAACGCGCCTTCCCCCCGGATCGGGACGAACCCGCAGTAAACGTGCGACACGCTGCTCCAGCGCGAGCCTTGCTGGCGGAACGCGACCGACCGGGTGTTGCCGTTCATACGCAGCGGGACGACCAGGGTCCCCGTACCCGGGGCGAGCTGGCCGGTCCAGGCGGGCGGAAGGTCCCACGCGCCGCAGGTCACGATGATGGCGTCGAACTTCCCGTGGCCCGGTGCGCCGCCCGCCGCGTCGCCGGTCACGACGGTCACCCGGCTGCCGTGGCCGGTTTGCTCCAGCAGTTCCCGGGCGCGGCCGGTTACCTCCGGGTCGATGTCCATCGTCACCACGTGCCCGCCAGGCCCGGTGACCTCGGCGAGCAGCGCCGCCTGGTAACCCCCTGACCCGACCTCAAGCACCCGCATGCCCGGCCTGACGCCTGCCTGGCCGATCATCGCGGCCTGCACGAACGGCGCGCTCACACTCGACAGGTGCACCCCGTCGGCATCCGACTTGGTGATGACCGACTGGTCGGCGTCGTACGCCTGCTCCAGCGGCGTCCCGCCCGGCGTGAACAGATGACGCGGCACCGACCGGAACGCAGCCTCCACCTCCGGCGAGGTGACCCACCCCTTCTCGACCAGGACGTCGGTCATCTTCTGCCGCAGCTCGTCAGCCTGGCTGGAGCCGGTCGCGCTTGCTGCCCGGGTCATGCACTGCTCCTCAGTTAGACGTCCGGATAGTAACCTCACTCAACGCAGCGTAGGCACCCGTGTCACGCGCCGTCCTCAGAAGGCTTGCGACCGACGGCGCCGAGAACCCAGACCTTGCCGGCATCCGGCGATCCGGGTTCATCCGGACGCCAGTACGGCACCTGGACCAGGCCCGGATCGGCAAGCTCGAACCCCGCGAAGAACCGGAGGATCTCGTCCCGGTCGCGCAGCGTCGACCCCGGTGCCACGGTCTTCCGATAGTGACCAGCCACCTTCTCGGCTGAGTCGCCGCTGAGGATTCCGCCCGCCGCGTGCGATACCACCAGGTGGCTTCCGGGTGCCATGGCCTCACGGAGGGAGCCGGTGATCGCGTACGGGTCATCGTCGCCGCCTATGAAGTGCAAGACGGCCACGAGCAGCACGGCCAGCGGCTGGCGGAAGTCGATAAGCTCAAGCGTCCGGGGATGAGTCAGGATCGCGGCCGGGTCGCGCAGGTCCACCTGGATCACGGTGGCGTTCCCGCCGGTTTTGAGGGCGCGCGAGTGGGCGAGCACCATCGGATCGTTATCCACGTAGACCACCCGGGCGTCCGGGTTGACCTGCTGGGCGACCTGGTGAACGTTGCCCTGGGTTGGCAGCCCTGTCCCGATGTCCAGGAACTGGGTGATGCCTGCTTCGGCAGCCAGGTAGCGGACAGCCCGGCGCAGGAACTTGCGGTTTTCCTGCGCCATCAGCTTTATCTCGGGTACGGCTTCGCTTACCGCCAGGGCTGCTGCCCGGTCGACGGCGAAGTTGTCGTGGCCACCCAGCCAAAAGTCGTACATCCGCGCCGGCGTCGGGACCGTTGTGTCGATCCCGAGTGGCGCGGTGGTCCCGCCAGACACGCTGGTTCCTCCATCTCCAACCAAGCCGAACACGGTGAAGGCGACTCGCTGTCCCCAGCGTGGCGACACGCGACCAGGCGGGCAATCATGCGGTCATGACAATCTGGGAGACCGCCCGGCAGGGCGTCTTAACAGATCGTTAAGAGCGGCTGTAGTGATGTGCCGCGATGCGGCATAGCTTGGACCTCGTGGCCCACTTGGGCACACCTCTGATCCCGGAGGGCATAATGCGGCTAAGTTTCGTCGGCATCACGCCGGACACTCCCGACAACGGGTGCCCGGCGGTGTACGTAGACGAGGACACAGGCGACATCTGGATTCAGGGTCCAGCGGTCATCGACTCGGGGGCGCTGGCGGAGGTCGAGCGGCACAGCCCGATCGGTGCGGGCGAGGCCGTGGTCAAGGTGCCACCGATCATGAGGTCGTTCGTCATGGAGGCGGTAAGTGGAACCTACGAGCACGGTAGGCAGGGACCTGGACCGCATCCCCGGCCTAGCTGAGGAGCCAGACCCGCCGTTCGCTGAACTGCTGCGGGCGTGCACCACGTCGGCGGTGCACTTGGAGATGCGAGACGCCTACACCCCAGACGACCCGTGGTTCCAGGCGTGGCTGGCCGGCGATCGGGAGGATTTCCAGCGGCGGCTGACCCGCCCGTGGCTGGACCTGATCCGCGAGGTAACCGGTCAGGAGGTTCAGGTCCGCCGTGCGCGGGTCGTCTCCGAGCCGGTGTCTGACTACATCAGGTTCGAGCATGCGACAGCCGATTCGAACGCCGCTGCGGGCGAGGACATCCGCTGGCTGCCCCGGCACCTGGCGACCGGGCTGCTGCTGCCTGCCAACGACTACTGGGTTTTCGACGGCCAGCGGGCGCAGTTCAACTACTTCTCCGGGCCGGGCAAGTTCCTCGACACCCGACTAAGCGATGACCCGGAGATCGCCAAGCAGTGTGCTGTCGCGTTCGAGGCCGTATGGGAGCGTGCCATCCCTCACCAGGACTACCAGCTCCGCTAGCCGTACTCACCGCCGTTGCAGCCGTCTTCCTCCAGCGCCCAGCAGGCCCGCCAGATCCTGGCCGACCGGCTCCGTGACCTGCGGCGCGACACCGGGCTAAGCGCCACGGAACTGGCCGCCCGTGCTGGCTGGGAGCGGACTAAGGTCTCCAAGATTGAGCACGCGACCCGCCCGCCCTCCGCAGCTGACATCCGTGTGTGGTGTCACGTATGCGGTGCCGAGGGCGAGGCCACGGACCTGATCGCCTCGCTGAACGCGGCCGAGGGGATGTGGGTCGAGTGGCGGCGGATGGAGCGCTCCGGGCTGAGGCGCGCCCAGGAGGCGCGGTTGCCGCTGTACGAGCGGACCAGGCAGTTCCGTGCCTACAGCTGCTGGATGGTCCCTGGGCTGATCCAGACCGAGGACTACACCCGTGCGGTCCTGCGCGCCTACCAGCAGCGGCGCGGGCTCCGCGACGACGTTGAGGCCGCTGTCGCGGAGCGTGTGAAGCGGCAGCGGGTCCTGCGGCGTGACGGGCGCACCGCCGCGTTCGTCCTCGAAGAGTCCGTGCTCCGCAACGGATTCGGCGGCCAGCAAGTCATGAGCGCGCAGCTAGCGCACCTGGCCGAGGTCACAACCTGGCCCGCCGTGTCCCTGGGCATCATCCCTGCCTCGCCTGATCGCGGCGCTGCTGGCGCGGCCGAGGATTTCTGGATCTACGACAATGAACACGTGAACGTAGAGCTGATCTCCGGGTACCTGACGGTCACCCAGCCCGTAGAGATTGCCATGTACGCGCAAATGTTCGTCCGTCTTGCCGAGATTGCCCTCTACGGCACTCGTGCCCGCGATCTCATCGCCTCGGCGAGGCCGACGGCTGAATTAGGGTGCCACACTCGGGCACACTCCTGGGCTGCTCCGGCCCGGCGCATCTACCTTGACCTTGAGGGATTATCCCGCACGGCACGGTCCCTGATGCTGCCCTATTTACCGGGGAGGACGGCGATGACGCGGCAGGCGACAATGCCGACTCTGTCGGTCGGCATCGGCCGGAGACGGCCCGCTAGCGAGGACGAAGCAACTCCGGCGGGACACGGAATCTCGGGGCCGCGTCGCCTACGATTGGGTGCCGCGGATGAAGGCAAACCGGTCAGCGAACTCCAGGCGGTCGCCGGGAAAGCGTTCCCGTATCTCGCTGATCCCGCGCTCAAGTTCGGCGTCGGTGAAGCTGGCAAGCAGGGACATGTACCGGTCGCGGACCATAGACAGGTACCGCTCTTTCTCGAAGGAGAGCGTGTAGCTGTCATGGGTCAGCTCGGTCTCCAGGTCGGCGCCGGAGAGTACTGCGACGATGTCAGCGGGGTCGGGCTGGAGGCTCTCGAAGCGCTGCAGGGCGGCGGTGAAGAGCGGGTAGCTGATCTGGGCGGGGAGCATGGCGATGACGATCCGCCCGCCCGGCGCGAGGAGTTCCGCGAGCCCGTTCAGCACCACCTGCCGGTCGCTGGCGGGAATGTGGTGGACGGCTTCCTTGATCACGATCGCGTCCAGTCGCTGGGCGGGAAGCGCTACGCGGCGCTCGGCGACCTCCTGGGCGGAGGCCCGCACCGGCACCAGCGCGGGGTCGCCGGGCAACTGGTCGAGCATGGACTGCGACGGGTCCGCGCAGATAACCGTGGCCCCGGCGGCTGCCAACTGGCGAGAGTACAGGCCGGTGCCGCAGCCGATGTCGGCGACGACCCGTCCCGGGCCGATGGCGGCGCGGTCGAGGATGCATCTGGTCATCCAGGCGATGTATGCGGGGCTGTATGCCCAGTTCTGGTCGTAGCTGACGGCCAGCCGGTCGTAGTGGGCCTGGGTGCCGTCGCTTTGCCTGCTGGTCATGGTGCTCCTGGAGGTTCAGCTGACAGTGATGGTGAAGTCGAGGCCGGTCATGTCGGCCCGCATCACGAACCGGGTCAGCTCGTAGGGCCTGCCGCCCTGGTCGAAGCTGGTATGCCAGACGTCGAGCACCCAGATGCCCGGCCGCAGCCGCAGGTGTCTTTCCTCGTCGGGGGACGCCGGGCGGGCCGTCACGCTTTCCATGTACGTGGCCATCGCGTGGCCGCGGTCTTCCAGGACGCCATGGATGCCGTAGGGGTGCAGGACCTCTTCTTCCAGCAGGCCGGTGCCCTCCGCGATATGCCAGGGGATGTAGGTGGTGACCCGGTGGACGGGGTCGTTGCCGGCCCAGAAGATGTTCTCCCGGATCAACGCCGACTCCTGGTCCGCCGGGATGGCGAGTGTCCCGGCGACGCGCTCCGGGGGTCGGCCGCGGCTGATGCTGAGGACTTCGAACCGGCCGGCCTTGCCTTGCTTGGCGCATTCCAGCAGGAACGGCGAGAGCCCGGAGTCGCGGAACTGGCGGGAGTAGCGGTCGCTGCCGAGGCGCATCAGCGGGGCGGGCCTGTGGACGAACACGCCGCTGCCGTGCTCGATATCGACCAGGCCGGCAGCCTCAAGCAGTCGGAAGGCCTCGCGGGCGGTGTTCCGCGCCGCCCCGTAGCGGGCCGCGAGGTCCCGCTCGGAGGGCAGCTTCTGGCCGGCAGTGAGTTCACCGGACTCGATCGCCGCCCGGAGGTCGTCGGCGATGCGGCGACTCGGAAGCCGGGTGCCGCCCGTCTCGGATGTGCCGCTGTTTTTCATGCTCGTGCGGTTCATGACCGAAGGATACGTGATGGCTCAGTCCATTATTGCAACAGGCTTGAGCCAGTAGCGGATTAGTGGTGTACTGGAAGCGCAGTGTAAGTGGCTTGAGCCACTTAGTCAAGTGGTTCAATCTATGGCAATAGTCTCCGAAGGGAGGGTTCGTGGCAGGCGCCCAGGGAGAAGCCACCGCGGAGCTGTCCCGCATAGCGGGGGAATTTCCCGGCTGGCGCCCGTGGATGTCCGATGCCGGGCGCTGGTGGGCCACCCGCAGGGGAAGCCGACCGACTGGCCTGCCTGAGTGGTGGGCCATGACGGTCGACGCCGATGACGCGGAAGGGCTGCGAAGCGCGATCGCGGAGCAGGAACGGCTCGCGAACCCGGTCGGCGCGCCGTGAACAGCGGCGCGGCACGGCCGGAACCCGCGCAGCCCGAGACCGCCGCGACTCGCGGCGCGGCCGGGCACCGCAGCTCGGGAGAGGAGTGACAGGTGTCGGCGGTGCAGGTGCAGGCGTGCCCGGCATGCCGCACGGGCGTTGTCGCCCGGCGGGGTGACCCACTGTGCCCGACATGCATGAAGGCGGCGCGGGAGATGCCGTCGCAGCCTTCGTGGCTGTTCGACTCGCCGCTGCTGCGCCGGGCCCTCGCGGAGGTGAACCTGCCGGCGGTCCCGGGGATCGTGCGCGCGGCCTGCGGCGTGTCCCAGAAGGACCTCGCCACGATGGTCGGCTGGAGCGAGGCAGTTCTGAGCTATTACGCGCGTGGCATCCGGGACGGCATGTACGACGTCCGGACCGTCCTTCAGTTTGCCGATGCGGTGGGAATGCCCCGGGCCGCCCTGCTGCCGCTGATTTTTGCTGACGCCGATGCCGGCCTCGCGGCCACTACCGGGGACGGGGCAGAAACGGGACTGAGCAGGCGCGGGTTCGCCGGCCTGGCAGCAGTGAGCGCTCCACGCCGGGCGTCTGGCTCTCACGTCCGGTACTGGCAGGCTTGCGCGGACGTGCTGTACACCAGGGAGCAGTCCGTCGGCGGGACCGTCCTGCTGCCGCTGGCCATGCAGCAGTGGCGGCGCGCCCGGCTTGCCGCCCGGGAAGACGGGGCCGGTGATGCGGGCAGCCGGCTTCTCGCGGCGGCCGGGGAACTCGCGCTGTGCACAGGGTGGATCGCGCTCGACGCCGGGCAGTTGCCGCTTGCCCAGCCGCTCTACGAGCAGGCCCGCGAACTGGCGGCCAGCTCCGGGGACACGCTGCTGGGCGTGCACGCACTGGCAAACCAGTCGATGCTGCACGCCGAGCTGGCGCGCACCGGCCCCAGCCGCGAGCCCGCCCGCCAGGCACTGCGGCTCGCTTTCCAGGCCCAGGACGAGGGTCGCTACATCCCGGTGCCCCGGCTGCACGCGCTGATCGCGCTGCAGCACGCCAGCGCGGCGGCCCTGCTGGGCGACAAGACAGCCTTCCAGAAGGCGGTCGCCCAGGCGCGCCTCGAGCTGGACCGGGGAATCGAAGATGAGGCCCCGCCCGAGTCGCTCCGGTTCGTCGACGGCACCGAGATCACCGCAGTAGAAGCCCGCGGCTGGCTGAACCTCGGCGACCCCGGCCGTAGCGCCCTGCTGTACCGCCAGGTCCTCGCCGCTGCGCTGGGCCCCCGCAACCGGGCCAGCTACGGCGCGGGCCTAGCCGACGCCCTGCTGAAGCAGGGCGCCCGCCAGGACGCGATCGCCGCAGCCACCGCTGTCCTGCCCGCGCTTGAGGACGGGGTCACGTCGGTGCGCTGCCTCAACCGGCTTCACCTCATCCGACAGGCCGCTGCGAGCACGCCCGGCACAGAGGAGTTCTGCGGGCGCTTCGACGCTATCAAGCAGGCACGAGCGGTCCCAAGCACCCTCCCCGGCATCGGCATGCCGGATGCCGAGTCCGGCGTCCCCGCCTTATCCCGGCCAGAGCGCGAGCAGGCGACAACGCCCGACCGCGGGGTAAGTGGCAGCAGCCGGGAGCCCTAGAGGGCAGCCCCGGTAGCTAGGGGACGGCCGTGCCGTTCTTGATGCCCCGGGTGAACGTCGCCCAGGCGTCGGGGCCGACAGGCAGGCGGAAGCCGTCGGGCTGTTTGGAGTCACGTATCAGGCAGTTTTCTCGGGTCTGTGCCACTTCGACGCAGTCGTTGCCTCCAGTGCTGCGGCTAGAGGTGCGCCATGGACTTGTCAGCCTGGCATCAGTTTCGGTGGTCATTCCCTCGTGCTCCTTTGTGCTAGCGCGCGGATCTTCGTGGCGGATTCCTCCGGGTCGAGGGCCTGGGCGGTCAGCAGGGTCCAGGCAAGGCTGAACCTGTCTACCTCTTCAGCTGCCTCGATGTACACGTCGCCCATCAGCCCTTCGACGTAGGCGATGGGCGGGTCCTCGGCGGCCTCGAACGCAAGGATGACGAAGTGCCCGTCCATCCCGGCGTTCGCGCCCGCCGTATACGGGAGCACCTGGAGCGTGACCTGGGGCCAGGCTGCGGTCTCGGCCAGCGCCTCCAACTGCTGGGCCATCACGGTCGGCCCGCCGACCTGGCGGTGCAGAACCGCCTCGTCCAGGATCACGTGGATCTCCGGCGGCTCGGTCCTGCCGAAAAGGGCGTCCTGCCGGGCGGTGCGCGCGGCCACCCGCCGTTCCGCCTCCTCGGACCCGATCGATGGGCGGGTGCCGGTGATTACCGCGTGCGCGTAGCCGGGGGTCTGGAACAGCCCGGGGACCACGTGGGCGTTGACGCGGACGCTGGACGCCTCGGCCTCCATGGCGATGAAGCTGCCGGTGAAGATATCGGTGTAAGCGGTCCACCAGCCGCGGCGGCGGGCATCGCGCCCGAGCTGGACCAGCGCCTCGCGCCTGGGTGACCGGACCCCGTACAGGTCCAGCATGTCGACCAGGTCATCGGTGCTGATCCTGGAACGCCCGTGCTCCAGCCGGTACAGCTTGCTGACGCTCCACCCCAGTTGCTTCGCCGCCGCCTCCATCGACAGGCCGCTATCGTGCCGAAGCCGCTCGAGCTCGCGGATGAGGCGCCGTCCGCGGACGGTCGGGCTGTACTCCACGCCAGTTCCCCTCATCTGCCGGTCACGCTCTCACAGGCCAGCGTGCGACCTGGCAGGCCACGGCCGCAATGCGTCGTCTCAACACTTCGTTACGAGTGACCGGCCGCCGAGCTTGCACATTGTCACCGCTGAGCCCTGACCAGTGCCGGGACTGTTCAGGCACGATTTCGTTCACTTAGCCCGGTTGGCCGGACCGCATACCCCCGGCAGCTGAAGCCCGATGGGGCCGGCGGTTCAACCGCTGCAAGCCCCCGGCGGAATGAGGACAGACGAATGGCAACCAGCACGCGCTGCGGGTCGATCCGCGTACGACACCCTCTCGTCCTTCGAGGCCCTCCTGGCCGCTCTCGTGGACGTCGCCGGCGGGTTGGCCGACCAGGCCCCGCTCGCCGCGCAACGGCGCGCGGTCGTCCGGGCCAGCCCGGAGCTGCAGGAACGGGGGCGGACCAAGTTCGCCGCCGCGACCGAGGCGGTGGCGGACGCGTTGCGGGACCGAGGCACCGCCGAATCGGAGGCGACGCTGCTCGCGGAAGTCGGTGTCGCCATCTTCCGCACCGCGTTCGAGCGCTGGACCGACCAGCCGGACGACGTCGGCCTGCCGGCCCGGATCCGGGAGGCGGCTGCCGAGCTCGCCGCCAGCCTGGGCGCGGTGGACTTCGCCGCGCTGCCCCGCCCGTGACGTGGCTCCCAGCGGCACTAGGTTCACCGCCAGGAGCAACAGCTACACGCGGGGGTTAGGCGGGACGGCGGCGGAACAGGAGGATGGTCGCGGTGATGAGGAGGAGCGATGCGGCGAGGAGCCAGCCGCCCTCGGTTAGCTGGAGCTCCCACCAGCGGGCGGCCGGCTGGTAGGACCACCGCTGGGTGTAGTGGTTTACTTCATCACACTGGGCAGAGGCGGGGACCTGGAGGCCTCCGGAAGCGACAACCCGGAGGCCTTCGTCTTCCAAGACGGGAACCTGGAGGCCTTCGGAAAGGTGATCAGCCAGTTCCACTGAGGTTTTCGACAGGATCGACCACTCGCGGCTGCTCGCCGCCAGGGGCCACCCGTTCTCGTCGGTCAGGGTGAAATACGAGGCGTAACCGAAATAGAACCACAGGACGTCGGTTGCGGCGGCGACGCCGACATCGGGCTTAAGCGCCCCGATGTCGGCGAGCCGCTGCGCGGCCAGATGTTCGCCCGCGACGGACGGCACTACGCGATCCGCACCCGTAACCTGGCCGGGCTGACGACGGGGACGGTGGACGCGCTCGCCGCAGCGGCCGAGGCACGCACCTCCCCGCTGAGCGCGATCAACCTGCATCACTTCCACGGGGCGGCGACCAGGGTCCCGCTGCCGGCCACCGCGTTCGGCGCCCGCCAGCCGCACATCATGGCCGAGATCCTGGCGTCCTGGCGGCCGGCCCCCGGCCAGGACGCGGACAGCGCGCGATCGGCCGGATGGCGAGGCTCGCTGCGGAAATCGCCACGCTCCCGTCGCCCGCTGACACCATCACTGACCTGCTCATCGCGGCTATCGCCGAGGCGGGCGCGGGTAACAGGCCCTGCGGAAGCCCGGCGGCCAGTGTCCGCAGGTCGCCGAACGCCCGCTCGACGCACGACCGCACGTCCTGGGACGGGTCCTCGAACCACTGGGCCGCGGCCCGGTGGAAGGCCGCCATGCTCACGTCGACGGAGAGATCGGCCACGGGTGCGGGAACGCCGCGCTGCTGCAGTTCCGCGGAGACGGCGGCGCTGAGCCAGGCGGTCTTGGCGCCGGCGCGCTCGCGCAGTGCGGGGGTGGCCTGGATGATCTCCGCTCGTGGGGCGGCGATCGGGCGGTTGGCCTCGACCAGCGGCACGATGCTGAGCAGGGCCTGCATGAGCACCTCCAGCAGGGCTGCGTCCGCGGGGGCGGCCCGCACGCTCGCGGTGAGCAGGTCGCGTAGCGTCTCCTGGCCGTCGAACAGCACGTCCTTCTTGTCGGGGAAGTGGCGGAAGAAGGTGCGCTCGGTCACCCCGGCTCGTGCCGCGATGTCACCGATGGTGGTCGCGTCGAAGCCGCGCTCCTGGTAGAGCTCCAGCGCCGCGGCCTGCAGCCGCCGGCGCACCTTGGCGGCGTCGCGTGGCATGACCCCATCATACGTTACGTCATACTCTGACTTTACGTGGTATCGTCAGAGTATGACGATACGAATGGCGAGCCGGAGGACTCCAGCCTGATGAGCGACACCCTGCCTGAAGCGCGCAAGCCCATTCGCCCCGGAGCTCGCCGTGGCCCTGACAGCCCTGCCCAAGGGTCCGAACGGCAAGCTGCGCTGCCGCGCAGGACGGCTACCTTGCCTACGAGTACCTGGCCGACCACGCCGCCGAGCTCGGAATCGACGGCAGCCGGATCGGCCTGGCCGGCGCCCGCGGCGGCGGCTGCCCTGATGATCCGCGACCAGGGGATCCAGCCGCCGTGCCTGCTGGCGCTCAACTACGCGATGCTCGACGACCGGAACGAGCCCCCGTCGTCGCACGAGATCCTCGACATCGGCATCTGGGATCGGCAGGAGAACGAGCTCGCCTGGAAGGCGGTGCTCGGTGACCGGGTGGGCGCCCCGGACCTCAGCCCCTACTGCGCCCCCGGGCGGGCCACCGACTTGCACGGCCTGCCGCCCGCGTTCATCGCGGTCGGGCAGCTCGATGTCTTCCGCGACGAGAACATCGACTTCGCCCGCCGCCGCGTCGCGGCCGGGGTGCCGGTCGACCTGCACGTGTACGGCACCGCCTACCACTCGTTCGACCTGATGGCGCCCGGCACCCGGCTCGCCCGGGAATTCACCGAGACCTGGCACGCCTTCCTGCGCCGCGAACTGCACCGCTAAGGAACTTCACATGGAACAGCGCTTTACCGGCAAGACCGTCATCGTCACCGGGGCCAGCGGCAACATCGGGCAGGGGATCGTCCGGCGCTTCGCCGCCGAGGGCGCCAACGTCGTCCTCACAGCCGCAGCAAGGACAAGCTCGAGACTCTCGCAGCCGAGCTCGACCTCCAGCGCACCACCGTCGTCGCCGCCGACGTGACCAGGGAAACCGACATGCAACACCTGGCCCACCAGGCGGCCGACCGCTTCGGCGGCATCGACGTCCTGGTCTCCAACGCGGGCATCGGGTTCCTCGGTCCCTTCGAGAACCTGAGCTTGGATGACTGGCGGCGTACCATCGACACCAACCTGACCAGCTGCTACCTCGGCACCCAGGCCTACCAACCTCACCCGCGGCCTCGCCTTCGCCCTCGGCCCCCACGGCATCCGCGTCAACGCCGTGACACCCTCGATCACCTACCCCGAGGGGATCAGCCACCCGAGGCTCGAGGACACCGACTTCCTCAACCGTTTCCAGGACCGGCGGACCCTGCAGGGCCACGCGACCCGGACGACATCGCCGGGCCGTCGCCTTCCTCGCCTCCGCCGACGCCCACTTCATCACCGGCGTGATCCTCCCAGTCGACGGCGGGATCACCGCAGGAAGCGGACAGCCCCGCTTCCGGTAACCCGGGCACTCGACACGCCCGAGACTGCGACACGTACACCGATCCAAGGCCTACGCGTACGCGTACATATGAAGGAGAGCTTCAGCCGATGACCGCCCTTGTCCACGAGCTGCGCCAGCCGGGCAGGCCGGGCGACCCGGCGCCGCCGCCGGTTTCTAGCTGTTTTGTCCGTAGCCGTGCTGGCCGCTGCCGTGGCGCCCGCCATCATGGCCAGTGGCGCCCAGCCGCCTGCCACGGCCGGCATTTCCGCTTCCCGGTGCAGCACCAGTTACCTGGCCCTCGCGCTGCGCGTGCCCCACGTCACGGTGGATTTCGCCGTCCTGGACACCACCGGAAGGTACACCCCGCCCGGGTCAACGACCCCGATCACTGGGCTGCACGGCTTTTGCGCCGTGGCCCTGACCCAGAATGACTCCGCGCGCAACCCCATCCACATCGCGGTATGGCTGCCCGTGAAATGGAACGGGCGGTTCCAGGGCATCGGAGGCGGCGGATACTCCTGCGGTATCTCCTACGCGCCGACAGCGGAGTTCGTCAGCCCATCCCTGGATGAGACCGTCAAGGGCGGATACGCGTCGGCGTCCACCGACTACGGGAACCCGGTGGCTGACGCCTTCACCGGCGCCTGGGGGCTGAAACTGGACAGCAAGCTCAACTGGCCGCTGATCAACGACTGGGCCTCAGCCGGCATCCACGACATGACCGTGGCCCGCGAGGCGGTGACCCGGGCGTACTACCCGGGCAAGCTCAGCTACTCCGGCTTCGACGGGTGCTCGACTGGCGGCCGCGAGGCCCTGCAGGAGGCGCAGCAGTACCCGGACGACTACAACGGCATCGTCGCCGGCTCACCGGCGATCAACTGGCCCAGCTGGGTCCCGGCCGCCATCTGGCCCGCCCTGGTCATGAACCAGACGCATGACGCCCTGCCAACCTGCAAGGAGGAAGCGTTCACTAACGCGGTGGTGAAAGCCTGCGGAACCCGCGGTGTCATCACCAACCCAGCGGACTGCCATTGGAGCGCCGCGCTCAGCTACCCCCAGTTCGGCAAGCTGCCCGCCCAGTCGGTGCGCGAGTTTTCATCCCTCGTCGCCACCAACAATCCCGACCTGAGCGCATTCAGGGATCACGGCGGCAAGATCGTCATCTGGGCCGGAACCGCCGACGAGCTGATCAACCCGCAGGGCACCGTCCAGTACTACAGGAATGTCCAGCAGACCATGGGCGGCGCCACGAAGACGGACTCGTTCGCCCGCCTGTTCTTAGCCCCCGGCGCTGCCCATTGCGCCAACGGGGCCGGTCCGGCACCCACCGACCCCGTGGCCGCCGTGGTGAAATGGGCGGAGCACGGACAGGCGCCGCAGTCCATCACGGCAACGCTGACCAACCCGGCCACCGGCGCGGTCACTCTGTCCTGGCCCATCTGCGCATACCCCCGGGTGGCCCGCTACACAGGCCACGGCAGCCCCAGCCAGGCACGGAACTACACCTGCGCGTCTCCCCGCACGGGAACTGGCGGGGAAGCCTAAGCCCGGTGCCCTTGCGGCTTCGCCCGGCTGGTCCCCGACGCGCCACACGCCGCGCCGGGGACCAGCCCGCATCCGAGCGGGAGTCAGGCGGGACCGTTCGGAATATGAATTTCACAACTCCGATCAGGGGAGGATCAGGTGACGGGCACCATAACGCGCGTCAGGCCACTTTATGAGGCGTTCAAATCAACCTCTGGCAGTAAAGACCAGGTCACCTCGAACGAGTGCTCCACAGCCTATCGCCGGACGATCCCGCGGTACGGGCGGCCTTGGCCGAACTGGCCGCAGCCGTCGAGCACGAGCAGACGCCCTTCTTGGAAGGCGATGCCATTCAGGTTCAAGACCCGCAACTGCTCACTGCATCAACGGTCAGGCTGATGCCGCCAACCAGCGCATCACCGGCACCCTCGGCACCACCGAGCCCGAGCCCGGCCCTGGCGATGAAGGCGACAACGGCAGCGAGCCGGCAGCCTGAAATGGCACGCAGACCGCCGCGGAAGGCGCCGGCGCGGCCGTCGTGCTCGCCGCTGAGGGTGCGGGCGGCTGCGGTCATGTGGAGCTATTCGATCGGTTCCGCATTCCACTCACGCTGGAGTGCGTCGGCGTTGACTGAGATTCGCCCCATGAAGCTCAGCAGTGAGTAGCGCTCCTCAGCTGAGAACCCGGCCGTTAGCCGTGCTTCGATCTCGGCGAGCTTCGACCGGACTGGCGCGATCAGGTCGCGTCCGGCCGGGGTGAGGTGGACCTGTACGAGGCGCCGGTCGCGCTCGTCGCGCCGCCGGAGCACGAGGCCGACGCTTTCCATGCGGCTGGTCATCTTGACCACCGTCGGGACCGAAACGCGGATCGCCGCGGCGATCGCGCCAGGGGTCTGGCCGTCCTCGTCCGCCAGGCAGGTCAGCAGGAGATGCTGGCCCGGGTGCAACCCGAGGGCGCTCATGGCGGCAGCGGTCACGCTTCGAAACGCCTTCGACATGCGGACATAACTGTCGGTGAAGTCGGTCAGGTCGGTCATCGGGCCTCCGTCTGAAGTGACACACCCACACTAGCCGGCAAGTCACTTGCCGGCTAGCGACGTTCCGGGTACTCTTCCAGGGAATCAGTAGACGGCTAGTGAACCCGGAAGTGAGGAACCGTGGCCCACAGGGCGCTCCCCAGCACAACAAGCAACGACGCGGGCCCGCGGGCCCCGCTGCCCGACTCCCGGCGGTGGATCGCCCTGGCGGCGGTGGCCGTCGCCCAGCTGATGATCGGGCTCGACCAGACGATCATGACCATCGCGCTTCCCTCGGTACAGGGGTCGCTGCACTTCGGCGACGCAGACCGGCAGTGGGTGATCACTGCCTTCGCCGTCACCTACGGCAGCCTGCTGCTGACCGGCGGCCGCCTCGGCGACCGCTTCGGCCGCCAGCGGGCACTGCTGGCGGGGGTGACCGGCTTCGCCCTGGCCTCGGCCCTCGGTGGCGCGGCCCCGACCTCCGGCGTCCTGTTCGCCGCCCGTGCAGCCCAGGGCGCGTTCGGGGCGCTCATGACGCCTGCGGTGCTGGCGGTGATCGTCCACGCCTTCACTGACCTGCGCGAGCGAGGCCGCGCCTTCGCCATCTACGGAACCGTGATGGGCAGCTCATCGGGTATCGGCGTGCTGCTCGGCGGCGTGCTGACCCAGTACCTGGACTGGCGCTGGTGCATGCTCGTCAACCTGCCCATCGCCGCGGCGGCCGCGCTCGGGATCAGCTACGGCGTGCGCGCCGCGCCCGGGGACCGTAGCCAGCGCCTCGACCTCGCGGGAGCGCTCCTCGTGACGCTGGCACTGGCCGGCATCGCGCTGGGCTTCGCCCAGGCGGACAGCGACGGCTGGGGCGCCGTTTCGACGCTAGCCCCGCTAGCGGCCGGCGCGGTCCTGCTGGTGGCCTTCGTCGCCCGCCAGGCGACCGCGAAGCCGCCGCTCCTCCCCCTGCGGATCGTCCTGAATCGCCGCCGGGCCGCCTCCTACCTCGCGGTAGCCGGCCTCGCGGTCGGCTGGTTCGGCTCGCTGTTCTTCCTGACCTTCTACCTGCAAAGCGCCCGGGACTTCTCCGCCATCAAGGCGGGCCTGGCCTTCCTGCCGCTCACCGCAGGGCTCATGATCGGCGTGCGCCTCGTCGCGCGGGTCCTTCACCGCCACGCGACTGCCGGGCTGCTCCTCCCCGCGGGGCTACTCGTCATCGCCGCCGGGCTGGCCTTGCTCACCGCCCTGCACACCAGCAGCAACTACTGGGCCCTGGTGATGCCCGTCTTCGCGCTCGTCGGCCTCGGCAGCGGCTGGGTCCTCATCACCGCCAACAGCATCGCCACCCACGACGCAGGCGCTGACACCTCGGTGGCCGGCGCCATGGTCGTCACCTCCCAGCAAGCCGGAGCAGCACTCGGAACCGCGCTGCTGAACACCATCGCCGCGAGCGCTGCAGCACACTACGCCCGCACTCACCACGTCTCCGCCATCGAGCTCACCGTACACGGCCTCAACACCGCCGCACTCGTCGCCGCCGTCGCCGTCGCCGTCGTGGCCGTGGCTGCCTTCACAATGCTCGGCCGACCCGGCAGCCGCCCGACCGGCCAGGAGCCGGCAAACTCCGACACCGGGATCGCCCCCGGAGCCAGCTCACAGTAACTGATCAGGTGGCCGACGCCGACAAGACCAGGGCCGCGCCGCCCCGGTAAGCACACGATCAGCACACGAAGGATTCCGATGTCACTCAACTCTCAGGAGATCGCAGCCACGCGATCAGAGCTCATGGCGAACTACCAGCTCGCGGGACTCGACCACCCGGCGATCGCACGCGCGCTCGGCATCACCCCTGGGCGGGTACGCGGCGCTCTCGGCCTGATCGAGCCCGTCAACTCCGTGGACGTCTGGGCAGTTCGGGACCTGCTCGAACTCGCCATCGAGCGCGCCGGCAAACAACCTCTGGCCTTCTCGGCGCTAACCGAGCAAATACGCCCTCGGGCACGCGGCTGGTTCCCACTCCGAAACATCACCGTGTCAGACCTCGACCTCGTCTAGGACAGACAGTGCCAGATCGGCCTGATTCCCAGCTGAGGGACTGCGCTCGCCTCCGGCGGCGCGCTGCTGGTCGTAGCAGGCACGGGCGCGGGGCGAGGCGTGCGGCACCGGCTGGTGGATACCGCCCGGCACCTGACGGGGCGAGGGTGCTCGCCGCCCGGCTGTACGGCGTTGGGCCGGTCACCGCGCTGGCGATGACGTCCTGGCTAGGCAGGACGGTTCTCCTCCTCCCGCAAGGCGGTCGGCTGCGGAGGGTATAGCGGCATTGACATTGCCTCCTCCTGCTGGCAGTTGCCGGGCGCCTTAGCCCCGCACTGTCACTCCGTGGCACGGCTGGCCCGGACCCCCGATCATGGATACCGGGAGCCGTGACACGGGCCGGGCGTCAGGCGCAGCGCAGGGGAGTCATGCGGGCGGTGCGGTTTGACGCCTTTGGCGGGCCCGAGGTCCTGCGCGTGAGGTCTGCGCAGCGCCCGATGCCAGGGTTCGGCGAGGTACACCGCGGTCCACCACCTGGCATGTGACCGGGATCATAGCTGACAATTCCAGGAGATTCTAATGCCAAACACAAGGGCCGGAAGTCATGCCATCGTCATCGGTGCCAGCATCGCGGGGCTGCTCGCGGCAAGCGCCCTGAGCGAGAGCTTTGACCGGGTGACGGTATATGACAGGGACGACCTTCCGGACAAGCCGGAACCACGGAAGGGCGTACCGCAAAGCCGGCACGCGCACGCCCTGCACGCCAGCGGCGCGTCAGCGATGAACGAGCTGCTGCCGGGGTTCTTCGATGAGATGGTCGCGGCCGGGGGTTTCCCGGGGGACGTGCAACGGGACCTCATCTGGTACCTCGGCGGCTATCGCGTCCGCCAGGGTACGTCAGGGCTGACAGGGATCGCCCTGAGGCGCCGGCTTATCGAACGGCTGATGCGCGCGCGCGTGGAGTCGCTGCCGTCCGTTCGGATTAGTGATAAGACCACCGTGGACGGCCTGAACGCGGCGGACGGGCGAGTGACCGGGGTACGGGTCAGCGGCGAGTCCGTGCCAGTGACCGCCGACCTGGTCGTGGACGCGTCCGGGCGCGGCTCGCGCGCGTCGGCCTGGCTGCGCGAACTCGGGTACCCCGCGCCCGGGGTGTCCGAGGTCCGCGTGGACGTCATCTACGTGACCAGGCACTACCGGGCCTCGCCCGGGCAACTGGACGGGTGCGTCGGTGCGATCATCGCGCCTTACCCCGGGGAAAAGCGCGGCGCGCTGGTGATGATCCAGGAGGAATCGCAGTTCGTCGTGTCGCTTTCCGGCATGCTCGGCGCTGAGCCGCCCATGGACGACGAGGGCATGCTGGCGGTCGCGTCGCAGCTCGCCGGGCCGGAGGTCGCCACGGTCATGCGCGAGTCTGAGCCGCTCGACGAGCCGGTCAAGATGCGCTACCCGGCCAGCGTCTGGCATCACCACGAGAAGATGAGGCAGCGGCCGGACCGGTTCATTGTCACCGGTGACGCGCTGTGCACCTTCAACCCGGTCTACGGCCAGGGGATGACGATCGCGGCGCTCGAGGCCCGGGCGCTTCGAGCCGCGGTAGCCTCCGATGGCCTGACGGGGTTGCCGGGGCGCTTCTACGATGCGGCCGCGAAACTCGTCGACCGCGCGTGGGGGCTGTCGGTCGGCGGCGACATGGCCTTCCCCGAAGTCGAGGGCAAGCGCCAGCCCGGCAGCAGCCTGGTCAACGCCTACCTCCACCAGTAGTAATAGGACGTAGCCCGGGAGGCCCGTTAAGCAGGGGGTTCTCGTGAGGGGACGTCCTCCTGGTGCGATAGTGCGAGCTTGGTGTCTCAAACGCGTTCCAGGAAGGACGTCCTGTTGAGCAAG
>Ga0335075_10001278_pt1 | contig 41785 bp, 38 predicted proteins | sample Lox_Sample_24_FD_206723 | JGI IMG/M metagenome (GOLD analysis project Ga0335075, IMG submission 206723) | Soil microbial communities from Loxahatchee National Wildlife Refuge, Florida, United States - Lox_Sample_2.4 | ecosystem: Environmental > Terrestrial > Soil > Wetlands | place: USA...
GCCGCAATTCTGGTCCGTAATCGTCACGGTCCAACGCAAAGTCAACCGCAGCCTTGAGGTAGCCGCCGGGATTTCCCAAGTCGTGTCGGGAGCCGCGATGCACGACGACGTGCACCGGGTGGCCTTCCTTGATCAGCAACGCGATCGCATCGGTCAGCTGCATTTCACCGCCGACGCCGCGCTCGATGCGGCGCAACGCGTCAAAGATGCTGCGGTCCAACACATAGCGTCCCGCCGCCGCATACAACGACGGAGCGTCGTGCGCCTTCGGCTTTTCCACCATGCCATTGACCTTGAGCACGTCGCTGTTGGCCCCGGGCACCTTTTCGACGTCGAAAACGCCGTAGGCGCTGATCTCCTCGCGCGACACCTCGATCGCGCACAACACCGTGCCGCCGTACTCCGCGCGCACCTTCGACATGGTCTCCAGCACGCCGGTCGGCACCACCAGGTCGTCGGGCAGCAACACCGCGACCGCGTCTTCGTCGGCCCACAGCACCGGCTCCACGCAGCTGATCGCGTGGCCCAGCCCGAGCGGTTCGGCCTGCACGACGGACTCGACCTTGATCAGCCCGGGTGCCCGCCGGACCTTGGCCAGCATCGCCTTCTTGCCCCGCGCCTCGAGCGTGCCTTCGAGCACCAGGTCTTCGACGAAATGCGCGACGACGCCGTCCTTGCCCTCCGAGGTGATGATCACCAGCCGCTCGGCGCCGGCCTCGGCGGCCTCCGCCGCCACCAACTCGATGCCGGGCGTGTCGACCACCGGCAAGAGTTCCTTGGGCACCGTCTTGGTTGCGGGCAGGAAACGGGTGCCCAAACCGGCCGCGGGAACGATCGCGGTGCGCGGGACGGAAACCTGGGAGCCGGACATTGCTGAAACCATATCGTTGACCCTGTGGCGATGGAGGGCAAGGCCGCAATGCGACAACGCCTGCTGGCCGCCCGGCGTTTGGTGCCGGACGAGGCCCGGACCGACGAGGCCCGGTCGCTGGCAGAGCACGTGAACGCGGCGATAAGCAGCGGCGGCACGGTGTGCGCCTATGTGCCGGTGGACGCCGAACCGGGATCCATTGCGATGCTTGACGCCTTGCGGCGGCGGGTCGATCGGGTGCTGCTGCCCATCGCGCGGACCACCGCCGACGACGCCCCGCTGGCTCTGGAATGGGGAGAGTATCGGCCCGGACACCTGGTGGCCGCGCGATTCGGACTGCTCGAACCGGCCGCGCCTTGGCTGCCCGCGGAGACGTTGGCCGAGGCGGCCGCGGTGCTGGTGCCGGCCCTGGCCGTCGACCGCGGCGGCGTCCGGCTGGGCCGCGGCGGCGGTTTCTACGACCGGGCGCTGGTGCACCGGGATCCCCGGGCCCGCTTGATCGCCGTGGTCCGCGACGAGGAACTGCTCGACGCGTTGCCCCAGGAGCCGCACGACGTGCCGATGACGCACGCGCTGACCCCCGGACGCGGCATGGTCGAGCTCGGCGGCGACCGCTAGCAGCCCCGCAGCACCTCACGCATCGCGTCCTTCTCCCTGGTCGACACCCACAGCTGGTAGTCCGTCTTGACCTCGACCTGACGCGCGACGAACGCGCACCGGAACGCGCCGTTCGATGGCAACCACGACGCGGCGTCGCGAAATGCCTTGTCGAAGTTGACCTGTGCGCCGACTGCCAGCAGATTGCGCGGGTCGTTGGCGAAGTCGCGGCGGCGCTGGTCGTCCCAGAGGCGTGCACCTTTGTACCAGGCGTCGGACAGCGACACCACGTGGTCGATCTGGACGGCGGACGAGGTGCCGGGTCCACGCTCGAAGTCGATGGTCGCCCCGGTGTACGGGTCGTGCAGGATGCCGCTCTGCGCGAAGCACGTCCCCGGCCGCACCTGCAGGTCGGCCAGGTCACGCCGCAGGATGTCGTCGCGGGTGTTGCAGCCGTTGTGGCCGAACTCCACGTTGACGTCGTCGCTCCACGCCTCGCCGAACCGGGTGCGGTCGAAGTCCGCAACACGATCCCAGCCCTTGATGGGCAGGGCTTCCATCTCGGCCCGGGCGGCGTCGTAGTTCGCGGTGGCCGTCGGCGACGGTCCGGGCTCCGGTTTGGGGGCGGTGACTTCGCGGTAATACGCCCAGCCGACGCCCGCGGCGACCACCAGCAGAATGACCAGCGCCAACGCGTCTTTCCATCGGCCACGCCGACGGGGAATGACACGCGCCACATAGCGGTTCTAGCACTTGAGACTGTAGAGTGCTAAGCGTTTAGACCATCTTGGAGGTTTGTGTGCCGACTTACAGCTACGCGTGCACCGAGTGCGACAATCGCTTCGACGTGGTCCAGTCCTTCACCGACAACGCCCTGACCACGTGCGAGAAATGCTCGGGTCGGCTGCGCAAACTGTTCAACTCCGTCGGGGTGGTTTTCAAGGGCAGCGGCTTCTACCGCACCGACAGCCGCGAGTCGGCGAAGAGTTCGACCAACGGCTCGGCCAAATCGAGCTCGTCGTCGAGCAGCGAGACTTCGAGCTCCAGCGACAAGTCCAGCTCGTCGGAGAAGTCGAGCACCTCGAGCGACTCGTCGAGTTCGACCGCGTCGAAGTCTGCGGCCACCGCCGCCAGCTAGCCGGTTATCCACAGGCCGCCTCGCGGCGGCCGCGTTCCGGGCCCGTCACGCCTACGGTTGCGGCGTGGGGGATTCCCTGACATCACTGAATCCGTCGCTGCCAACCCGGATTTCGCAGTGGCTGCGCCCCGACTGGTCGCGAACGGTGCTGGCGCGACGGGTTGCCGCGGGCGGGCTGGTCGTGCTGGCCGGTGTCAGCGCGCTGCGGCCCGACCCCGCCAACGACCGTGCCCAAGTGGTGGTGGCGGCGCGCGACCTCGGCCCGGGCGCGGAGCTGACCGCCGACGACGTTCGTCTCGAAAAGCGTTCGACCCCAACCATTCCCGATGGATCCCAGTCCGACATCGACAGTGTCGTCGGCTCGACATTGGCCGGGCCGGCGCGACGCGGCGAAGTGCTCACCGACGTCCGATTGCTGGGCCGCCGACTGGCCGAGTCGGCAGCGGGGCCCGACGCCCGGATCGTGCCGGTGCACCCGGCGGACGCCGCGCTCACCGATCTGGTGCGACCGGGCGATGTCGTCGACGTGGTCGCAGCATCGGACAGCGGCAATTCACAGTCCACCCCGCGGGTGGTCGCCACCGGCGCGATCGTGGTGCTGGTCTCGGCGAAGCAGAAGGCTCAGGCCGCGACCGACGACCGCGTGGTGCTGGTGGCGTTGCCGGCCGCATCGGCCACCGCGGTCGCCGGTGCCGCGTTGACGCAGACCGTGACGCTTACGCTGCGCTGAGTGCCTGGTCGGATAAACAGCAAACCCTCGCAAGGCCAGCCCAACTCGGCTAGCTTTTTCGTAGGCTCGAATTGCTTTGTGGCATACCCACTGCAGAAAGGACATCCCGATGTTGAAGGGTTTCAAGGAGTTTCTCGCTCGCGGCAACATCGTCGACCTGTCTGTAGCAGTGGTGATAGGTACCGCGTTCACCGGTCTGGTCACCAAATTTACTGAAAGTGTCATTCAGCCGCTGGTCGACCGGATCGGTGCCGGCGGAAAGTCCAATGTCGGGATCTTGAAAATCAGTATCGGCGGAGGTCAATTCATCGACTTCAACGTCGCTTTGTCCGCCGCCATCAACTTCATCATCATCGCGGCGGTGGTGTACTTCTTGGTCGTGCTGCCCTACAACACTCTGCGCAAGCGTGGTGAGGTAAAGCAAGCCGAGGACACCGAACTCTCACTGCTCACTCAGATCCGGGATCAGCTCGCCGAATCCGGTGGCGGCTCAGGGCATCACTCCGCCAATGCCCCGGAAAGCGCCACCATCGAGGACAGGTAGTTCCCGGCGGGCGGCTCAATTATGGTGCGGGGGCACATTGTCCCGCAGCCACTGCTCACGATCGTCGGCGTCTCGACTGGCATGCGGATCACGCTCGTCGGACGACTCTTGCGGCAGCTCCGTTCCGAAGACCCGGTGGATCGCCCCCGGGTCGTCGCTGGCCGGCCCGCTCAGCGTCAGATCTCCAAGCTGGAGAGTTGACCGATGATCTGGGCCGCAAGCGGATTCAGCGTCGCCATGCCGTCGCGCACCGCGTAACGCGAGCCGGCGAGGTTGACCACCAGCGTGCTGCCGGAGACGCCCGCCAGCCCGCGCGACAATCCGGCGTCGATAATGCCCGCGGCCAATCCCGACGCGCGAATGGCCTCCGAGATCCCGAGAATTTCGCGATCCAGGATGTCGAGGGTGGCTTCCGGGGTCACGTCGCGGGGGGTCACCCCGGTACCGCCGACCGAGACCACCAGGTCCACGCCACCGATCACTGCGGTGTTCAGTGCGTTACGGATCTCCACCTCGTCGGCGGCGACGGCGACGACGCCGTCGACAACGAACCCGCCTTCGGTGAGAAGCTCGGTGACCAACGGCCCGCTGTGGTCCTCGTCGCCGTGCGCGGTCCGGTCGTCAACGACGACGACGAGTGCCCTGCCGACCAAACCCGCGCGCTCTTCCATGGGTGCAACCGTATATCTGGGCTCCGACCACGTCGCAGCGACTCTCATCACTGCTGGGCCTTGCCCAAGGTGACCTGGACCTTCTTGCTGTCGCCGGACGGATCCTTGTACGTCAGCGTCACTTTGTCGCCAGGTGCCTTGGATCGCACGGCGGCGACCAGGGCGTCGGCGCTGTTGACCGTGCGGTCGTCGACCTTGGTGACCACAACCCCGCCGGGCAGGCCGGCGGCTGCCGCCGCACCGTTGGGCACGACCTCGACGACCTTGGCGCCGGGGGTGTCCTTGTCGTTGGTGACCTGCACGCCCAGCGAGGCGTGCGACGCGGTGCCGGTGGCGATGAGCTCGTCGGCGATCCGCTTGGCCTGATCGACGGGGATGGCGAAGCCGAGCCCGATCGAACCGCTCTGCGCGTCCGGCGAGTCACCGCCGAGCGTGGCGATCGCCGAGTTGACGCCGATCAGCTGGCCGCTCATGTTGACCAACGCACCGCCGGAGTTACCGGGATTGATCGCGGCGTCGGTCTGAACGGCGTCGAGCACGGTGTTCTGGTTGCCCGACTCACCGGTCGTCGACACCGGCCGGTTGAGCGCGCTGACGATGCCGGTGGTTACCGTGCCCTCCAGGCCCAGCGGTGAACCGACGGCCATCACCGGCTGGCCGACACGCAAGTTCGCGGACGACCCGATGCTGATCGGCGTCAGCCCCGAAATGCCTTGCACGCGAACCACTGCGATGTCGGTGGTGGGGTCCGCCCCGACGACGGTGAACTCTGAGGTGCGCCCGTCGGAGAACGTGACGGTGGTCTTCGGCGCCCCGCCGCCCTGACCCGGATCGGCGTCGGCACCGGGAGCACCGGGATCGTCGGGACCGCCACCCTGGTTGGGCTTCTTCTCATGCGGAGCGTGAGCGTGCGGGTTGGCCGCGGTCGCGACAACGTGGTTGTTGGTCAGGATCAAGCCATCCGAAGACAGGATGATGCCCGAGCCCTCCTCGGATTGACGGCCCAGGTCGGTCTCCAGCATGACCACGCTGGGCACCACCTTGGCGGCGACCTGCTCGACGCTGCCCACCGGCGCATTGCCAGCCGGCACGCTCGGAGCGGCCCCGCCGGGGAAAGCCCCGTCGGCCGCGGATGTCAGCTGTCCGTGATGTTCGATCACCGACGCGGCCGCACCGCCGATGCCGGCCGACACCACCGCGACGGCCACCGCGCCGACGGCCAATGCGCCTGCGCGGGAACGCTTTCGGGGTGCACCGGGCGGAGGCGGGGGCGGTGCGCCGGTCGGCGGACCACCGTGACCGCCACCGAAGTGGCCGTACTGCTGGCGCGGCTGCTGCTGGCCGTAGCTCCACTCATAACCCTGTGGATACGTTTGCTGCTGCCCATGGCCGGAATAGCCTGTGGCCCCACGCTGATCGGACACTGGGCGGTATCCGTGCTGCTGCGGCGGTGGCGAATACCTCGGGTGATTCGTCATGTCGCTAGGTCACTCTTTCCTTAGTGGAGTCGGTTCAGACTCAATCAGGCACTGAATCACTACCTTGCCCGCGTGGTCTGAGATTCGACTGAGATAACGTTCTCCGGTCCTGGAGAGTTCCCAGGAGTTGATGAGCCGGAAACATCGGGCTCATCTTCGTCGCCCGAGGGGTACTCCGAGACCGGTATCGGACGTCCCGGCAGCAACACATAGATCGACGTCCCCGGCGGGTCGCCGCCCGGCACGGTGTCTTCCACCCTCAGCGCCCCGCCGTGCTTGAGCACCACCTGCTTGACGATCGCCAAGCCCAGACCGGAACCGGGCATCGACCGCGACGTGGTCGAGCGATAGAACCGCTCGAACACCAGCTCACGCTCGTGCTGCGGGATCCCGGGCCCGTGGTCGGACACCACCAACTCGGCATGGGTGGGGTTGAGTTGGCGCAGCCTGACACCGACATGCTCCCCGGACGGGCTCCACTTGGCCGCGTTGTCCATTAGGTTCAACACCGCCCGCGACAGGCCCGCGGAGTCCCCGTAGATCTGCCACGGCGTCACCTCGACGTCGAACTCAACATCGTTGCGGCGCCGTCGAACTCGCTCAAGCGAGCGGTCGATGACCTCGCCGACATCGACCGGTTCGTGCACCACTTCGCCAGCGTCGTCTCGGGTAAGATCCACCAAATCGCCTACCAGCGTGGACAATTCCTCGATCTGCGCGATCACGTCGGTACGCAGATCGACCATTTCCTGTTCGGGAATCGGCGGAGCGCCCGGCCGCGTCGACGCGATCAGCAGTTCGATGTTGGTGCGCAACGACGTCAGCGGGGTGCGCAGTTCGTGACCGGCGTCGGCGACCAGGCGGGTCTGGCGTTCCCGCGATTCGGCCAATGCGCGCAGCATCATGTTGAAAGCCTCGGTCAGCCTGGCCAATTCGTCGCTGCCGAAGACAGGGATGGGTCGCAAGTCCTCGGTGCGCGCGACGCGCTCGGCCGCTTCGGTCAGCCGGCCCACCGGTCTCAGCCCGGCCTGGGTCACCAGCGCGCCGGCTACCGCGGCCACGGCCATGCCCACCCCGCCGACGATGAGCAGCACCAGCCGCAGCTTCGTCATGACGGCGTCGGTCGGCGCCAGGCTCTTGGAGATCAGCAGCGAGCTGCCGTTCGGCAGATGGACCGCCAGGACCCGCTGATCGGCGGCGGTGCGACGGGACATGAACAGGTCGCCACGGATGACCGCTTTCTCCGGCGGTCCGACGGGCAGGGTCTGGCCCTCCTGGTTGGCGGTGAAGATCGATCGGCCGGGGTTCACCAGCATCGCGTTGACATCGGAGTACGCGGTGCCCTCGATCGCTTTCGCGGGGTCGGCCGCCAGCGAACCGCTGGCGATCAACAGCTGGGCCCGGCTCTGCAGCTGGTTGTCGATGTCCTTGTACAGCGCCGCCGAGATCACCGCGTACACGGCGACCGCCATCAGGACGACGACCATCGCCACCATCGACATCGCCAGCAGCATCACCCGCCACCGGAGCGACAACGAGGTGCTGGTTCTCAGCGGGACTCGGTTTCGCCGGCGGAACAATGGCATCAGGGGGGTGTTTCGCGAAGCACGTAACCGACACCCCTCACGGTGTGAATCAGTCGCGGCTCGCCATTGGCTTCAGTCTTACGGCGGAGATATCCGACGTACACCTCGAGCGCGTTACCCGAGGTGGGGAAGTCGAAGCCCCACACCTCCTCGAGAATGCGGCTGCGGGTCAATACGCGTCGCGGATTTGCGATCAGCATCTCCAGCAAAGCGAATTCGGTGCGGGTCAGGCTGATTTGGCGGGTACCCCGGGTTACTTCGCGAGTCACCGAATCCAGGGTGAGGTCGCCGAACGTCATCGCCACCGATTCGGTGGAATCGTCGATCTTTGTGCGGCGCAGCAGGGCCCGCATTCGGGCCAACAACTCTTCGAGAGCGAAAGGCTTGGGCAGATAGTCGTCGGCGCCGGCGTCCAGGCCGGCGACCCGCTCGGAGATCGTGTCGCGGGCGGTCAGCACCAGGATCGGCAGATCGTCGCCGGTGCTACGCAGCTGACGGCACACTTCCAGGCCGTCCAGCCGCGGCATCATCACGTCGAGCACCAGGCCATCCGGCCGATCGGCAGCGATCATCTCCAGGGCTTCAACGCCGTCCTCGGCCAGCGCGACCGAGTAGCCATTGAAGGAAAGGGATCGGCGCAGTGACTCGCGCACCGCGCGATCATCGTCAACGACAAGAATTCGCACGGCCACCAGTTTTATCCAATCGCCTGAGAACGGGCTGAGACTTCCGCAAACTAACTGCCGCTAATCGTTCGCGGTGTCGCCTTGCGGCAGGGCTCACGGCAAAGAAATTTAGCGCCGATCGAGGTTGATCAGACCGAGGCGCGCCGCTTTAAGCAGGCGACGCGGCACCTTGTGCTGCTGGCCGCCCACCGTCACATTGACCAGCTCGGGCTTGTCAGCCTTCCACTGCGCGCGACGGCTACGGGTGTTCGCGCGCGACATCCTGCGCTTTGGCACAGCCATAATCAGGCCTTACTCCTGGTAGGGGGGTCGTCGCGCAATCATGCTCGGCAACGACGATTAGCACCAATAGTAGTCGCTGAGCAGCTGCGGACAAAAATCGGTTCTCGAACCGGTCCGGGCTAAGGGGGCATCCTTGACGTGATACCGACGGCACCCGCTAACCTACCGGTTGGTTGGTTCGTTGGGGTGGACGGAGGATTTGCGTGGCTTCTTCCTCGGCACCGGTCCGGATCGGGAACTGTTCGGGGTTCTACGGCGACCGGCATTCCGCTATGCGCGAAATGCTCACCGGCGGCGATTTGGACTACATCACCGGCGACTACCTGGCCGAACTGACCATGCTGATCCTCGGCCGCGACCGGATGAAGCATCCAGACCGCGGCTACGCGAAAACCTTCCTGACCCAACTCGAAGAATGCCTGGGGCTGGCCAAGGACCGCGGGGTGCGCATCGTCGCCAACGCCGGCGGTCTCAACCCGGCCGGCCTCGCCGACGCGGTGCGTGCCCTCGCTGAGCGCCTCGGCGTGCCGGTGGGGGTCGCGCATGTCGACGGCGACGACCTTTCGGGTCGGGCCGACGAACTCGGGCTCGGCAAGCCGCTGACGGCCAACGCCTATCTGGGCGCCTGGGGCATCGTCGACTGCCTGTACAGCGGCGCCGACGTCGTCGTCACCGGCCGGGTGACCGACGCTTCGGTGACCGTCGGGCCCGCTGCCGCGCATTTCGGCTGGAGCCGGACCGACTACGACGCGTTGGCCGGCGCGGTGGTCGCCGGCCACGTGATCGAATGCGGCATCCAGGCCACCGGCGGCAACTTCTCGTTTTTCACGGAAATTCCAGCGGTCCCCGGTTTACTCCATGCCGGTTTCCCGCTGGCCGAGATCCACGCGGACGGCTCGTCGGTGATCACCAAGCACCCCGGCACCGGCGGTCTGGTCAGCGTCGACACCGTCACCGCCCAACTGCTCTACGAGATCACCGGCGCCCGCTACGCCAACCCGGACGTCACCGCCCGGATGGACACCATCGAGCTGTCGGACGACGGCCCCGACCGGGTGCGGATCAGCGGCGTGGCCGGCGAGCCGCCGCCGCCCACGCTGAAGGTGTCGCTGAACAGCATTGGCGGGTTTCGTAATTCGATGACGTTCGTGCTGACCGGCCTGGACATCGAGGCCAAGGCCGAGTTGGTGCGACGCCAACTGGAATCTGCGCTGACGGTCAAGCCCGCCGAGCTGGAGTGGACGCTGGCCCGCACGGACCACGACGACGCCGACACCGAGGAGGCGGCCAGCGCGCTGCTGCGCTGCGTGGTCCGCGACCCCGACCCGGCCAACGTCGGCCGCCAGTTTTCATCGGCCGCAGTGGAATTGGCGCTCGCGAGCTATCCGGGTTTCACCGTCACCGCCCCGCCGGGCGACGGTCAGGTGTACGGGGTGTACACCCCCGGATACGTCGACGCCGACAAGGTGCCGCACGTCGCCGTGCACGCCGACGGCACCCGCGTCGAGATCCCCTGCGCCACCGACACTCTCGAGCTGGCACCCGCTTCGGCGCCGTCATCACCCCAGCCGTTGCCGGAAGGTCCGACCCGGCGCGCGCCGCTGGGCCGGATCGCCGCCGCCCGCAGCGGCGACAAGGGCGGCTCGGCCAACGTCGGGGTGTGGGTGCGCACCGAGGAGCAGTGGCGGTGGCTGGCGAACACGCTGACCGTCGAGAAGTTCAAGCAACTGCTGCCGGAGACGGCCGACCTGCCCGTCGCTCGGCACGTTCTGCCGAATCTGCGCGCGGTGAATTTCGTCGTCGAGGACATCCTCGGTCAGGGCGTCGCCTACCAAGCCCGATTCGATCCGCAGGCCAAGGGGCTGGGTGAATGGCTGCGCAGCCGCTACGTCGATATCCCGGCAGTGTTGTTGTGAAAGAAGGGCCTGTTGTGAACATCTGGAACACGCCGGAGCGCGAGCAACTGCGAAAGACGGTGCGCTCGTTCGTAGAACGCGAGATCTTGCCAAACGTCGACGAGTGGGAGCGCACCGGCGACCTGCCGCGCGAGCTGCACCGGCGCGCGGCGGATGCCGGGTTGCTCGGCGCCAACTTCCCCGAAGCGGTAGGCGGCGGTGGTGGCGACGGCGCCGACGCGGTGGTGATCTGCGAGGAGATCCACCAGTCGGGTGCGCCGGGTGGTGTGTTCTCCTCGCTGTTCACCTGTGGAATCGCGGTGCCGCACATGATCGCGTCCGGCGATCAGCGGCTGATCGACACGTTCGTCCGCCCGACGCTGGCCGGCGAGAAGATCGGCTCATTGGCCATCACCGAGCCCGGCGGCGGTTCCGACGTCGGCCACCTGCGGACCACCGCCGTGCGCGACGGTGATCACTTCGTGGTCAACGGCGCCAAGACCTACATCACCTCCGGGGTGCGCGCCGACTACGTCGTCACAGCGGTGCGCACGGGCGGCCCTGGTGCGGCGGGGGTTTCGCTGCTGGTGGTGGAGAAGGGCACACCGGGCTTCGAAGTCACCCGCAAGCTGGACAAGATGGGCTGGCGGTCCTCGGACACCGCGGAGTTGTCCTACACCGACGTGCACGTGCCGGTGGCCAATCTCGTCGGCGCCGAGAACAGTGGTTTCCTGCAGATCGCGCAGGCTTTCGTCGCGGAGCGCATTGGCATGGCCGCACAGGCGTATTCGAGCGCGCAACGCTGCCTGGACCTGACGTTGCAGTGGTGCCGCGACCGTGAGACGTTCGGCCGCCCGCTGATTTCCCGCCAGTCGGTGCAGAACACGCTGGCCGAGATGGCCCGTCGCATCGACATCGCAAGGGTCTACGCGCACAACGTCGTCGAGCGTCAATTGGCCGGCGAGACCAATCTGATCGCGCAGGTGTGCTTCGCGAAGAACACCGCCGTCGAATCCGGCGAATGGGTCGCCAACCAGGCCGTCCAATTGTTCGGCGGCATGGGCTATATGGCCGAATCCGAAATCGAACGCCAGTACCGCGACATGCGGATCATCGGCATCGGCGGCGGGACCACCGAGATCCTGACCGCGCTCGCCGCCAAGACCCTGGGATTCCAGTCGTGAGCGTGCTGAGATCGGTCCTGGACCCGAAGGGCGACACCTACGCTGCCGCCGCGTCGACCGCGGCCGAGCGGCTCGAGGAGATCGACGCCGAGCTCGCCAAGGCGCTGGCCGGCGGCGGCGCGAAATACGTTGAACGCCATCATGACCGGGGCAAGTTCACCGCCCGCGAGCGCATCGAGCTGCTGGTCGACCCCGACTCCCCGTTCCTGGAGTTGAGCCCGCTAGCCGCCTGGGGCAGCGAATTCCAGGTCGGCGCAAGCACGGTGGTCGGCATCGGGACAGTCTCCGGCGTGGAATGCCTGATCGTCGCCAACGACCCGACCGTCAAGGGCGGCACCAGTAATCCGTGGACTCTGAAGAAGATATTGCGGGCCAACCAGATCGCCTTGGAAAACCGGCTCCCGGTGATTTCGCTGGTGGAATCCGGCGGCGCCGACCTGCCAACGCAGAAACACATCTTCATTCCCGGCGGGCAGATGTTCCGCGACCTGACCCGGCTGTCGGCCGCCGGAATCCCAACCATTGCTTTGGTCTTCGGTAACTCGACCGCGGGCGGCGCCTACATACCGGGCATGTCCGATCACGTGGTGATGATCAAGGAACGCTCGAAGGTGTTCCTGGCCGGTCCGCCGCTGGTGAAGATGGCCACCGGTGAGGAGTCCGACGACGAGTCGCTCGGTGGCGCCGAAATGCACGCCCGTATATCGGGTTTGGCCGACTACTTCGCCGTGGACGAACTCGACGCGATCCGCATCGGGCGCCGCATCGTGGCCCGGCTGAACTGGGTCAAACAGGGCCCGGCCCCCGCGCCGGCCATCGAGCCGCTGTTCGACGCCGCGGAGCTGATCGGCATCGTCCCCGCCGACCTGCGCATCCCGTTCGATCCCCGCGAGGTGATCGCCCGCATTGTCGACGGCTCCGAATTCGACGAGTTCAAAGCGATGTACGGCTCGTCGTTGGTGACGGGTTGGGCACGACTGCACGGCTATCCGCTCGGCATCCTGGCCAACGCACGAGGCGTGCTGTTCAGCGAGGAGTCGCAGAAGGCCACTCAGTTCATTCAGTTGGCCAACCGGTCGAACACCCCATTGCTGTTCCTGCACAACACGACTGGGTACATGGTCGGCAAGGACTACGAGGAAGGTGGCATGATCAAGCACGGCTCGATGATGATCAACGCCGTGTCGAACTCGACTGTCCCGCACATCTCGCTGCTGATCGGAGCGTCCTACGGCGCCGGCCACTACGGCATGTGCGGCCGCGCCTACGACCCCCGCTTCCTGTTCGCCTGGCCCAGTTCCAAATCCGCGGTGATGGGCGGCGCACAGCTGGCCGGCGTGTTGTCGATCGTCAGTCGGGCCGCCGCGCAGGCACGCGGACAACAGGTCGACGAGGACGCCGACGCCGCCATGCGCGCCGCCGTCGAAGGCCAGATCGAGGCCGAGTCGTTGCCGATGGTGCTGTCCGGGATGCTCTACGACGACGGCGTGATCGACCCGCGAGATACCCGGACCGTGTTGGGAATGTGTTTGTCCGCCATCGCCAATGGCCCGATCCAAGGGACGTCGAACTTCGGCGTCTTCCGGATGTGATCGGCATGCCAATCACCCGAGTACTGGTAGCCAATCGCGGCGAGATCGCCCGGCGGGTGTTCGCCACCTGCCGCCGCCTGGGACTGAGCACGGTCGCGGTCTACACCGAGCCCGACGCCGCCTCGCCGCATGTCGCCGAAGCCGACGCCAGAGTGCGGCTGCCCAAGACCAACGACTATCTCAACGCCGAGGCGCTGATCGCCGCCGCCCGCGCCGCCGGCGCGGACGCGGTGCACCCGGGCTATGGATTCCTCTCGGAGAACGCCGAATTCGCCGCTGGGGTGCAGGCCGCGGGCCTGACCTGGATCGGCCCCCCGGTGGACGCGGTGCGCGCGATGGGCTCGAAGATCGAGTCCAAGAAGCTGATGGCCGCCGCGGGTGTTCCGGTGCTCGACGAGCTCGACCCGGACACCGTCACCGCCAACCAGCTGCCGGTACTGGTCAAGGCGTCCTCGGGCGGTGGTGGGCGAGGAATGCGGGTAGTCCACGAATTGGATGCGCTGCCAAGCGAAGTCGCCGCCGCCCAGCGGGAGGCGCAGTCGGCGTTCGGCGACCCGACGGTGTTCTGCGAGCGGTACCTGCCGACCGGCCATCACGTCGAGGTCCAGGTGATGGCCGACGCGCACGGCACCGTGTGGGCGGTCGGCGAACGGGAGTGCTCGATTCAGCGCCGCCACCAGAAGATCATCGAAGAGGCGCCGTCGCCACTGGTCGAGCGCACACCCGGGATGCGGGCCAAGCTGTTCGACGCGGCCAGGCTGGCCGCCGGCGCGATCGGCTACACCGGCGCCGGGACGGTGGAGTTCCTCGCCGATGACGACGGCGAGTTCTACTTCCTGGAAATGAACACGCGGCTGCAGGTCGAGCATCCGGTCACCGAGGAGACCACGGGTCTCGACCTGGTCGAGCTGCAGCTCGCGGTCGCCGACGGCGTCCGGCTCGACCCCGAACCGCCTGCCGCGCACGGGTTTTCCATCGAAGCGCGGCTGTATGCCGAGGACCCGGCGCGGGACTGGCAGCCACAGGCCGGCCTGGTGCACCGGATCGATGTGCCGGCGGTGCGCACCGAATTCGCCACGCTCGGGGCACACACCGGGGTCCGGCTGGATTCCGGGATCGTCGACGGTTCGGTGGTGTCGATCCACTACGACCCGATGCTGGCCAAGGTCATCTCGTTTGGCACGACCCGCCACCAGGCGGCGATGGTGCTCGCCGATGCGTTGACCCGCAGCCGGTTACACGGCGTCCGCACCAACCGCGACCTGCTCGTGCACGTGCTGCGGCACCAGGCGTTTCTCGACGGCGCCACCGACACCGCGTTCTTCGACACCCACGACCTGGCCAAGCTGGCCGCGCCCCTGGTCGACGCCGACGGCATCCGGCTGTCCGCCATCGCGGCGGCGCTGGCCGACGCCGCGCACAACCGGTCCACGGCGACCGTGCTCGGGTCGGTCCCAAGCGGCTGGCGCAACCTGGCATCGGGCTACCAGGCCAAGACCTACCTCGATGACGGCGGCACCGAACACCGCATCGAATACCGTTTTACGCGTGGCGGATTGGTGCTACCCGGCGACGAGTCGACCCAGCTGGTCTCGGCCACCGCCGACGAGGTGGTGCTCGCCGACGCCAACGGGGTGGCGGCCAGCTTCGCGGTGGCCCGCTACGGTCAGGACGTCTACCTCGACTCGGCGCGCGGGCCGGTCCACCTGGTCGCGCTGCCCCGCTTCCCCGAACCGGGGTCGGCCGTCGAAAAGGGCTCGCTCGTTGCGCCCATGCCCGGCAACGTGATCCGGCTGGGCGCCGCGATCGGCGACGCCGTGACGACCGGTCAGCCGCTGATCTGGCTGGAGGCGATGAAGATGGAGCACACCATCACCGCCCCGGCCGACGGCGTGCTCGCGGAGCTCAATGTCGACACCGGTCAGCAAGTCGAGGTCGGCGCCGTCTTGGCACGCGTCGAAGCGCCCCACGAACCCGAAGCAAAAGGAGAAGCAGAATGACCGACAGCAGCTTCATCGAGAACGAAGACCGCAAGGCGCTGCGCCAGGCGGTGTCCGACTGGGCGTCCAAGTACGGCGCCGAGTACTACCTGAAGAAGGCGCGGGCACACGAGCACACCGACGAATTATGGAGTGAGGCAGGTAAACTCGGCTTTCTCGGGGTGAACCTGCCCGAAGAGTACGGCGGCGGCGGCGCCGGCATGTACGAGCTGTCGCTGGTGATGGAAGAGATGGCGGCGGCGGGCAGCGCGCTGCTGCTGATGGTGGTGTCGCCGGCCATCAACGGGACCATCATCAGCAAGTTCGGCACCGACGAGCAGAAGAAGCGCTGGATTCCGGGCATCGCCGACGGCTCGCTCACGATGGCGTTCGCGATCACCGAGCCCGACGCCGGATCCAACTCGCACAAGATCACCACCACCGCCCGTCGCGACGGCGGCGACTGGATCCTCAAGGGGCAGAAGGTCTACATCTCAGGAGTCGACCAGGCCCAGGCGGTGCTGGTGGTCGCGCGCTCCGAGGAAGCCAAGACCGGCAAGCTGCGGCCCGCGCTGTTCGTGGTGCCCACCGATTCGCCCGGCTTCAGCTACACCCCGATCGAGATGGAGCTGGTCAGCCCGGAGCGGCAGTTCCAGGTGTTCATCGACGACGTCCGGCTGCCGGCCGATGCGCTCGTCGGCGCCGAAGACGCCGCCATCGCACAGCTTTTCGCGGGCCTGAACCCCGAGCGCATCATGGGTGCAGCCAGCTCCGTCGGCATGGGACGGTTCGCCCTGGACCGGGCCGCCGACTACGTCAAGACCCGCCAGGTGTGGGGAACGCCGATCGGCTCACACCAGGGCCTGTCACATCCGTTGGCGCAGTGCCACATCGAGGTGGAGCTGGCCAAGCTGATGATGCAGAAGGCGGCGACGCTGTACGACAACGGCGACGACGGCGGCGCGGCCACCGCGGCCAACATGGCCAAATACGCTGCGGCCGAGGCCGCTACGCGCTCCGTCGATCAGGCCGTGCAGTCCATGGGCGGCAACGGGCTGACCAAGGAATACGGCGTCGCGGCGATGCTGGCCTCGGCCCGCCTCGGCCGCATCGCCCCGGTCAGCCGCGAGATGGTGCTCAACTTCGTCGCGCAGACCTCGCTCGGCCTGCCCCGCTCCTACTGATGGACAGGCTGGTCGAGTACGCGGTAGATAAGCATGTTGCACGGCTGACGCTGAACTCGCCGCACAACCGCAACGCGCTGTCGACCACGCTGGTCACCCAACTGCACCAGGGCCTGCGCGACGCGGCCAACGACCCCGCGGTGCGGGCCGTCGTACTCGGCCACACCGGAAACACCTTCTGCGCGGGAGCCGACCTGTCCGAAGGCTCGGCGACAACCAACAAGGATCCGTTCGAGGCGACCGCCGAACGGTCCCGGGAAATGGCCGCGTTGCTGCGGGCGATCGTCGAGTCGCCGCTGCCGGTGATCGTCGCGATCAACGGGCACGTCCGCGCCGGCGGCATGGGCCTGGTCGGCGCCGGCGACATCGCCGTCGCGGGTCCGCGCAGCACGTTCGCGCTGACCGAGGCCCGCATCGGGGTTGCGCCTGCGATCATCTCGCTGACCCTGCTGCCGAAGATGTCGGCCCGTTCGGCGGCACGCTACTACCTGACTGGCGAGACGTTCGAGGCCGCCACCGCCGCCGAGATCGGGCTGATCACCATCGCCGCCGACGACGTTGACGCGGCGGTGGCGTCGCTGGTCGCCGACATCGGCCGGGCCTCGCCGCAGGGACTGGCCGCCTCCAAGGCGCTGACCACCGCCTCCGTCCTCGACGGCTTCGACCGTGACGCGGAGCGCCTCGGCGCCGAGTCGGCCCGGCTGTTCGTCTCCAACGAGGCCCGCGAGGGCATGCTCGCCTTCCTGCAGAAGCGGCCGCCGAGTTGGTTGTCGAGCGACGACGCGGGCCACTGACGAGGACGAAAATTAGGCGCTGCCTGAGGGTGGCGCAACAGTTTAGCGAAGTTCCCTTGCAGCAAAAATTGTTCGTCGTAGGCTCGTCACTGATGAGCAAATCAGCGCAGCGAGGCGCACCGGACCAGCGGAACGCAGCGACGCGCGCCGCCGATACCGACCGCATCCAGGTAGCCCAGTTGCTCACCGACGCCGCCGCTCAGGGGCAGCTACAGATGAGCGACTACGAGGATCGACTCACCAAGGCATACGCGGCGACCACCTACGAAGAGCTGGACCGGTTGCGGTCCGACCTGCTGGGATCGTCGGTGAGCCCGCAGGGCGGTGGCCCGGCCAAGCCCGCGCCGTCGATGCTGCTGCTGGCGATCATGAGCGCGTTCGAGCGGCGCGGCCGGTGGAACGTGCCCAAGAAGCTGACCACGTTCGCGCTGTGGGGCGGCGGCGTGATCGACCTGCGCTACGCCGACTTCACCTCGACCGAGGTCGACATCCACGCGACGTCGATCATGGGCGGGCAGACGATCCTGCTGCCGCCCGAAGTCAACGTCGAGATCAAGGGCCACGGCGTGATGGGCGGATTCGACCATCAGGTTCCGGGCGACGGCACGCCCGGCGCTCCGACGGTGCGCATTCACGGCTTTTCGTTGTGGGGCGGCGTCGGTATCAAGCGGAAGAAACGCAAGACGCAGCGATAGCGGGTGTGCTGCCCGCCGCACAAAGAAGCGTCGGAGCTCCCGATTGCAGGCATTACGCTGTTTGCAGCGACCGAAATGCTGTTTGCAGGAAAGCGAGCGCAATTGTGGCAGACAAATTGCGGGTAAATCCTCAGGAACTTGCCCAGGCAGCTAATGACATGGCCGACCACGGCGAGTCTTTGTTGGCAGCGCACCAGGCGTCGCATGGCGAAGCCAGCGGCGCGCACTCGGGATGGGTTGGCTCGTCGGCGGGCGCGCTGTCGGGAATGCTGAACAACTGGGAGACGGCAACCACCGAGCACGTCGGCCGCATCGGCAACCATTCGACCGGCATGCACTTCACCGCCGCGGACTTCGCGCTCAACGAACAGCAGAACAAGGAGATGCTGGACGAGGTGGGTCGGGCCGCCGGCGGCGGAAACCCAAGCATGCAATGAGTTTGTCACTGGCCGATATCGACCGGTGGAATCCAGCAGCGATCACGACGGTCTTCCAGGCCGCGATCAGCCGCGCGCACGGCACCAGGACCGCATCTGCCGGCATCGGCCAAACCATGGACTTCCTGAACTGGGGCGGCGACAGCGCCGACGCGGCTAAGCAGGCGACCCATCGCACGATGCTCACCCTCGACGACCATGCGGCCGCCTGCGAGGCCGTCGGCCGCGCCGCCGAAAAGGCCGCCGAAGAGGTCGCCGGGATCAAGGCGCGGCTCGCGCAGATCCGCGAAACCGCGAACTACTACCACCTGAGCATCAACAACGACACCGGCGTGGTCAGCCTGCCCGCGAACATGTCCTCGTTCTCCGAGGCCGACCAGGAACAGATCCAGGCCGCGCTGTTTCGGGTCATGCAGGCGATCGGGCAGCTGCTGGGCGACGCCGAGACTGCCGACGAGGACCTGGCCGCCGCCATTCGCGGCGCCGACGGCGACCTGTCGCCCGACCAGGTGAACGCCGAAACCAGCCACCAGCCACCGGTAATGCCACACGTGCCGCCCAAGGGCACCGCGCCCAGCGACGTCACCAAGTGGTGGGACTCGCTGACCCCCGCACAGCAAGACGCCGTCAAGGAATCGTCGCCGGAATCGATTCGCAACCTCGACGGCGTCCCGATCAACATCCGAAGCGAGCTGAACAAGGCTCTGCTGCCAAGCGAGGTCGCGCGATTCCAGAACGGCTGGCTGGACGGCAACGGTGTCTGGCACACCGATCCCGGAAAGCTCGCGGACCTGACCGCGCTGCAGAACACGTTGGCCGCGCACCCGGACGCCAGCCTGATCGAGCTGGACACCAACAGCAATCCCAACAAGGTGCTGGCCATCGTCGGGGTCGGCGACGTCGACAACGCCGACCGCGTCGGGGTCACGGTGGGCGGCCTGAACACCCGCGTCAGCTCAGGCGTCGACTCCATGGTTCGGGAAGCCACCGCCCAGCGCAGCGAGGCAGCCAACCTACGCAAGGCCGCGGGCATCGCGAACCCCGACGCGGTCGCGTCCATCGCCTACCTGGGCTACGACGCGCCGGACAGCCTGGTGGGCGTCACGCACGACTACCTGGCACACGATGCCGCGGGTCCGCTGAACAACTTCTACAAAGGCTTGGCGGCCACCACAAATGTTCCAGACCAGCACATTACGGCGTTCGGGCATTCCTACGGCTCGCTGGTGACGAGCCTCGCGCTGCAGCAGGGTGCCCCGGTGAGCGACGTGGTGCTCTACGGTTCCCCTGGCACCGAGCTGACCAACGTGTCGCAGTTAGGAGTGCAACCGGGTCATGCGTACTACATGATCGGCGTCAACGATCACGTCTCGGACATCATCCCCGAGTTCGGCGCCTTCGGCCCGGCCCCGCAAGACGTCCCGGGTTTCACGCAGTTGTCGGTCAACAGCGGCATGGGCCCAGGCGATCACCAGTGGCACGAACGCGCCTGGGGCCATTCGGAATACGCGCGCGACGGCAGCAACGGTCAACTTCGGATGAGCGGCTACAACATGGCCTCGGTGCTGGCCGGGGTGCCCAAGGACCTCGTCGCGCCACCGGTGCTGCCGCCGCCGACCATTCCGAGCGGCCCAGGGCCGTTCGGGTTGCCGATCCCAAACCCGGACTACCACCCATGAGCAACCGCATTTGCACGTACCTTGCCGCCGCGGCAATAGCGCTGTCCTGCTTGATGAGTGGATGCAGCAGCGCACCCGACCGGGCGGCCACCGCCAACCAGGTGCAGCAGGCGATCAAGGGCATGCCCGGCGTCCAGGACGCCACGGTGAACTACACCAACGACGGCGAACGCGGCGCCACTGTCCACATCTACGTCTACCTGCCGGACGCCGCCGCCAAGCAGATCGAGGACGTCGTGGCACGGATCAACTCGGTTCGCGGTGATGCCTTCAAGGCGTTCGACCAGACGGCGGAATTCGCCGTGACACCGAGTCGGCGCGTATTGGTCAAGCGGGCAGCCGATCTCGACCCGGTCAGCGTCTCAACAGATGCAACAGCCCTGCGAGGACTCACCGCCGCAGTCCAGGCCGCCGACACCACCATTTTCCGCAACAACACCACCGCCGACCTCAAGCTGAACGAGGTCACCACACCGGCCGACGACGTGTTCGCCGCGGTCCGCACCGCGTTCGGCGACGGCCCGCACCTAGACGTGGACATGTCGCCGGCCGCCAATATCAGTGCGCCGGTGTGGAAAGTGACGTTCCCGTTCTCCACCGCGGATCAGCAGCGAGTGGGCCAGCAGCTGGCGGCGCTGCCCGTGTCGGTCTCGACGATCACCGTGGCCGTGCCCGGCAAGATCGTCGATCTCGGTGTGCGCCTGCACAACCGCGATACCGCCTACCAAGACCTCGTCGCCGTCGTCACCACCACCGGCGCCGGACCCACGCAGGCGCTCGATTTGAGCTGGCAGTTGGACGGCGACCGCGCCGACCAAACCCCCAACTTCAGCGGTTCCGTCGACGTCGGCGCCTGCAACTACACGCCCAACTCGATGGTCGAGCAGCATCCGGAAACGTATCTGACCCCCGATGCGCTCGCGTTGCAGCAGCGGCTGCGCAAGCAGTACGACACCTGCCCCAAATAGCAGCGCGCGGAGCGGCTTTACCGGCGGCGGCGCGATCGAAGGTAGTCGCCGACCACGGCCGCACCCAGCCCGTCGAGATCGGGAACCACCACCCGGCCTTCGACGCGACGCGCAACCTGATCGATGAACCGGGCCAGGCCCGGGTCGTTGCCCAGCCGGAAGATGGTCACCTGCGCGCCAAGTCGCGCCATGTCGTCGAAGCCGCGCACCGTATTGGCGATGGTCCGCGGATGCGGCGGGTAATCAAAGAACACCGAGGACTTCCCGCTGCCGTCGATGTCTTCCAGATGCGCGGTCGGTTCGCCGTCGGTGACTACCAGCAGCACGGGCTGCGCGTTGGGATGCCGACGCAGATGCCGACCCGCAAGCGCCAGCGCGTGGTGCAGATTAGTGCCCTGCTCGTAGACGCCTTCCAGCCCCATCAGCTCGGCGCTGGTCATCGTCCGCGCGTAGCGGCCAAACGCGATGATCTGCAACGCATCCGAACGAAACCGGGTGCGCACCAGGTGGTCGAGCGCGAGCGCGGTCCGCTTCATCGGCAGCCAGCGGTTCTCCATCACCATCGAGAACGAGGTGTCCACCAACAGCGCGACCGCGGCCTGGGTGCGGGTCTCGGTCTCGGAGATCTCGACGTCGTCGACGGTGATGCGAATGGCGGATCTCGGGTCGTCGGTCGCGGTTCCGGCCTGCCGCAACACCGCGTTGGTGAGCGTGCGGGTGACGTTCCACGGTTCGGTGTCGCCGAACTGCCAGGGCCTGGTGGCGCCGGTCAGCTCGCCCGCGGCCCCGGCACGGCGGTGGTCGCGCTCGCCGTGGCGACCCGAAAGCTGCTCTGCCACATCGCGTAACGCCGTCTCGCCGAGCCGGCGCATCGCCTTCGGCGACAACCGCCACTGGCCGTCCGAGCTGCGGTCCAGGAAGCCCTGGTTGACCAGCGCGCGTTCGAGTTCGGCCAGCGTCTGCGCGTCGATGGCGGCCTGGTCGCCGAGCTGACGGGCCAGCGCGTCGAGGTCGACGTCGTCCATGGTCGCACCCGGATAGCTCTGCGACAGCTGCTCGGCGAGCTGCTCCAGCTCGCCGATGTCGGCCAGCGCCTGCGCGCCCTCACCCATGCCCAGCGGGTTCTCGCCGGAGAACTGCGCCGACCCGTCCCAGTCCTCGCCCGGCCGGGCCGCCTGCAGGTGAGCATCGAGTCGACCCAGGGCCTGCATCAACGACGGCGACCCGAATGCCTGCTGCGCCAACGCATCCAGCTCGGCGCGCTGGTCGGCGCTCAGGCTGTTGCGGAACCGTTGGGCGGCCGCGGCCCGCTTGGCCAGCGAGTCCAGCAGCTCCTCGACATTCTGCGGGTTCTCCGGGAAGAACTCGCCGTGCTTGTTCATGAAGTCGTCGAAGTCCGCACTCGTGTCCTCGCCGCGATTGTGCTTGTCCAGCAGCTCGTTGAGGTCGTCGAGCATCTCGGTGACCCGCTGCCGGTCCTCGTCGGTGGCGCCTTCCAGCGCCTCCTTCATGCCGGCGAAGCGTTGGTCGAGCATCTCGCGGCCGAGCAGATCCTTGATCTGCTCGTACTTTTCGCGGGCCTCGTTGCTGCGCCAGTCGTACTCGGACAGCTCCTGCACGGCCTTGGCAGGCGACGGCGACAGCGACTCCAGCTGCAACTCCCCGAACCGGGCGTCGTCGTCCAGCGCGCGGGCCAGTTCCTTGCGCTCGGCCAGCACCGCCTCGTCGAGCAGCTTTTTGATCTCCTGCAGCGTTCCGTCCAAGTTGTTGTTGCGCAGCAACTCTCGGCGTCGCCGGTTGGCCTCGGCGGCCAGCCGGTCGGCGCCGGTCATGTTCTTGGTGCCGCGGCGCAGCAGCTCCGACAGCGCCCGCCGCGGCGACGTGCCGGCCATGACGTCCTGGCCGATCTGCTCGAGGGCCTCGCGCAGATCCACCGGCGGGGCCAGCGGGTCGGGCCCGCCGGTATACGCCGAGTACCGCGACGAATGACCCTTAGCCATAGACGGTTTCGCCCTCTCCGGACACCTTGTCGACACGCTTGGCCAAATACAGTGCCTCCAAGGCCAATTCCAGCGCGGCCGCGCGCTCGCCCTCGGATTCCGCGCCCAGCCGCTTGGCGATCGCCTCGACGACCGGCAGATCGGGCAGCGCGGCCAGCACGTCCTTGGCCGACACCCGCTCGCCGGTCGTCACCGCCGAACCGCCCTCCACCGCGCTCACCAACGGGCCGACATCGAGCCCGCCGAGCGCTCGGGACGCGGTGTCCGCGGTCGCGCGGCGCAGCAGGTGTTCGAGCACGGCCTGTTCGCGGCCTTCCTCGCCGGACTCGAACTCCAATTTGCCGCGCAGCACGTCGATCACGGTGCCCAAGTCGACCACCCGGGCGACCGGGTCCGTCTCGCCCAGGATCGCGCCGCGGTGACGCGCCGACGCGGCGACCGTCTCGGCCGCCGCGATCGCGAACCTCGCCGACACCCCGGATCGCTGGTCGACCGAGTTGGATTCCCGCAAGGAGCGGGCGAACCGGGCGATCACGTGGGTCAGATGCTCGGGCACCTGCGCGCTCAGATGCGCCTCCTGCAGGATCACGCCGACCTCGGCGTCGAGCTCCAGCGGATAGTGCGTGCGGATCTCGGCGCCGAACCGGTCCTTGAGCGGGGTGATGATGCGGCCCCGGTTGGTGTAGTCCTCGGGGTTGGCGCTGGCGACGACGAGCACATCCAGCGGCAGCCGCAGCGTGTAGCCGCGGACCTGAATGTCGCGCTCTTCCATCACGTTCAGCATCGACACCTGAATCCGCTCGGCCAGGTCGGGCAGCTCGTTGACCGCGACGATGCCGCGGTGCGCCCGCGGGATCAGGCCGTAGGCAATGGTTTCCGGGTCACCCAGGCTGCGGCCTTCGGCCACCTTGATCGGGTCGATGTCGCCGACCAGGTCGGCCACGCTGGTGTCGGGTGTGGCCAGCTTCTCGGTGTAACGCTCGCTGCGGTGGCGCCACTCAACCGGCAGGTCGTCGCCGAGCGTGGCGGCTTTGCGGATCGACTCCGGGGTGATCGGGCTGTACGGGTGCTCGCCGAGTTCGGCGCCGCCGATCACCGGCGTCCACTCGTCGAGCAGGTTGATCAGGGCGCGCAGCAGACGCGTCTTGCCCTGACCCCGCTCGCCGAGCAAGACGAAGTCGTGGCCGGCGATCAGCGCCCGCTCCAACTGCGGCAGGACGGTGTCGTCGAAGCCCAGGATCCCCGGCCAAATCGCCTCTCCCTCGGCCAGCCCGGTCAGCAGGTTTTCCCGGATTTCTTGTTTGACTCCCCGTTCGCGGTGCCCGGCGGCACGCAGTTCGCCGACGGTACGGGGCAGGTTGTTCGCAGCGGTCACCACACCACGCTACGACGGCGCAGCCGATACGGCACCGGTCCCGGTCGCCTTGAATGCGAAAGACCGGGCAATCCGATGGACTGCCCGGCCTTCCGAGGTGCTGTTGAGAACCTACTAGCTCATCGTGACGGTGGCCTTCTCGTCGCCTTCTTTCCAGGTGACGGTGCCGTGCTCGAACGTCGACTTGTAGGTGCCGTCCGGCTCCTTGGTCTCGTCGGATGTCGGGTAGCCCAGCTTGCCCTGCGACGCCTGGACGTCATTCCACGCGTCGCGGATCTTGCCCCACACGAAGTAGACCGGTTGCCCGTTGCGATAGATCAGGACACCATCGTCGAACTGCTGGTAGACGCCGCTGTTGTCCAAGGTGTTCTTCTGGTTGTCGTAGGGTGCGCCCAGGTCCTTCTTCTGGTCGTCGGTGAGCGTCTCCCACTTCGCCAGGATCGGACCCTCGACCGTGTACTCGGTGCCGTTCTTGCCGGCGATCTGCGTCGAGGTCGGCGCAGGCATGCTCATCGACGGCGACATGGCCTCCGCCGAGGTCGAGGACGCCGCGGACGATGAGGCTGAACCAGAACTCGCAGACGAGCCGGAGTTGTCCTTGTGGTTACAGCCCGCACCGATCAGGGCGAACGCCGCAAGTGCGATTGAGAACGACGCTGTTCTTTTTGTCATCGCGCGCATGTTTTCCTCTCGAATACCTTTCGAATTCCATCGGACTCGTCACTGTTGACGTGCCCAAATTTCGACTCTAGGCCGATCCGATCTTGTTGGGCGCAAAATCGTGATGACGGAAAATGGAATTGCTCTTGCTTAATCGTGGAGTGGCCCACGCAACTATCGCCGCATGGCGATACGAAGCTCACAGTCCGAAATACCGGACTACCCGATACCCTCAGTACCGTGAATTCCTCCGACTGGCCCGATCGACCCGAGACATCGCACTTCGGCCCGGCGTCGTGGCAGTCCAGCCTGCTGGCGCTGCTGACCGCAATCTTCGTGCGGCCGGTGCTGGCCACCTTGACCGTCATCGGCATTGTGATCAATCGCGTCAGCCCCGACGCATTGCAACGCGTCCGACTCGACGGCATCGACAAGCTGCTGCGGCTGATCCCGCCGCTGCCGGGCACCAACGTCACCCGCGTGGCGCTGCCGCACTGCCCGGCCGAATGGGTGATCGCTTCGCACGCCGGCGGATCCAAATCGCTGATCCTCTATTTCCACGGCTCGGCACTGGTGACTTTGGGCCTCAATTCGCACCGCAGGTTCGTCAGCAGGCTGTCCGCGGTCACCGGAGCGCAGGTCTTCAACGTCGGCTACCGGCTGGCGCCACAGGCCACCATCGAAGACGCCGTCGCCGAGGGGCTGGACGCGTATCGCTACGTGCTGTCGCAAGGTTTCGCGCCCGAGCGAGTCGTGTTCGCCGGTGACTCGGCGGGTGGCCTGCTCGCCGCCGACGTTGCGCTCGCCGCACGGGACGCCGGGCTGCCCGTGCCGGCCGGGCAGGCGCTGATGTCGCCGCTGACGTCGTCGGACATGAGCCTGAAGTACCGGGCGCTGAAGGATCACCGTGACGTGATGTTCCCGTTCATGACGGTGAAGTTCATCTACGAGGTGTTCGCCACCGTGAACGGCACGCGGCCGCCGCCGCTGATGCCGCCGGAGGCCGACCTGCACGGCCTGGGGCCGTTCCTGCTGCAGGTCGGCACGCACGAGATGCTGCTCAACGACACGATCGTGTTCGCCGAGCGGCTGCGCGCGCAGAACGTCGAAGTCTGGGTGCAGCAGTGGCACAAGGCGATGCACATGTTCCAGCTCAGCTGCGACGTCAACCCCGACGCCCGCCTAGCCGTCGACGAGGTCGGCGCGTTCATCCGCTACGCGACCACCGTGCAGGACGAAATCAGCGCCTGAAGCCCTCAGTGCGCGAAGTGCCGCGCGCCGGTCAGGTAGAGCGTCACACCGGCTTTCGCCGCCGCCTCCGTCACCACGTCGTCGCGTATCGAACCGCCCGGGTGCACGATCGCTTTCACCCCCGCGGCGGCCAGTGTCTCCAGGCCGTCCGGGAACGGGAAATACGCATCCGATGCCGCGACCGCGCCGCGGACCCGATCGCCGCCACGCTCGACAGCCAGCCGCGCCGCGTCGACGCGGTTCACCTGACCCATGCCGATGCCGATGGTGGCGCCGCCGCCGGCGATGACGATCGCGTTGGACTTCACCGCGCGACAGGTGTGCCACGCGAAGGCCAGATCCGCGAGCGTGGCCGGGTCGGCGGGATCACCGGTGGCCAGCGTCCAGTTGTTCGGGTCGTCGCCGGGCGCGTCGTTGCGGTCGCGCTGCTGAACCAGTAGCCCGCCGCTGATCTGCCGCCGTTCGGTGTCGTCACCCATCGGCTCGGAGGCCACCAGCACGCGGATGTTCTTCTTGCCCGCCAACAGGTCGACGGCGCCGGGCGCGTAGGCGGGCGCGACGATCACCTCGGTGAAGATCGTGCTGACGTATTCGGCCATCTCCACGCTGACTTCGGTGTTGGCCGCGATCACGCCGCCGTACGCACTTAGCGGGTCACACTCGTGGGCCTTGCGGTGCGCGTCGGCGACCGAGACCGACGAGATCGCAATCCCACACGGGTTGGCGTGCTTGATGATCGCCACGCAGGTCTGCTCGTGGTCGAAGGCCGCCCGCCACGCCGCATCGGCATCGGTGAAGTTGTTGTACGACATCTCTTTTCCGTGCAGCTGCTCGGCCTGCGCCAGACCTGGCCAGCCACCGTCGTCGACGTACAACGCGGCCTGCTGGTGCGGGTTCTCGCCGTAGCGCAGCAGGTTCGACCGTCGCCATGCGCCGGCGAGCCATTCCGGGAACGCCTGCGCCGGCTGCTCGGGCGCCAGCGTCGACTCCATCCAGCCGGCCACCGCGACGTCATATTCGGCGGTGTGCCGAAATGCCAACGACGCCAGCCTCTTTCGCTCTGCGAGGGTGAATCCTCCGTTGCGCACCGCCGCGAGCACGCCGTCGTAGCCGAGCGGGTCGGTCACCACGGCCACGCTCGGATGGTTCTTGGCCGCGGCGCGGACCATCGACGGTCCGCCGATGTCGATCTGCTCGACGCACTCGTCGACGCCGGCGCCGGAGTCCACCGTCTCGCTGAACGGGTACAGGTTGACCACCACGAGCTCGAATGCGGCGATGCCGAGTTGCTCGAGTGCGGCGGCGTGCTCCGGTTTGCGAAGGTCGGCGAGCAGCCCGGCGTGCACATGCGGATGTAAGGTCTTGACCCGACCGTCGAGCACCTCGGGAAAGCCGGTCACCTGCTCCACCGGGGTCACTGGAATACCCTTGTCGGCAATGGTTTTCGCGGTCGACCCGGTCGAAACGATGTCGACACCGGCCTCATGGAGACCGCTGGCGAGCTCGACGAGCCCGGTCTTGTCGTACACGCTGATCAGTGCGCGCCGGATCGGCCTTCTGCCGTCGATGTTGCTCATCCGATTGTCGCCTTTCGTCCGATCCAGGTCACGCCGCCGGTCGCCACCGCGGCTATCACATCCACCAACAGCCGCCGCTCGGTGACCTTGATGCGCTCATGCAGGGTCTCCTCGTCGTCGTCGTCGAGCACCGGAACGGGCTGTTGAGCGAGTATCGGGCCGGTGTCGGTGCCGGCGTCCACCAAGTGCACCGTGCAGCCGGTGACCTTGACGCCGTGGGCCAGCGCGTCGGCCACCCCGTGCGCGCCGCGGAATGCGGGCAGCAGCGCCGGATGCGTGTTGAGGGTGCGCCCTTCGAATTTCGAAAGGAATTGCGGTCCAAGGATTTTCATGAAGCCCGCGGATACCACCAGGTCGGGCGAATGCGCGGCGGTCGCCTCGGTGAGCGCGGCGTCCCACGCGGCGCGGTCGGGGTAGTCGGCCAGCCGGACGCGGAAGCTCGGCAGGGACGCCGCGGCGGCGATGTCGATCGCCGGGCAGTCGCGGTCGACTCCGACCGCGACGACTCTGGCCGGATAGTCGCCGACGGCGGCATCCAGCAACGACGCCAGCAGCGAACCGGTACCCGACGCCAACACCACCAATCGAGCCGGTGCGCTGGGAGGCACGCGGAACGATGGCTGCACACGGCGAGCCTAGCGGTCGCCGTCCGGCGACGATGCGGGCCGGTTCCCGGCCCGCGGAGGAGTCGGACCGTCGGACCCGTCGGGCTCCGTGGGAAACGCCTCGGCGGCGCCGTCGGGCTCGTCGTCCTCGGGTTCGGCGATCGGCGGTTCGGCGGCTGGCGCTGCGGCGGGCTGCGCGACGCGGACCGGCTTTGGCCTGCGCGGCCGGTAGCTGATCCCGCCGGCCATCGCGACGGTGGTCGCGCCGACGATGGTGAACCAGAGGAACACCGCGAACCCGAAAGTGCCCTGGTCGATTCCGACGTCGCCGAAGTTGCCCAGCGCCCCGCTGCCCGCGTAGCCGAGCAGCGCCATCGTCAGCGCCGCCAGCAAAGACGCAATGCCCACCTTTGCCATCGACCCGGAGAGCGGCAGCGGGCGGCGGGCACACTGCTGACCGAGCGCCACCCCCGCGGCCGCGCCAATGATGAGCAACGCAACCCAGGCCGGCCCCAGCGGCGGGTTGGGGGCGGCGGCCAGCACCGGCAACGCCGGAATGTCGCCGCCGAACACGGTGAACGAGCTGAACGTCGCGAAACCCAGGTGGGCACTGGACCCGACGGCCATCGCGGAGGTCCCGACGATCACGTTCGGCACGTACAGCATCGACAGCAGGGTCAGGCTGAACTGGCCGAAAACTGAGTTGGTGATCGCGTAGAGCTGCTGCATCGTGCCCCAGTGCACGACCAGCGAGGCGGCCGTGACCAGACCGGACAGCCCGACCAGCGCCAGCACGCCCGCCGTCGCGGCCCGCAGCGCATCGGGCAGCCAGTTCGGCAGCGGCGACGCCGCAAGGGCCCGGCGGCCCACCCGGGAGCCGACACCGATCGACGCGCCGATGGCATGGACCACCAGCACGCTGGCGAAGGCACGCAACGCGTTCGGGGTCTGCAATTCGGTGATCACCGACGCGGCATCGTGAATGACCGCGAGCGAGACCGCGGCGATCAGCAGCGGTCCGCCCAACGCCGACGCGACAATCCACCGGATGGTGAACCAGGACGCCGTCGGCGGCGTGGCATGCGCTGTGGTGCGCGCGGTGCCCCACACCATCAGCAGCACGGGTAGCAGCGGCATCACACCGAGTTCGCGGCCGCCGATCGAGATCGGCACCTGATGGACGCCAAGCCACATGCTGGCGATCGCGCCCAGCGCGCCGGTCATGTCGCTGTTGGCGGCCACCAGCTGCAGCAGCGTCACCGCCGCGATGACGATCAGCGCCACCAAAGCGGGGCCGAACGCGACCCGCAGCAGGTCACGAGCCTGGCGGGGGCCCGCCGTCCGACTGTCCGCCACCCGCGACTACCGGCTCACCAGAGCCGCGCCCGAGCGCGCACCGTTAGGACTGGGACGGGCCCGACGGCGAGGACGGCGCCTGCGGCTGCTGCCCCTGGCCGTACGAGTGCTGCCCGTGGCTGGAATCGCCGTGGTCCGCGGAGTTTCCCTGACCCGAGCCGGACGACGTCGGCGGGCTGAAGCTGGGGAAACCCGTTGGCGGGGTGGGCGATCCCTGTTGCGCCTGCGGCGAGCTCTGCTGCGCGGCGTGGTGACCCGGCAGCGACCCGGGCTGCGCGGCGAAGCCGCCGGTCGTGGGTCCCGACGGGTAGCCGCCGTACTGCGTTCCGTAACCGGATTGCTGGTAAGGGTTCTGCTGGCCGTAGTAGCCGTACTGGCCGTAGTGCGCGTACTGGTCGTACTTGGGGCGTGGTGCGGGTGCGGTGACGACGCCGGCGTCCAGCAGGAGCGCGACGATCGCCAGCGCCGACTGGACGACGCCCGAGCCGACGGCGATCCACAGCGCCCAACCCCGGCCGGAGGCGCCGATGGTGTCCTCGATCAGCAGCAATGCACCCAGCACCGAGACCGCGGCCACCACTGCCGCGAAGTTCTTGGCCTTGGGCAGCAGGCTCACTCCGGCCAGCAGCCCGGCCAGCAGTGCCAGGTCGACCGGCAGGGTGCTGCCGCTTTCGACCAGCTCGTCGCCATTGGGCAGGATGCGGGTGATCATCGGGCCGTAGCTGACCAGGTAGATCGCCAGGCCGAGCGCCAGCACCCCGACCGTCAGGTAGACCTTCAGGTTGCTCTCACTGTCACCGGATTTCGTGAACGACGGTGCGGCGGTGGCCCCGTACGAGCCGGGCGACTGCGCGGGCTGATATCCGGGATTGCCGGGCGGGTAGGTCATGGCTTCTCCTGTGCCTTCCAGTGCGGTGTCGGCGCCACGGTCATGCGGCGATGGTGCTTTCGCGCGCCGCTGCTCGCGAGGCTACCGTGCAGCGCTTTGTCAGCGCCGTGGCAGCGGCCAGCGCGGGCTTTACGACGCGAGCCGATCACCAACGCTAGCGCACCTTGACCAATAGTCGGCGCGGGCCTTGCGGCGGGTGTCGCGGCTTTTACCCGACCCCCCGGCGCTTGCCCGCAAGATTGGAACACGTTCTAATTCATCCATGGACTACGGGCTTGTGCTGTTCACCAGCGATCGCGGAATAACCCCGGCGGCGGCCGCCACCCTCGCCGACAACCACGGGTTTCAGACCTTTTACGTACCCGAACACACCCACATCCCGATCAAGCGTCAGGCCGCCCACCCGACCACCGGCGACGAGACGCTGCCCGACGACCGCTACATGCGCACGCTGGACCCGTGGGTCAGCCTCGGCGCGGCGTGCGCGGTCACCTCGCGGGTGCGGCTGTCCACCGCGGTGGCGCTCCCAGTTGAACACGATCCGATCACGCTGGCGAAATCCATCGCGACCCTCGACCACCTGTCCGGCGGCCGCGTCAGCCTCGGCGTCGGATTCGGCTGGAACACCGACGAACTCGCCGACCACAACGTCCCGCCCGGTCGGCGCCGCACCATGCTGCGCGAGTACATCGAGGCGATGCGGGCGCTGTGGACCGAGGAAGAAGCCGCCTACGAGGGCGAATTCGTCAACTTCGGGCCCAGCTGGGCGTGGCCCAAGCCGGTCCAGGCGCATATCCCGGTCCTCGTCGGGGCCGCGGGCAACGAGAAGAACTTCAAGTGGATCGCGCGCAGCGCCGACGGCTGGATCACCACTCCCCGCGACTTCAACATCGACGAGCCGGTGAAGTTGCTGCAGGACACCTGGGCGGCGGCCGGCCGCGACGGCGCGCCGCAGATCGTGGCGCTGGACTTCAAGCCGGTGCCCGAGAAGTTGGCGCACTGGGCCGAACTCGGGGTCACCGAGGTGCTGTTCGGATTGCCCGACAGGTCCGAAGACGAGGTAGCCGCGTACGTGGAGCGACTGGCCGGCAAGCTGGCCGCGGCGGTCTAATGACAGCCGACGACGAGGCGGGCCGGCACTTCCCTTTTCGCTACGAAACGAGCCTGGCCCCGATGTGGCTGGCGTTTCGGCTCTGGCCCAGCGCGCAGGGCGTCACGATCACCGACGACGGCCGGCTGATCGCCCGCTACGGACCGTTTCGTGTCGACGCGCCGCTGTCGCAGATTCAGGGTGCGCATATCACCGGCCCGTACCGGTGGTGGACAGCCGTGGGGGCACGGCTGTCGCTGGCCGACGACGGACTCACGTTCGGCACCAACGCAACTCAGGGCGTGTGCATCCATTTCGAGCCACGCATTCACCGTGTCATCGGGCTGCGTGACCACTCGGCCCTCAATGTGACCGTCGAGGACTGCGAAGGGCTGGTCGCCGCACTGACCGGCTAGCCGAGCGACGCTCGGTTGATGTTCTCGTCGGTCGACTTCAGGATGATCTTGGCGCCCAACGGGTCACCGTCGGTCATCAACCCCACCAGGTCCTCGTCCTCGGTGAGCGCCATGAACCGCGAGCCGTCGGCGTCGAGCCGACCGATGATGACACCGGTCGTCGTCGGCCAGTCGTAACGCACGGAGTACGTCTCAATGGTGCCCGCGCCGCTGGCGTTTCGCGTGACCGGAACCGTCGGCAGCGCGGCGATGTCCTGCTGCAGCGCGTTGCTGCGGTCGGCCGCCCACTCGCCGGGTTCCGTGGAATACACGCCCACCGAATACTTGCTCATCACACCGCCGTTGGCGCCGACGAGCCCGAACGAGCCCGGCTTGTCGCGCATGGCGGCCACGGTCTCGGCGATGCCGTGCAGCGAATAGCTGTTGCCGGGACCGCCGAAATAGGGCAGGCCGCCGGTGAGCGTCAAACCGCGTGGGTCGTCGGCGGCCAGCCCGAAGTCGTCGCACACCGCGAAGACCGGAAACGGGAAGCAGCTGTACAGGTCGAAGGTCGACACGTCGTCGATGCCGATGCCCGCACTCCGGAGTGCTTCTGCCACAGCCTGTTTGGCGGAGTAGCTGATGCTGAGGTCGACGCGGTCCAGCAGGTTCTGCTCGGTCTGGTCGGCGTGCCCGCGCAGGTACACCCAGTTGTCTTCGGGCACCCCGATTCGGCGGGCCGCCGACACCGACATCACCAGCGCGGCGGCGCCCTGGTTGACGGTGTCGCGGGCCACCAGCAGCCGCGGATACGGGTCGCAGATCATCCGGTTCTCGTCGGTGACGGTCTCGATCTCGTCGACCGACCGTTCCACTGGCGACGACGAAAACGGGTTCTTCGCAGCGACTTTGGAGAACGGGGCGAACAGCTCGGCCATGGCGTGCCGATAGTCGGCGACGCCGAGCCCGAGCCGTCCCCTGCGGGCGTTGTCGAGAAGTCCGTACTGCACCGGCGCTCCGGTCAGCCCGTGCGTGGCGGTGTACTCGGTCACGTACTGCTCGAAACCGTAACCACGGTCCTCGAGTTGGCCGCCGACGTGCTCGGTGAAGTCCGGCTTGTCGTCTCGGCCGGCGAAGTACTTGGCGGTGGACCCGGGCTCGGAGCCGAGGATCAGTGCGGCCTCGATGTCGCCGGCGGCGATCGCCCCGGCGAACTCCGTCATCAGCTTCTGCGGACCGTTACCGCCAATGGGCTCGAGCACCGCACGCGCCGGATCGGCGCCGACGCGCCCGGCCACCGACCGCAGGTAGTTGTCGGAGCAACCCAGCGGCGGCTTGTCGAACGGCGTGCAGATCTCGAACTGACGCAGGCCGGCGAACACCTCGATCGCCTGCGCCACCGCGTGCACGTCCGCGCCGGTGTCAGCGAGCGCGGCGCGGACGGCCTCGGTCGCCAAATCGACCGAGGACATGCCGCGGTAACCGGCGTCGTCGATGCGCTCGGTGAACTGGCCCACCCCGACGACGACGGGAGTGTGCGGATCGACCGCCATTACAGGCCTCCTGAGGAGTGTTAATTCGTCAGGCTAACCGAAACCTGTAACACGTTCCAATTTTGGTCCGGCTGCTACAGGCTTTGCAGGATCTTCCGGGCAAGCGCGGCGGTTTCCGACGGCGTCTTGCCGACCTTCACCCCGGCCGCTTCCAGCGCTTCCTTCTTGGCCTGCGCGGTGCCCGACGACCCGGACACGATGGCGCCGGCGTGGCCCATCGTCTTGCCTTCCGGCGCCGTGAATCCCGCGACGTAGCCGACGACCGGCTTGGACACGTTGGCCTTGATGTAGTCGGCCGCACGCTCCTCGGCGTCTCCGCCGATCTCACCGATCATCACGATGACCTTGGTGTCGGGATCCTTCTCGAATGCCTCGATCGCGTCGATGTGGGTGGTGCCGATCACCGGGTCACCACCGATGCCGATCGACGTGGAGAACCCGAAATCGCGCAGCTCGTACATCATTTGGTAGGTCAGCGTGCCGGACTTGGACACCAGACCGACCGGTCCCGGCCCGGAGATGTTGGCCGGGGTGATGCCCACCAACGACTGTCCCGGGGTGATGATGCCGGGACAGTTCGGGCCGATGATGCGGGTCTTGTTGCCCTTGGACACGTTGTAGGCCCACGCATATGCGCTGTCCTGCACCGGGATTCCCTCGGTGATGACCACCAGCAGCGGGATCTCGGCGTCGATCGCCTCGATGATCGCGTCCTTGGCGTACACCGGCGGGACGAAGATGATCGACACGTCGGCGCCGGTCTTCTCGATTGCCTCTTTGACGCTGCCGAATACCGGCAGCTCCACCGGCTCGTCGTCGACGTTCTTGTGCGCCACGGTGGTTCCGGCCTTACGGGCGTTGACGCCGCCGACGATGTGCGTGCCGGCCTTGAGCATCCGCGCGGTGTGCTTGGTCGCCTCGCTACCGGTGATGCCCTGGACGACGACCTTGTTTTCGGAGGTCAGAAATATAGCCATCGGTCATGTCTCCTTATCAGGCGCTCGCCAGCTCGGCGGCCTTGTCGGCAGCCTCGTCCATCGTGGGCACCAGCGTCACCAGCGGGTGGCTCGCCTCGGTCAGGATCCGGCGACCCTCGTCGACGTTGTTGCCGTCGAGGCGCACGACGAGCGGCTTGTTGGCCTCGTCGCCCAGGATCTCCAGCGCCTTGACGATGCCGGTGGCGACGGCGTCACACGAGGTGATGCCGCCGAACACGTTCACGAACACGCTCTTGACCTGTTCGTCTCCCAGGATGACGTCCAGCCCCGCGGCCATCACCTCGGCGGAGGCGCCGCCGCCGATGTCGAGGAAGTTGGCGGGCTTGACGCCGCCGTGCTTCTCGCCCGCGTAGGCCACCACGTCCAGCGTCGACATCACCAGGCCGGCTCCGTTGCCGATGATCCCGACCTGGCCGTCGAGCTTGACGTAGTTCAGGTCGTGCTCCTTGGCCTTCAGCTCCAGCGGGTCGGTGGCGTCGCGGTCCTCGAACTCGACGTGACCGGGCTGCCGGAAGTCCGCGTTGCCGTCCAGCGTCACCTTGCCGTCCAGCGCCAGAATCTGGTCGTCGGGCGTGCGCACCAACGGGTTGACCTCGACCAGCGTGGCGTCCTCGCCGACGAATACCTCCCACAGCTTGGCGATGGTGACCGCCGCGGCGTCGAGCACCTCGGCCGGCAGGTGGCCCTGCTCGGCGATCGAGCGGGCGAACGCGAGGTCGACTCCCTTGACCGCGTCCACCGGCACCTTGGCCAGCCGCTCGGGCTTGGTGGCCGCGACCTCTTCGATCTCCACTCCGCCCTCCACCGAGCACATGGCCAGGTAGGTGCGGTTGGCGCGGTCGAGCAGGAAGGAGATGTAGTACTCCTCGGCAATGTCGCTGGCCTCCGCGACCAGCAGCTTCTTGACGACGTGGCCCTTGATGTCGAGGCCGAGGATGTTCTTGGCGTGGTTGTAGGCGTCCTCGGGGGTCGCGGCGTACTTCACGCCACCGGCCTTGCCCCGGCCTCCGACCTTGACCTGCGCCTTGACCATGACCGGGTGCCCGATCTCTTCGGCGATGGCCTTGGCGCCTTCGGCGGTGTCGGTGACCCGGCCGGGTGTCGTCGGGACTTTGTGCTTGGCGAACAGTTCTTTTGCCTGGTATTCGAAAAGATCCATGGGCTCACTTCTATGTGTCGGCCTATATGTAAGCGAGCCGGGGTTTTTCAATGCCCGCTTGCGGGGAACTGTATCGACACGGCGCGAAGGTTCCGTCGTCGGCATCGGTGGATGTGGCAGATCTCACCGCGCACTGCGGAGTGATTCAAATCACATTCACAGTGGGATTTCAGCCTTAGCTTGCGACGCCCCTCGGTCGGCGGTTAACGTCGCAGGGTCCAGATAACGTTATGGTTACGGCCCGAGGGACAATCAGGTTGACCCAGCAAATCCCGGAATGGTCTCCTGCGCAAGGAGAGTCCTGGGGCTCGCGCGACCGCATGGCGGAGATCCACCGCAACGAGGTCACCGACATCATCCCGTTCAATGAGTTCGGGAACCTCGATGACCTGGACTTCAGCGACAACTCCACGTTCGACAAGGAAGCCCGGGTACTGCGGGCGCCTGAGCTCGACGACTTGGACGACACCGACAACCTGATCGTCTCGCTGCTCGCCCGCCCGACTGTGGTCGAGGCAAGCCCATTGCGGCCTGATCTGCGCAAACGTCGCACGGACATGGATTCGCCGGCCCGCCGCGGCCAACACCGCAGGCAGCTGACCGGACCGGCCCGCGGCCGGGTCCTGATCGGCGCGGTGGCAGCCGGTGCGGCGGCAGCCGCCGCGCACTCCGCCACCCACGACGCCGAGCACTCCAAGGCCGAGACGGTGCTGGCAGCCGACTCGGCGACCATGAACGGCGGGCCGATCACGACCTCTGCGCGCGGCATGCAGATGGTGACCGTGCAGCCGGCAGCAAACGTCGCGGTGCATAACGCCGAGCTGGCCCACGGCCTGGCCTTTGCTCAGGAACGAGCCGAGCGCGAAGCCAGGCTGCAGCAGCCGCTGTTCGTCATGCCGACCAAGGGCATCTTCACCTCGGGCTTCGGCTACCGGTGGGGCGTACTGCACGCGGGCATCGACCTCGCGAACTCGATCGGCACACCGATTCGCGCGGTGTCCGACGGTGTGGTCATCGACGCAGGCCCGACGGCCGGCTATGGGATGTGGGTCAAGCTGCGCCACGCCGACGGCACCGTCACGCTCTACGGCCACGTCAACACCACGCTGGTCAGCGTTGGCCAGCGTGTGATGGCGGGCGACCAGATCGCCACCATGGGCAACCGCGGCAATTCCACCGGCCCCCACCTGCACTTCGAGGTGCTGCTGGGCGGCACTCAGCGGATCGACCCGGTGCCGTGGCTGGCCAAGCGAGGCCTGAGCGTCGGCACCTTCGCCGGTTGAGCCTTGACCGAGCCGAACAACCCCGCACGCCCGCCTTACCAGCCGCCGAGCCGACCCATCCGCACCGGCAACGGCCCGGACAGCGCCCCCCAAACCCGCATCATCCGGCGGGCACCGACCGGCCCGATCCCGCAGGCGGTGGACGACGCCCGCACCACCCACATTCCGCGCCAACCATCCGCACCCGCCCGTGTTGCGCCCAGCCCGCAGGTCCCGCTGGTCGGCACGCCTAGCAGCGCAACGGCGGTCGCCGCGGCGGCGATCAGCATCATCAGCGGCTGGGCCACCTCGGTGGTGGCGACCGACCTGATCGCGGGCTGGTGGAAATCCGACCGGCTGTTCTGCGTCGCGGTGGCGTTCCTTGCACTGGTGTTCGCGGGGGCCACGATCTCTGGGGTGATCCTGCTGCTGCTGCGGCAGCCGCTGAGCCGCTACCTGATCGTGGCGGGCGCCGTGGTCGCCATCCTGACCTATCTGGGCGTCTTCATCGCCGGTGCACGGGTGGCCTGGATCGTGCACGCCCTGCCGGTGCTGCCGATCGCCAGCGCCGTGCTGACTTTGCTTCCGCGGACCAAGGATTGGCTGCTCGACGACTAACGTTGTGGGTCTTCGCAACCCATCGAAAGGGTGGCCCATGCTTGAAGTGATCGACAAGGGGTCAGCCTCCCAACCGCACCCCGTTCCGCTGCTTTTTGTTCACGGTGGGTGGCACGGAGCTTGGTGTTGGGACGAACACTTCCTCGACTTCTTCGCCGATAGGGGTTATCGCGCTGTCGCCCTGAGTCTTCGCAATCATGGAAATAGCCCACCGGTGAAGCGCATGCGAACCTGTTCGCTGGCGAATTTCGTTGACGATGTCGTCGGTCGCCGACAAGCTGCCCTCGCCACCCATCGTGATCGGGCATTCTTTCGGCGGTCTGATTGTCCAAAAGTATCTGGAGTTCCACGAAGCACCCGCTGGGGTGCTGCTCGCCTCCGTATCGTCGCGAGGGGCGGGTGGATTCTTTCTGCGCGAGGCGAAAAAGCACCCGTTGACTTTCATCAGATCGGCCATCACGGGCAAGAGCCTGAATCTCGTCAAGACGCCCGAACGCGCACGTGAACACTTCTACTCCGCCGGAGTTCCCGAGTCCCAGGTCGTCCGTTACGCTGCGGCCCTTGGTGAAGAGTGGGGAGGCAGACTGACTCTCGACCTCTGGGCGCTCAACCTGCCCAAGCCCGAACGCGTCACCACGCCATTGCTGGTCCTGGGTGCTGAACTTGATGGCTGTGTAACGGAAGCGGAGACACTGACGACGGCACGCGCATATGGCACCGAGGCCCAAATCTTCCCCGACATGGGCCACGACATGATGCTCGAGCCTGAATGGCAGGCAGTCGCCGAAGCTATCGACGGTTGGCTCACCGACCGACGGTTGTAAGTCTCAGAACTAAAGCTTGGCCACGGGCGCGTGGTTGTGCATCAGCTTGACGCGCCCGGAGCTGCCGAAGTCGATCAGCGACATCGCCGATTCCCCAACGCCGGACACCTCTTCCACGCGGCCCAGCCCGTACTTGTCGTGGGTGACCCGGTCACCGGGCGCCAGCACCAGCAGCGGACGCTTGCTGCCGCCGCCACTGCGGGTCGGCGACGGGCGCGGCGTGCCGAACCGGCCCGCGCCGCTGACCGGCGCGCTGAACGACGGCGTCGGGTCAGTGCGCCGCCAGTCGATCAGCTCCTGCGGGATCTCCCGGAGGAACCGTGACTCCGGGTTGAGCATCGGCTGACCCCACGACGACCGGACTTTGGCCCGGCTCACGTAAAGCCGCTGCCGCGCACGGGTGATCCCGACGTAGGCCAGGCGGCGTTCCTCGGACAGCTCTGTGGGATCGCCCAAAGCCCGCATGTGCGGGAACATTCCGTCTTCCCACCCGGTGACGAACACCACCGGGAATTCCAGTCCCTTGGCGGTGTGCAACGTCATCAGCGTCACCACGCCGGCGCTGTGCTCGGGGATCTCGTCGGCGTCGGCGACCAGCGACACCCTTTCCAGGAACTGCGCCAGCACGCCGGTGTCGGGCACGTCTTCATCGTCGGCCGCGGTCTCGTCGAGCGCCTCGGCATTGGCCAGATCGGTGGCGAATTCGTGTGCGACGCTGACCAGTTCGTTGAGATTGTCCAGCCGGGCCAGGTCTTGCGGGTCGGACGAGGACTCCAACTCGGCGCGGTATCCGGTGCGCTCCAGGACCGCCTCGACGACCTCGCCGAGTTCGCCGTCGAGCCGGCCGCGCAGCTCGTCGAGCATCTCTACGAAACTCGCAATTGCCTTGGCCGAGCGGGTGTTCAGCATCGGCACCTTGCCCTCGGCGGCGGCCTGCAGCGCGACGGCGAAACTCGAACCGGTGTTCTCGGCGTACACCGCCACGCACGCCTCGGCCCGGTCGCCGATGCCGCGCCGCGGCGTGTTGAGGATGCGTCGCAGGCTGACCGTATCGCCCGGGTTGTCCAGCACGCGGAGGTAGGCGACCAGGTCGCGAATCTCCTTGCGCTCGTAAAACCGCACTCCCCCAACGACTTTGTACGGAATGCCGGCGCGGATGAACACCTCCTCCAGCGACCGCGACGAGTTGTTGGTGCGGTAGAAGACCGCGACGTCGTTGTAGGTGATGTCGCCGTCGGCCGTCAGCGCGTCGACTTCCTCGGCGACGAACCTCGCCTCGTCGTGTTCGTTGTCGGCGACGTAGCCGACGATCAGCTCGCCCGCGCCGGCATCGGTCCACAGCCGCTTCTCGCGGCGTCCGGCGTTGCGGGCGATCACCGAGTTGGCCGCCGACAGGATGTTCTGCGTGGAGCGGTAGTTCTGCTCCAGCATGATCGTCGTCGCGTCGGGGTAATCGCGTTCGAAGTCTTCGATATTGCGAATCGTGGCCCCGCGGAAGGCGTAGATCGACTGGTCGGCGTCGCCGACCACGCACAGCTCGCCGGGCGTCACGCCGTCTGCATCATCGTCACGGCCGACCAACTCGCGGACCAACACGTACTGCGCGTGGTTGGTGTCCTGATACTCGTCGACCAGGATGTGCCGGAAGCGCCGGCGGTAATGCTGGGCGATCTGCGGGAAGGCCTGCAGCACCGCGACGGTCTCCCCGATCAGGTCGTCGAAGTCGAGGGCGTTGGCCGCGCGCAACCGGTGCTGGTATTCGGAGTAGACGGTGGCCACGGTCCGCGCCAGGTCGTCCGTCTCGTCGTTCAGGTCCGCCACGGCCTGCTGCGGGTCGATTAGCTCGTTCTTCAGGTTGGAGATCCCGTTGGCCAGCAGCCGCGGCGAGTACCGCTTGATGTCGAGGCCCAGGTCCTTGCCGATCATCTGCAGCAGGCGCCGCGAATCGTCGGCGTCGTAGATGGAGAAGTTGGAGTTGAGGCCGGCGAGCAGCGACGCCTGGTTGCGCAGGATCCGCACGCAGGTCGAGTGGAACGTCGACACCCACATAGAAGACCCAGCCCGGGCTCCTATTAGCGCCGCCACCCGTTCACGCATTTCGGCGGCGGCCTTGTTGGTGAAGGTGATGGCCAGCACCTGCCCGGGGCCGACGTCGCGCGCGGCCAGCAGATAGGCGATGCGACGCGTCAGCACGGCCGTCTTGCCGGAGCCGGCGCCCGCGACGATCAGCAGCGGCGAGCCCTCGTGCAGCACCGCCTGACGCTGTTGGGGGTTAAGACCGTCGAGCAACCGATCGGTTTCGGTCTCGGTTACGTGCGCACTCGTCATGACCGCCCCAATTTACCGCCGTTCGGCGACACCTTTGCGCTAGCACGCGTTCAGATGGCACACTCAATTCGTGCTCAGCACGCAGCGTCGATTTTTCTACGGGTACCGGCCAGCGGTGCCCGTGGTTTAGCTGCTTCCTAGAGCCCCGCGGTCCGCTTCTGAGATCCGGGGCTCGTTTCTTGTGTGAGGCCCGAAACCGGATGAGACCGCAACAACCTCCACACGAGAATCCGGAGTCTGAAATGAGTATCGAAACAGAACAACTCACCGATATCGACGACCTGCGCCATGAGATCGACCGGCTCGACGCCGAGATCCTGGCGGCGGTGAAGCGTCGCACCGAGGTGTCCCAGGCCATCGGCAAAGCGCGGATGGCCTCCGGCGGTACCCGGCTGGTGCACAGCCGCGAGATGAAGGTCATCGAGCGCTACAGCGAACTCGGTCCGGACGGCAAGGACCTGGCCATGCTGCTGCTCAGGCTGGGCCGCGGACGGCTCGGTCACTGATCCGGCCGGCGCCGAGTGTGAACGCTCGGCGCCGAGTGTGAACGCGGGGCGTAATCCTGGCGATTTCTCCACCCTGGTTTCACTCTGAAAACCAAGGATTCACACTCGGGACCGTCAATTCACACTCAACGCCGACAACGCTTCACACGGCCGCACGTCAACCTGACTAGGGTCACAGGCATGACTGCGGTTGAACAGATCCCGGACATCACAGCGACCTCGGCATGGAAGGCGCTGGCCAAGCATCACGAGCAGATCGGGAAGACTCACCTGCGCGAGTTCTTCGCCGACGACCCCGACCGCGGCCGCGAGTTCAACGTCACCGTCGGCGACCTCTACATCGACTACA
>Ga0335075_10001279_pt1 | contig 41781 bp, 35 predicted proteins | sample Lox_Sample_24_FD_206723 | JGI IMG/M metagenome (GOLD analysis project Ga0335075, IMG submission 206723) | Soil microbial communities from Loxahatchee National Wildlife Refuge, Florida, United States - Lox_Sample_2.4 | ecosystem: Environmental > Terrestrial > Soil > Wetlands | place: USA...
GGCGCGCGGTCAGCTTGATGTCAGCTAAGCCGGCGCGACCGTCCGTGTCGGCGGCGTGTGCCACGTCGTCGCGCCGCATGACACCGACTGTCGTGACCGGAACCTCGCTCGAGCCATAAACCCGGCTGACCACGGCTCTCTCGAAATACGCGGCGGCATCGCGGATCAGGGTGGGCGGCACGGAGGCGCCTCCACAGATGAACACTTTGAGGCCGGGCAGACGCGTGCCGGCCCGCCGCGCCGCGGCCAGCATCTGCTCGAGGAATGGCGTTGCGCCGGCCATGTGCGTGCAACCCTCGGCCTGCATGCGCACCACGGCGTCATCGGCGCTCCAGCGGTCCATCAATACCGCCGTGGTGCCGAGAAGGAGTGGAGACTCGAACGCATAGATGGAGCCGCCAATGTGGCCGATGGGCGAGGGAATGAGGAACTTGTCCCCCGGCTCGATGAGCCAGTGGTCACGCAGCTGGCAGATCAGCGCATGAACGGAATTATGACTGTGGAGGACACCCTTCGCACGTCCCGTCGTGCCCGAGGTATAGAGGACCATGCGCACCGCATCGGGGTCGAGCGTCGGGAATTCCTTTGCATGAGTCTCCTGCCGCAGCAGTGTTCCGTAGGGTGTGTGCAGACCTGCATCGCCGCGAAGGACCACCACTTCCGGCGGAACGGGCAGCCGGGCGACGACCCGACTCATCATGGCGAGGTAGTCCTGCTGCCGGAAGGAGGCCGGCACGAAGACCAGCCGCGCCTGCACGTCGTTCAGGATGAACTGCAGCTCCCGATCGCGCAGCGACGGCAGAATCGGGTTGACGACCATGCCGGCGAGGGTGGCCGCGAGGTAGATGACGGCCGCCTCGTGCCAGTTGGGCAGCATGAAGGAGACCGCGCTTCCCGCCGGCGCGCGAGCCAACATGGCCTGCGCCAATGCCGTTGCCTCGGCGCGCAGCGTTTGAGCGTCGATGCGACGCTCCCCATCGACGATCAGTACACGCCGCGGAGTTTGCTCGGCCGCCGTGCGGAGGGAGTCGGCAAGGGTTTCGCGAACCCACCAACCGCGCGTATAGGCGAGCGCGGCGCGCTCACGGCGCTCGCGGATCGCTCGCGCGCTGAGAGGGATCTCTTTGGACACGGCATCGCTGGGCATGGCACTGCATTTCTGCATCGAGAGCCCGGGCCGGAGGCCTGTGGCCTCGAGGTCTTGACGGTACGCGACTCTGCGCGCGAGGCTCTCGCGGGGCTTCTGTCCCGCGGATCGAGTGCGTATACTTACTATAAGTCAACAGTGTTGTCCATCTCCGCATGACCGACGAGACGCCAAGCAAATCCACCGTCCGGGGGCCGGCGCTCGCGGACGAGCCGCTCGGGAGTCTCACGCTCGGGGGCTTCCTGCAGGAGGTCTGCAGCCGGTACGCCACGAACGAGGCCCTCGCGTTTCGACCGTCTGCCGGCACGGTCCTGCGTCGCACGTATTCCGAGGTATGGGAGGAAGCGTTTGCCGTCGCCCGAGCGCTTGCCGCGCGCGGCGTTACGAAGGAGACGCGAGTGGGACTGCTCGCAACCAACCGTCCGGAATGGGTGAGCGCGGTCTTCGGCATCGCGCTGGCCGGCGGCACCTGCGTGGCGCTCAGCACTTTCGCCAGCGCGAGCGAGCTCGAGTATCAGCTGCGCGCCGCGGACGTGACGCTGCTCATCTTCGAGCGCTCGGTCGTCAAGCGCGACCTCCTCGCGGAGCTCATTGGCATTTGCCCGGAGATCGGCGCCGCGTCGGGCGAGGTGCACTCGCCGCGGCTGCCGTTTCTGCGCCGTCTCGTATGCATCGGCGAAGGTCCGGCGGGGACCTCGGATTCTCGCCAGCGGCTCCCGGGCGCAACCGAATCCTGGGAGCAGTTCCTGCGCCCCGAGACCCTGGCTCCGCCCGGGCTCGTCGAAGCGATGGCGGCGCAGGTCTCACCCCTCGACCGCGGCATGGTGTTCTTCTCTTCCGGCTCGACCGCCAAACCCAAGGGCATCGTGCACGCGCACCGCGCTGCCGCAATCCAGTGCTGGCGCTGGCGCCGCGTGATGGCGCTCGGCGATGGAGTGCGCACCTGGGCCGCCAACGGCTTTTTCTGGTCGGGCAACTTCGCCATGGCGCTCGGCGCGACGCTTGCGGCGGGCGGATGCCTGGTGCTGCAGCGCTACTTCGTGCCCGGGGAAGCGTTGCGGCTGATGCAGGCCGAGCGCGTCAACAATCCAATTGCCTGGCCCCATCAGTGGGCACGTGTGGCCGAGGACCCCGCATGGAAGGAAGTCGATCTCAGCGCGCTGCATTATGTCGGCAGCACCTCGATCCTGCGCACTCACCCGACGGTGCGTGCCGATTGGGATGAGCCCGTTGCCGCGTATGGAAACACGGAAACCCTGACCATCTCCAGCATACATCCCTCCGGAACGCCCGCGAGCGAGAGCGCAGGCAATCACGGCCGCCCACTCCCGGGAAACACGCTGCGGATCGTCGACCCGCTCACCGGCGATGTGGTCGCGCGCGGCGCGCGAGGCGAGATCGCCGTGAAGGGACCCACGTTGATGTTGAGTTATCTACGTGTGGCGCCGGAGGACGCGTTCGACGAAGAGGGTTTCTTCCATACGGGAGACGGGGGATTCATCGACGCCGAGGGGCGGCTTCATTGGGAAGGCCGCCTGAACGATGTCATCAAGACCGGCGGCGCCAACGTCTCGCCGCTGGAGATCGATGCGGTTCTCGCCGAGTATCCGGGAGTGAAGGTCGCAACGACCGTGGGCGTGCCGCACGACACCCTGGGTGAGATGGTCGTTGCCTGCGTCGTGCCGGAGGCGGGCGTGACACTCGACGAGGCGGCGGTGCGCTCGTTCGCGGCGACTCGCCTGTCGAGCTACAAGGTGCCGCGCCGGGTGATCGTCGTCGCGGAGTCGGACCTGAGTCTGACCGGCTCCAACAAGGTCAAGCGAAACGAGCTGCGGGAGCTTGCGGCGCGGCGTCTGTCGGACAAGTCCGTGTGACCATGCCGCGCAGCCGGCGCGGAGAAGTGGCGAACCAGCGGTTACAGCTTCTCGACAGCACCGAGGTCTCCGAATAGCCGAGGATCTCGGTCAGGCGGACGAGCGAGGCGCCCGGCTGCTGCAGGTAGCGCAAGGCGACCTCGCGCCGCACGCTGTCCTTGATGGACTGGAAGGACTCCCCTTCCTGTCGCAGCCGCCGCTGCAGGGTGCGCGGATGCAGCCCGAGCGCCGACGCCACCCGCTTGTGGGTGCAATCACCGTCCACCAGCAGGCGGACGATGAAGCCGCGGACCTGGGTGCTCACGGCCATTGCGGCCGCGGGGGATGGGAAATCGAGATTCATCGTGCAGAACCTCCGGTGCGCGATATAATCACCACTGTCGATTAGCGTGTCAAGCGCCCGAGGGCCCGGTCGTCGCGACCAGGGCCGGCCGGGCGCACGCTCGGCCGCGGCGCGCGGCGCGGTTTTGCCCGTGCGGCGGCCGGTTCCCGGCGCGCAACGGCCCGGTGCTGCGCGCGCAATGCTCTGGCGGCAGCGGACCGCCACGACATATTCTTGGCTCGAGCGGGCGCAAAAAGGCCGACCCGCACCAGAGGTGAATGAAAAATGCCGAACGCGCCGACGCCACGCATCAAACCGCTGTTGCCTTCCGAATGGGATGCGGACGTGCTCGATGCGCTGGACGCTTTTCCGTCCGGCAAGGCGTTCGTCCTCTCAGCGTGGAATGCGGGCAAGGGGCTGGCGGGCGGGTCCAACGGCCTCGGCGCGATGGCTCATCATCCCGTGCTGACGCGGGCGTTCCTGACTTTCAACAATCACATCGCGATCACGAGCACCATTCCGAAGCGAACGCGCGAGCTCGTCATCCTGCGCATCGGCTGGCTGCGCTGCGCCGAATACGAATTCGTGCAGCATGTGTCGCTCGGCCGCAAGGCCGGGCTCAGCGACGCGGAGATCGCCCGCGTTCAGGAGGGGCCCGACGCTTCCGGCTGGGATCCGGCCGATGCGGACGTGATTCGCGCGGTCGACGAGCTCCACGGGCAGGCGCGCATCCGGGATGAGACCTGGACGCGGCTCGCCGCGCGACTCGACCGGAAGCAGATCCTCGATCTCATCTACACCGTCGGCTGCTACGACCTGCTCGCCATGGTCTTCAACAGTTGCGGCGTCACCCTCGAAGAGAGCATGAAACCGCTCGAGCTCGATGAGGCCACGCGCGCACGGATGTATTCGCAGGGTAAACCGCCATGAGGCTGCAGACCCGCTTCACCAGGCTGGTAGGCATCGACTACCCGATCGTCCAGGGCGGCATGATGTGGGTGGGCCGCGCCGAGCTCGCATCGGCCGTCTCCAACGCGGGTGGACTCGGCATCCTGACGGCGCTGACACAGCCGACACCCGCTGCGCTGCGGCGGGAGATCGACCGCTGCCGCTCCATGACGGACAAGCCCTTCGCCGTGAATCTGACCATTCTCCCGTCGATGAGCCCGCCGCCTTACGCCGAATACCGTCGGGCCATCATCGAGAGCGGAGTCAGGATCGTCGAGACTGCCGGTCACAATCCGCGTGAGCACGTCGACGACTTCAAGCAGCACGACATCACCGTGATACACAAATGCACCGCAGTGCGCCACGCGCTCTCGGCGGAGCGGATGGGCGTCGATGTGATCTCGATCGACGGCTTCGAGTGCGCGGGCCACCCGGGCGAGGATGACGTCCCGGGCCTGGTGCTGATCCCGGCGGCCGCGGACAAGGTCAAGATCCCGATCATCGCCTCGGGTGGCTTCGGGGACGGCCGGGGCCTTGCGGCGGCGCTCAGTCTGGGGGCGGACGGCATCAACATGGGCACGCGCTTCTGTGCCACGGCGGAGGCGCCGATCCATGCGCGCGTGAAGCAGCTGCTCATCGAGAACGATGAGCGTGGCACGAACGTGATATTCAAGTCCCTGCGCAATACCGCGCGTGTCGGCAAGAACAGCGTCTCCGATAAAGTAGTGGAAATCCTGCAGCGGCCGGACGCCAAGTTCGAAGATGTTGCGCACCTGGTGCGCGGCGCGCACGGTCGCGTCTTACTCGAAAGCGGCGATCTCGACGCGGGCCTCGTCTGGGCGGGGCAGGTCCAGGGACTGATTCACGACATTCCCACCGTCGCCGAGCTCATCGGTCGCATCATGCGCGAGGCTACGGATATCATTGGGCGGCGGCTCCCGGCATTGCTCGCGTGAGGTCCCCCCAATGACATCGACTCCTTCCGGCCGGCGCTCCGTGGTCGTCACCGGAGCCTTCGGCAATCTCGGCCTGGCGGTCGCTCGCGCGTTCCGCGAGCAGGGTGAGCGCCTCGCGCTCCTCGATCACGCGCAGCCTGCGGCGGGCCTCGGCGCGGACTTCGGCGCGCCGCATTGTGTATTGGCAGGCGTCGATCTCACCAGCGTCGCGAGCGCGGGAGCGGCCATGGCGAGCGTGCGTGAGACGCTGGGATCGATCGACGTCTTGGTCAACATCGCCGGCGGCTTCCGCTGGCAGACCCTCGAGCAGGGCGACATCGACGGCTGGGACAGGATGTTCGCCATGAACCTCAAGACCGCCGTGGTCGCGACCAAAGCGGCATTGCCGCAGCTGCTGCAGAGTCCGGCGGGGCGGATCATCAATGTGGGCGCCGGCGCCGCCGCCCGCCCCGCGGGCGCCGGCATGGGCGCCTATACCGCATCGAAGGCGGGCGTGCACAAGCTCACCGAGAGCCTGGCGGAGGAGTTGAAGGACCGCGGCATCACCGTCAATGCGGTGCTGCCGGGCATCATCGATACGCCGCAGAACAGGGCCGACATGCCCAATGCCGACTACTCGCGATGGGTGGCGCCGGCGGCGATCGCCGCGGTGATTGCGTTCCTGGCCTCGCGGCAGGCCGCCGCTGTGACCGGCGCCCTGATACCGGTCTACGGCAAGGGTTGAGAACTGAAGCAATGACATCCAATGCATACATCGTGGAGGCGCTGCGCACGGCGGGTGGGCGGCGCAATGGCAAGCTCGCCGGCTGGCATCCCGCCGACATGGCCGGCGAGGTGCTGAATGCGCTGGTGGAGCATACCGGCGTCGATCCGGCGGCCATCGAAGACGTCATCGTGGGCTGCGTGAGCCAGGTGGGCGAGCAGGCCTTCCACATCGGCCGCAACGCGGTGCTCGCCTCGAAGCTTCCCGACAGCGTGCCCGCCGTCACTATCGACCGTCAGTGCGGCTCCTCCCAGCAGGCACTGCATTTCGCGGCGCAGGCGGTGATGTCGGGCACACAGGATCTCGTGATCGCCGCCGGCGTCGAGAGCATGTCGCGCGTGCCGATCGGCTCGCCCACGGCGCTTGCGGTGAATGCGGGGCTCGGCGGCCCCTGGAGCGAGCGCATCCGCAACCGCTATCAGGTCACGGAGTTCAGCCAGTTCGCGGGCGCGCAGATGCTGGCGGAGAAGTATGGCCTGACGCGCGGGGAGCTCGATGCTTACGCGCTGCGAAGTCACCAGCGCGCTGCAGCCGCGACGCGGGCCGGCGCGTTCTCGCGGGAGATCGTGCCTCTCAAGGTCGGCGACGGCCTGCACGCGGCCGATGAGGGCGTCCGCTTCGACGCCTCGCTGGAGGCGATCCGATCGGTGAAGCTGCTGCAGGAAGGCGGAGTACTCTCCGCGGCCAACTCGAGTCAGATCTGCGATGGTGCCGCGGGGATCCTGGTGGCGAGCGAGCGGGCGCTGAAGACCCACGGTCTGAAGCCTCTGGCGCGCATCCATCAGCTCACGGTCACGGCGGGCGACCCGGTCATCATGCTCGAGGAGCCCATTCCCGCCACGCGCCGTGCGCTGGAGCGCGCCGGCCTGCGACTCGCCGATATCGATCTCTTCGAGGTCAACGAGGCGTTCGCCTCCGTTGCGCTGGCGTGGCTGAAGACGCTGCAGGCCGACCCGGAGCGTCTCAATGTCAACGGCGGCGCGATTGCGCTGGGCCATCCTCTCGGAGCGACGGGAGCCAAGCTCATGTCGACTCTCGTGCATGCGCTGCGCGCGCGGGGCAGGCGTTACGGCCTGCAGGCGATGTGCGAGGGCGGGGGCCAGGCCAACGTCACTATCGTGGAGGCGCTATGACCGGATCTCTTTCTGGCCGCGTGGCTCTGGTCACCGGCGCTTCTTCGGGCATCGGTGAGGCTGCGGCGGTCGCTCTCGCGGCAGCCGGCGCGGCCGTCGCGGTGACGGCACGGCGCGCGGATCGCCTGCAGCAGCTGGTACAGCGGATCGAGAGCGGCGGCGGCCGGGCAATTGCGTTGCCGGCGAACGTCGCCGAGGAGCAGGCCGCAAAGGGCGTGGTGGCCGGCACCGCCGACAGGCTCGGCCGCCTCGACATCCTGGTGAATTCAGCGGGGGTGATTCAGGCCGGGGGAGTGGAGCATGCGGACCTGGACGAGTGGCGGCGGGTCATCGAGATCAATCTGCTCGCCGCCCTCTATACCAGCCACGCGGCCATTCCTCACATGAAATCGCAGGGCGGCGGCGACATCGTCAACATCTCGTCGACCGCAGGCCGGCGCGCGAGCGCGGACTTTCTACCGTACTCGGTCAGCAAATTCGGCCTGACCGCCTTGAACGACGGCATGCGTCAGGAGCTCGGCCAGCAGGGAATCAGGGTCTGCATCATCGAGCCGGGCGCCACGACGACGGAGGTTGCGGAGGGAATCACCGACGCGGCATCGCGCGATCGCATCCGCAAGCACGTGAGCAAGGACGGGGCGATGAAGCCGGAGGACATTGCGGCCGCGATCATGCTCGCGGTCTGCCTGCCGCGGCGAGCCAACGTGGTGCAGCTGCAGATCCGCCCCACCATCGACGTCTCACCTGCCTGAGGGCCGCCCCGGAGCGGGGCGCGCGTCGTCAGGCGGGCGGGGAATTGGCGCCGTAATAGGGTCCCGAAAGCCGCGTGCGGGCCTCTTCCGACACGTTTTCCAAGCCGACGGCGCGGGCGCGCTGCACGGCCGGCCGTGCCGAGATGGCGTAAAACCAGCGCGCCACCGAGGGAAAGTCCTTCAGGTCCTGTCCGTGCATGGGGTGGAACCACACCCAGCCCCAGCAGGCCATGTCGGCGATGCCGTAGGCGCCGCCCGCGAGCCATTCATTGGCTGACAGGTGCCGTTCCAACACGCCGTAGAGGCGGGCGCTCTCGCCGACGTAGCGGTTCGCCGAATATTCATTGCCCGGGGGCGCATAGCGGCGGAAGTGATGCGCCTGCCCGGCCATCGGGCCGAGCCCGCTCATCTGCCACATGAGCCAGGAAAGCGCTTGCACGCGGGCGGGGCCGCTGCGAGCGAGGAAGCGGCCGGTCTTCTCGGCGAGATAAATGAGAATGGCGCCCGACTCGAACACGGGTTGATCGCCATCCGGCGTGTCGTGATCGACGATCGCGGGCACCCGGCCGTTGGGATTGATCGCCAGAAATTCCGGCTTGCGCTGATCGCCGGCCATGATGTCTACGGGGATGACCCGGTAGCCGAGCCCGCACTCCTCCAGCATGATGCTCACCTTCCATGTGTTGGGCGTGGGTGCGTAGTATAGGTCGATCATCAGAAGTCGAGCGGCAGGCCGATGTGATGGCGGAAGATGCGATCGCGGTGGCGCAGCAGGATGGGATCGAGCGCCGCCGCGAGCTCCGGCGTCAGATGGGTGTAGTTGGCGCGCATGAAATCCGGCATCGCGCAGTCCTGCGGCGCGAGCGGCGAGACGAAGAGAGAGAAGCAGGCCCAGTGGAGGTCGCAGGCCGAGAGTTGCTTCCCAACCAGGTACTGCGAGCCCCGGACCTCCTGGCGATGAAGTTGTGTCGCGAGGCCGCTCATGATCGAGGCCATCCGGGCGGGTGCCCGCGCAATCGCCTCGGGTGTCACCCCGTACATGCGAATCATCCGCTGCATGTCGAAGCGGCCGCCGGGCGGGTTCTGCGTGGAGCTTCGCCCCATGAGCTCGAGCCGCCGCGACCAGCCGAACCCGTCCGCGCCGCAGATCTCGGTGGCGAAGCCGAGCGCCAGAGCGCGCTCCAGCGGATCGCTCGGCAGCAGGCTGGGTCCCGAGCCCAGGCGCTCCGCCAACAGCAGGATATCGAGCCACGTGGTCTGCGGCTGCTCGTCGTCGTACACCGCTACCGGCGCGTTGCGCACACCGGTCCACGCGTAGAGCTCGTCGTTGCTTTCCATGACGGCCTGAGCGACGGGCGTGTAGCTCACGCGGCGCACCGACAGCACCGCCTTGGCGGCTTCGCCCCATGGACCCGGCATGTTCGCCGTCAGGACCAGGCGCAAGCCGGGAAGCGCCCGAGCCTCGGCAACGGAGAGATATTTCATGTCAGTGGTCGATCTCAGCGGCTCACGTCGACGATCAGCCGGCCGCGAACCTTGCCTGCGACGATCTCCTGCGCGGCATGGATGGCATCCTCGAGACCGATCACGTTGCTCACACGATCGAGCGCCGCGGCATCGAGCCCGCGTGCCAGCCTGTCCCACGCCTTCTGGCGCAGGTCGCGAGGCGCCATCACGCTGTCGATGCCGAGCAACGAGACGCCGCGCAGAATGAAGGGCGCCACCGTGGCCGGAAAGTCCATTCCCTGAGCGAGGCCGCACGCCGCGACGAGTCCCCGGTAACGCGTCTGGGCGCAGGCGTTGGCGAGCGTATGGCTGCCGACCGAGTCGATCACGGCGGCCCAGCGCTCTTTCTGCAACGGCTTGCCCGCCTGCGACAGCTCGTTGCGATCGATGACTTCGGCGGCGCCGAGTCCCTTCAAGTAGGCGGCTTCGCCTGTCTTGCCCGTGGATGCCACCACCTTGAAATGCGCGCGGGAGAGGAGCGCAATCGCGATGCTGCCGACTCCGCCGGAAGCGCCGGTGACGAGAACCTCACCCCGGTCGGCAGTCAAGCCGTGGCTGACGAGCGCCTCCACGCAGAGGCTCGCCGTGTAACCCGCCGTGCCGATCGCCATGGCCTGCCGCGTGGTGAAAGCTTCCGGCACACGCTGCAGCCAATCGGCCTTCACGCGCGCCTTCTGTGCCAGTCCGCCCCAGTGTGCCTCGCCGACACCCCAGCCGTTGAGGAGCACGCGATCGCCGGCATGCCACTCGGGAGCAACCGAGCTCTCGACGACGCCGGCGAGATCGATGCCCGGCACCATCGGAAACTTGCGCACCACCGGCGATTTGCCCGTGATCGCAAGCCCGTCCTTGTAATTGAGGGTGGAGTACTCGACGCGCACCGTGACGGGGGCGTCCGGCAAGCGGGCTTCGTCGAGCTCGGCCACGCGCGCGGATTGCGGCGCGCCCTCGGGCTTCTCGATCAGGATCGCTTTGAACATCTCCCACTCCGCTCGGTGTTGATTTCAGTCACGGGCAAGTCAGGTTGCGCCTGCGGCAAACGTCAGGATCTGCGGCGCGAGCAGCGGCCAGCGCGCGAACAGGCCTGCGCCGGAGGCCTGCGCCTGCAGGCGCTCGAGCCACTCACGGTCGCCCCACGGCGGCTCCGCGATGCTCGCCCGAGGTATCATGGCGTGCACCGCCTCGCTTGTCTCCCGCGGGTGATGGAAATCAGACTGGCCGCTTCTCAATATCATGACGGGCAGCGCCAGCGCGCGCAGCTGGGCCGGCAGGATGTCGGGTACGGGCGAGCCTTCCCGGGGAAAGAACGAGTCGGCCCACGCCTTCATGGTGGCGATGAAGGCGGCGGGATCGAGGCGGACGAGCCGGCCGCGATTGTCGGGGTTTCGTGTCAGCGACTCCTGCCAGGCGGGCAGGGCGGCAACGGCTTCCATGCCGCCGAGTGCCGCCGCCGCGAGCGATTCGTGACAGTAGTGAAACGCGAGCGCGGCGAGACTCACGCTGCCGCCGCTGATCCAGAAGAGAAAGAGCCGCTCGATGAGCTCGGGGTGGCGGATGGCGGCGAGCAGGGAAACCCGCGACCCTGCCGAGCCGCCGACGAGGAGCGTGGGGCCGACACCGAGCGCCCGCAGCAGTCCCGCCAATGCATCCGCGTTGAGGAGCGACTCGCTCGGCCCGTCGAAGCACAGGTCCGACTCGCCGCAGTTCGGGCGATCCCAGACGATCACGCGCAAGCCGCCGTCGGCGAGCTGCTGCGCAAGCGACCTCACGCCGGGGGTATCTTTCGACGAGCGGCCGCCCGGGGTGATGAGGGCGCAGCGGCGTCCGTTGCCGATGATGTCGTACGCGATGGCGATGCCATTGACTCGAATCTTTGCCATCGGGGGGATTGAGGCGGGAAAGCGGCTGCGGCGCAAGCTATAATCAGCACTGTCGATTAGCATGTCAAGCTGAGTCTGGTCGGCCGTCGCCCGTTAATAGACACCATCGTTGATTATTGATAATATCGGCGCGTTGCAGATCGAGGCATTTTCAAGCCCATGACCACGTGCGAGCCGCTCAAGTTACCCGAAGACATCGACATTGCGGCGCTGCGGGAGAGATACCGCCGCGAACGCGACAAGCGCCTGCGCACGGATGGCCAGACGCAGTATTTCCGGCCGACGGGCGGTGCGGTGGGCAGCTTTGCCGCCGATCCACACATGCCGATCGCGCCGCGGGCGCCGATCGCCGAGGAGATCGACGCCGTCATTCTCGGGGCCGGGTGGGGCGGCCTGATGGCCGCCTACCATCTGACACAGGCCGGTGTCACCGGCTTCCGCAACATCGACAACGCGGGCGATTTCGGCGGCGTGTGGTACTGGAACCGCTATCCCGGCATCCAGTGCGACAACGAGTCTTACTGTTACCTGCCGCTCCTCGAGCAGACCGGGTTCATGCCGTCGAAGAAGTTCGCCGACGGCTGGGAGATCCAGGGCTACGCCCGCTCGATCGCGCAGAAGTACGGCTTTGCCGACCGGGCGCTCTTTCATACGCTGATCGATCAGCTGCGCTGGGACGAGGACCTCGGGCGTTGGCGGGTCGGCACCAATCGCGGCGACGACATTCGTGCGCGCTTCGTGATCATCGCCTGCGGCGTGCTCAACATGCCGAAAGTGCCGGGCATCCCGGGCATGGACGAGTTCAAGGGGAAGATCTTTCATACCGCCCGCTGGGACTACGCCTACACGGGCGGCAGCTACCGCAATCCGGTGCTCGACAAGCTGGCCGACAAGCGCGTGGCGATCATCGGCACGGGAGCGACCGCCATCCAGGCGGTCCCGCATCTGGCCCAATACGCCAAGCACCTCTACGTGGTGCAGCGCACGCCATCGAACGTCGATCAGCGTCCGAACCCGCCCACCGACCCCAAATGGGTGCAGAGCCTCCAGCCCGGCTGGCAGAAGGCGCGGCAGGAGAACTTCCAGCATGCGGCGATGGAGTTTCTCAAGCCGGGTGAACCGGACCTGATCTGCGACTTCTGGACGGAGATCAATCGCAACCTGGCCGCCGAGCTCGCGGCCGAGGGCTGGCCGCAGCTGAGCCTCGAGCAGTTGATGGCGCGGCGTGAGGTGCTCAATTTCCGCGTGATGGAGCGCATGCGCCGCCGCGTCGATGACATCGTCGCGAATCCGAACACGGCCGAGGCGCTCAAGCCCTACTATTACTTCCTCTGCAAGCGGCCGCTCTCGAGCGACACCTACTACCCGGCCTTCAACCGATCCAACGTGGAGCTGATCGACGTGTCGGACACCAAGGGCCTCGAGCGCCTGACCGCGAGCGGCTTTCTCGAGAGCGGCAGGGAGTATCCGGCGGACTGCATCATCTTCGCCAGCGGTTTCGAGGTGACCAGCGACCTCAATCGCCGCTGGGGGATCGACGTGGTGGCCGGCCGCGGCGGCAAGTCGATCTACGAGCACTGGGCCGACGGCCCGAGGACCCTGCACGGCACGATGACCCACGGCTTCCCGAATCAGTTCTACGTCGGCTACATTCAGGGGGGGCTCAACGCGTCCGTGACGGAGCAGTTCGGAAGCCAGGGCCATCACATCGCCTATATCATCAGCGAGGCGCTGAAGCGTGGCGCGGCCGTGGTGGAGCCGAGCCTCGAGGCGCAGGAAGAGTACGTGCGCCGCTTCCATGAGCTCGAGATCGACATCGCCGCGTTCCAGAGCCAGTGTCCGCCGAGCTATTTCAACAATGAGGGCGACGCGAATGCCAAGTGGGCGCTCTTCCGGGGCTGGGGACTCGGATGGGAGTCCTTCCGGAACATGCTGGAGGAGTGGCGCGAGAGCGGCCGACTCGAAGGCCTCGTCCTGGAGCAGGCTGCGGAGAGCGAAACCGGGCGGACTCGCGCGCGAGCGAAACGATCCTAGGAGGCGCTGATGAACGTTGCTGCCAAGACGACATCCAACGACACGTTCCAGGAAGAGGCGGTCACCTTCGGGGTGGAGCCGTATCTATCGCGGGAGTTCGCGCAGGCGGAGCGGGAGAAGCTGTGGCCGAAGGTGTGGCTGCACGCGGGGCGGGTGGAGGAGATCCCGAGTGTGGGCAGCTACATCACCTTCGATATTGGGGATGAGTCGATTCTGATCGTGCGCACGGCGCCCGATCGGATCAAGGCCTTCCACAACGTCTGCTCGCACCGCGGGCGGCGCCTGGTCGAGGGTGCGGCCGGAGCGCACAGCGCCTGCGGGGCGAAGCGGCAGTTCGTGTGTGGCTTTCACGCCTGGCGCTACGACCTGGAGGGCAACTGCACCTTCCGGCTGGATGAGCAGGACTGGAAGGGGGCGCTGAGCGCCGAGCGCACGCACCTGAACGAGGTGAAGGTCGACACCTGGGGAGGCTGGATCTTCATCAACATGGATCCGAACGGTGTGCCGCTGCGGGAGTATCTGGAGCCGGCCGCGGGCATTCTCGACCCGTTTCAGTTCGAGCAGATGCGCTACAAGTGGCGCCAGTGGGTGGTGTTCGACTGCAACTGGAAGACCGCGCTGGAAGCCTTCATGGAGCCGTACCACGTTGCGGGCACGCACACGCAGATGCTCGAGCATGGGCAGTACTACGCCTACAGTGCCCCTTACGGATTGCATGGGGTGAGCGGCTTCGATGAGCGCGATCCGACGCTGAAGATGAAGCAGAGCAGCACCATCACGCGGGCGGGCAAGGGCAAGGATGCGCGCCGCTCGACCTACGAGCTGCAGAACGAGATCTACACGACCGTCAACCGGGCGAGCACCACCGAGACGCTGGTGAATGCGGCGAAGCGGCTGGTGGATGAGCTGCCCGAGGGCACTCCGGCGGATCAGGTGATCAAGCACTGGCTGACCCGCGCCCGGGCCGACGATGCGGCGCGGGGGGTGGAGTGGCCGACGATCAGCCCGGAGCAGATGTCGAAGGCGGGACTGGCGTGGAACATCTTCCCGAACATGGCGATCCTGCAGGGGATCACCTTTGCGCTGTGCTATCGGACGCGCCCTTATGGGGATGACCCGCAGAAGTGCATCTTCGAGTCCTACGCGATCGAGCGCTACCCGCAAGGGGGGGAGCCGAAGACCGAGTGGGTCTATGCGGATGCGAGCGCGGAGAAGTGGGGACTGGTGCTGTCGCAGGACTTCTCCAACATGGCGGCGGTGCAGAAGGGGATGCGCTCGCGGGGCTTTCGCGGCACGCTGCCCAATCCCCACCAGGAGCAGAAGGTGATCAACTTCCACTACAACCTGGCGAAGTATCTGGGTACGCGCGCCCCGCGCAAGCTCGGCTGAGTCAAAAACGAGAGAGCGGAACATGGCGGTAAAAGTCTACGAGCGCATCCTGCAGCTCTTTGAGGCCGAGGGAGTCAACACTCTCTTCGGTATCCCGGACCCGAATTTCGTGCACCTGTTCGTCGAGGCGCAGAAGCGCGGCTGGCAGGTGGTGGCGCCGCACCATGAGCTGTCGGTGGGCTTCATGGCCGAGGCGGTGTGGCGGATGACGGGCAAGCCGGCGCTGTGCATCGCGACGCTCGGGCCGGGTGTGGCCAACGCGGCGGGGGCGATGATGTGCGCCAAGGTGGAGAACTCCCCGGTCATCTTCCTCGGCGGGCAGCGCGCGCGGGTGACCGAGCAGCGGGTGCGCCGCGGGCGCATTCAGTTCGTCAAGCAGATGCCGCTGTTCGAGAACGCGGTGAAGTACAGCGCCAGCATCGAGTACGCCGACCAGACCGATGAGATCATCCGCAATGCGCTGCGCATCGCGCAGTCCGGCACGCCCGGGCCGGTGTACATCGAATACCCCGCGCATGTGATCCAGCAGGAGATCGAGGTGCCGGCACCGCTGCCGCCGGCGGCGTATCGGCTGGTGGAGCCGGGAGCGGATGCGGCCATGATCGCCAAGGCGGCCGAGCTGATCCAGGCGGCCAAGAGCCCGATCCTGCTCATCGGTCACGCGGTGCACTGCACGCGCGCCGGGGAGAAGGTGAAGCGCCTGGCACAGCTGATGGCGTGCCCGGTGATTCAGACCTCCGGGGGCACCTCCTTCATCCCGGGGCTGGAGGACCGTACCTTCCCTTATGGGTTCTCGAAAGCGGCGGTGGAGGCGGTGGTGAAATGCGACCTCTGCCTCGCCATCGGCACCGAGCTCGGGGAGCCGGTGCATTACGGCAAGTGGCGGCACTGGGCGGCGAACGAAGCGAACCGCAAGTGGGTCTACATCGAGCTCGATCCGGCGGCGATCGGGGTGAACCGTCCGATCGATGTGCCGTTGGTGGGGGATCTGCGCACCGTGGTGCCGCAGCTCACCGAGGCGCTGCAGGGCAGTCCGCGCAAACCATCGTCCGAGCTGACGAACTGGATCGAGGCGGACAGGAAGCAGTTGGCCGACCTGGCCGAGAGCGCGCCGAACCTCAAGGGCCCGATGCACACCGCCCGCTGGGTGGTGGAGGCGACCAAGGCTTTCCCGGAGAACGGCATCATGGTGCGCGATGGCGGCGCCACCGTCATTTTTCAGTGGACCTACGGCCAGGCCAAGCCGCACGATGTCATCTGGAACCAGAACTTCGGTCACCTCGGCACCGGCCTGCCCTATGCGATCGGCGCCTCCGTGGCCGACGGCAGGAAGCGTCCAGTCCTTTTCCTGACGAGTGATTCCGCTTTCCTCTTCCACATCGGGGAGCTCGAGACCGCGGCGCGCCTCGATCTGCCGCTGGTGACGGTGGTAGGAGTGGACCATCAGTGGGGACTCGAGGTCGGGGTCTACAAGCGCACCTTTGGAGCCGGGAAGACGACCGAGCCCGGCGTGCACTGGAGCAAAGCGGTGCGCTTCGACAAGATCGCCGAAGGCTTCGGCTGCAGGGGCAAGTACGTCGAGAAGGGCGAAGAGCTGGGCGCGGCAATCAAGGAGGCCTTCGCCAGCGGCAAGCCGACGGTCATCCATGTGCCGATCGACCCGAACGTCAACTCGGAGGAGATGCCGAATTACAGTGAATTCAGGACCTGGTACGCCGAAGGCACACAGTAGGCGTTCCCCGGCCGAGCGGTAGCTGCGTACCGCTCGAGTGACAACCCTCTAGCGGATGATCCCGTCATGCGCGAATACCTGAAGTTCTATATTGGCGGCCAGTGGGTCGACCCGATCGAGCGGCAACCCCGGGATGTCATCAACCCCGCGACCGAGCAGGTGAGCGGGAAAATCGCGCTGGCCTCGGCCGCCGACGTCGATCGGGCGGTCGAGGCCGCTCGCAAGGCCTTCCGGACCTGGTCGGCCACCAGCCGAGAGGAGCGGCTTGCGGTCTTCAAGCGCATCCTGGAGCAGTACCAGAAGCGTGTCGGTGATCTTGCCGCGGCGATCACCGAAGAGATGGGCGCGCCGGCCGCGCTCGCCAACGGGTTTCAGGTCGGCTTGGGTCTGGGACATCTCAACACCGCCATCGAGGTCCTGAAGAGCTTCCATTTCGAGGAGCAGCGCGGCGCCACGATGATCGCCAAGGAGCCGATCGGCGTCTGCGGGCTCATCACGCCGTGGAACTGGCCGATGAACCAGATCGCGGTGAAAGTATTTCCGGCGTTGGCAACGGGTTGCACCGTGGTGCTGAAGCCATCCGAGGTGGCGCCGTACTCCGCGCAGATCTTCGCCGAGATACTGCATGCCGCCGGTGTGCCTGCCGGTGTGTTCAATCTCATCCAGGGCGACGGGCCGGGCGCCGGCGCGGCGCTCGCGCGCCATCCCGACGTCGACCTCATCTCCTTCACCGGCTCGACGCGTGCCGGCATCGATATCGCGAAGAATGCGGCGCCGACGGTCAAGCGGGTCTGCCAGGAGCTCGGCGGCAAGAGTCCCAACATCATTCTGGACGATGACGCGTTCGCGAAGAACGTTGCTACCGGTGTCGTCTCCATGATGGGCAACTCCGGTCAGACCTGCAGCGCTCCCTCGCGCATGCTCGTACCCAACTCCCGCATGAAGGAAGCCATGGCCATCGCGCGCGAGGCGGCTTCGAAGGTCACCGTCGGCGATCCCAAGGGCGACTCCGCCATCGGACCGGTAGTCTCCAAGGCGCAGTTCGACAAGATCCAGGGGTTGATCCAGAAGGGAGTGGAGGAGGGCGCCACCCTCGTTGCGGGCGGTCCCGGGCGTCCGGAAGGCCTGACGAAGGGCTACTACGTCAAGCCCACCGTATTCGCCGGCGTCAAAAACGACATGACCATCGCCCGGGAGGAGATCTTCGGACCGGTGCTCACGATCCTGGGTTACGACACCGTCGATCAGGCCGTCGCGATCGCCAATGACACGGAGTATGGCCTTGCCGGCTATGTCGCCGCGGCGGATCTCGACCAAGCACGGGCCGTCGCCCGTAGGCTCCGAGCCGGCTGGGTATCGATCAACGATGGCTTCGACTTCAACGCGCCGTTCGGCGGCTACAAGAAGAGCGGCAACGGGCGCGAGTGGGGCGAGTTCGGCTTCAACGAATATCTCGAGATCAAGGCGATGCTCGGCTACGCGCCGTCCACGGCCGCTTCGTAGATGAAGATACAGCCTGCCGCGTTCGTCCGTACCACACTGCCGCTCGACCTGTCGCGGCTCGAGGCGCTCGACGGCGGCCGCTATCACTCGATCTGGCTGCCGGATCACATGGTGAGCTTCTGGCCGGACTCCATCTGGACGCCGGAATTCACCGACCTCGCTACTGCTTCCCCCTCGCCGCACCGGCATCTGGATGCACTGGCGGTCGCGGCCGCGATTGCCGTGTTGACTCGCAATGTGCCTATCGCCACCAGTGTCGTGGACACCGTGCGGCGGCATCCCTCGCTGCTCGCACAGAGCGCGTTGACCATCGACCATCTTTCTCACGGCCGTTTCATCCTGGGCCTCGGCAGCGGGGAGACCGAGAACACGGTGCCCTATGGATTCGATTTCGTTAAGCCCGTGGCGCGCTTCGAGGAAGCACTGCGCGTCATTCGGCTGCTCTGGGAGAGCAAGGGCCCGGTGGACTTCTCCGGACAGTTTTACCGGCTACGGCACGCCCGCCTGGATACCGAGCCCTATGAGGGGCGATTGCCGAAGATCTGGGCCGGCGGCAGTGGGCCGCGCATGCTCGAGATCATCGGCCGGCACTGCGATGGCTGGTGGCCCGCGGGCGCGTATTCACCGGAGGATTATGCGAGCAAGCTCAAGGCGGTACGCGACTCGGCGGAGAAGGCGGGGCGTGACCCCGCCGGTATCACACCGGCGTTCATCTGGACGTGTCTGATCGCCGATGACGAGGCTGAGCTGGCGGAGATCCTGGCGGCACCGCTGATCAAGGCCTATGTGCTGCAGATTCCGGCGAGCATCATGCGTCAGTACGGCTTCGAGCACCCGTTGGGAGAAGAGTGGCGTGGCTACCAGGACATCACGCCGGAGGCCCTGCCGCGCGAGCGCATTCTCGCCATGCTGAAGAAGGTCAACGTGGAGTCGCTGCTCGCCATCGTGCCGCACGGCACGCCGAAGCAGATCGCCCGCACGCTGAAAGGGTTCATCGAAGCGGGCCTGCAAGTGCCGAAGATTCTGGACTACGGTGGCATGGCGGGTCTCAAGTACGCCGCCCGCTCTCCGCGGAAGGTCCAGGACGCCGAGGACGAGCTCATGCGTCTGGTCGCGTGAGCCATGAGCTCATCCGGGAATATCCTCGATGCCGAAGCCCTGTTGGCGGCGGCGCAGGCCGGGACCGGACTGGCCGACTGGGGCGACGTCACTCTACCGGCGCGGTTTCGCCAGGCGGTGCAGCACCTTCGCAATCAGAACATGAACGAGGCCGGACAGCGCGCCGCGGCGTCAGTTTGTCACTGGCTTCTCACCTCTCGGCTGGAATTCTTCGCTGATCGCGAGCGATATCCGATCGCCGCAGAGAATATCGGGCAGCCGCTCTTCGCCACCGGTGAGCCGCGTTCTGGCACCACGCTGTTGCATGCGCTGCTGTCCGTGGACCCGAATGGACGTGCGCTGCGGTTCTGGGAGGTGATGTACCCTTCAGGACCGCCCGGGCTCGCGGGCGCTGACGATGCGCGCCGCGCCCGGGCGGACGATGACTGGCGGGAGATCCTCCGGCGCCTGCCGAAATGGCTCATCAGCCATCCCTACAACGACATGCTCGGCAACGGCTTACCGGAGTGCGAACGCACCTGGGCCTTCGATTTCCGCGTCATGACGCCGACGGCCTGGTGGCGCGTCCCGATGGGTATGAACATCGCCGGGCTGCCCACCGATGCGCGCGCGCAATACCGGATCCACAGGATGATGCTGCAGCAGTGCCAGTATGCGCGGCCGCGCAGGTACTGGGTGCTCAAGGGCTTTCACGGCGCCCGGCTGGAGGCGCTGTTCGAAACCTACCCCGACGCGAAGATCATCTGGGCGCACCGCGATCCCGTGCAGGCGATCGCCTCGCGCATCGTCCTGACCGGTGAGCTGGTCGAAGGGCTGACGGGGCACGTCGACTGGAAGGAGCAGGCGCGCATCCATCTGGCCGCCTGCCGCGCCGGGTTCAAGGCGACACTCGAGAATCCCATGGTGGGTGACCCGCGTATCCACCACGTCCGTTATTCCGATTTCATTGCCGATCCCGTCGGGACCATCGGCGGGTTCTACAGGAAGTATGGCGTACCGTTCGGCCCCGATGCACAAGGCGCAATGCGGAGCTATCTCGCCACCAACAAGGCCGACCGCTACGGCAAGTTCCATTACGCGACGGAGGTCATCGGCGTCGACGTCAAGGCGTTGCACGAGGAGTTCGAGCCTTATCGCAGGCGGTTCGATCTGGAGATCGAGCGGCGGCCCTGACTGGCAGAGGTCTTGGCGCGCACATCATGCACGAGCGAATATCCGTCCATTCGGTCTGCTTCCCGGGCGCGGGGTTGCGCGAGCTCGCGGGCTATTGGCGGGAGCTCGAGGCGCATCGCGTGACACTCGTGAGTGATCTGGTGCTGAAGGAAGGCACATCGGCAGTACAGGCAGCGCTGGGGGAGGACGGCCGCAGGGTGGAGCTCGTGGTCCACGCGTTTCTTCCGGGCAGACATCTGGATGCTGGCGTCGAGTGCTGGTCCGAGGCACGCGAAACACTGGGCCGTGTGATCGAGCACGCGGCAGCCCTTGGCGCACCGTCCATTCAGGTGTTGACCGGCGGTCATGGAGCGCTCACCTGGGAGGAGGCCGCGGAGGCGTTCCGCGACGCAATTGCCCCCTGCGCGGCGCAAGCCAAGGGAGCGGGAACGGCGCTGATCGTCGAGAATGCGTCGGGCCTCTATGCGGACGTCAACATTACCCATACGCTGCGGGACGTCCTGACTCTGGCTGATATCGCGGATGTCGGTGTCTGCGTCGAGCTCTTCGGCTGCTGGACGGAGGCCGGATTGCGCCAGAGCCTGGAGCGGGCAATGCCCCGCTGCGGCATCGTCCAGGTATGCGACTACGTCTATGGCGACCGCTCGCTTCCCGCGCGAGCCGTGCCTGGAGACGGGGTGATCCCGATCAGGCGAATCATCGAGTGGTGTCTGCAGGCCGGGTACAGCGGTGCCTTCGACCTGGAGCTGATCGGGCCGCGAATCGACCGGGAAAGCCGTCTGGCGGCCGTCCGCAGGGCGGCCAAGCATGTCGGCGGAATACTTGGGGACCTGGGGGTTTAGTCACCATGGCATTCGGCGATGGTCCCGACGATGAGGCACTTCGCGTCGCGTGGCGGGTCTTCTGCGAGCGCCTGCAGGCCGCGGGCGACCGCGTCTTCAAGGACTACAACCCGGCAGCGCCGCTGCATCGTGCGGACGCCTTCCGTTTCCTGACCCAGAATCTCGGCCAGGCGTTCGACCTCGCACTGGAGACGCGCGATACGCGCTACCCGGTGATCCATGCCTTCAGCACCCCCTTTTGCAAGCTGGGCAGCGATTGCGCGGATTTCCTCTATCAGCAGGCCTGGATCGACGGTGAGTCGGTGTACCGGATCTCGGGCAACCGGGGCGGCGCGCGATTCCTCAACCTCACGGTCCAGGGCCCGAGACCGGAGCGCCAGCCGGGGACCGGTTGGCCCAGCCTGCACGAGCCGTTCGGCGACATTCCCGAGGCCAACCTCTTCGGCCACCAGCTGCACACCGAGCCGAACGGCGGTTTCGAGCTGTACCTGGGCGGCGAGCGGCGCGGTCCCAACTGGCTGCCGACCACGGCGGCAACACGCAAGCTCTTCATACGACAGGGCTTCGATCGCTGGACGGAGACGCCGGCGCGGCTTCGCATCGAGCGGGTCGATATGGCGGCCCCAAGACCGCTGCCCACGCCGCAGATCATCACCGAGGCGATCGACTGGGCCGGCCGCTTCGTCACAGGACTGATGGATGACTGGCCGGAGCACCCTTACCGCTACAGCGGCGCAGTGGTGAATCCGGCGATGGTGAACGCATTTCCACCCGCGCCGCAAAGCGACGGCGCAGCGGACCGGCGGCGCGGCCGCTCGGTCGCGCACCTGTGCTGGCAGCTCGAGCCCGATGAGGCGCTGCTCATCGAGTTCGACAGCCACGATGGCTTCTGGTCGGTCACCAACATGGGCGTCTTCTTCAACAGCATGGACTACCTCTACCGGCCGGTGAGTTATACCCCCAGCCGCACCAAAGTCGACCGTGACGGCAAGGTGAGGCTGATCCTGTGTCACGAGGACCCGGGCCATCACAACTGGATCGACACGCAGGGGTTCGAGCGCGGCAATCTGACCTATCGCAATCTCCTGAGCGAAGCTCAGACCACGTTCAGCACGCGGCTGCTCGAGCGCTCGCAGCTCGAGGCTGCCTTGCCGCCGGACACGGTGCGGGTCACGCCGGAGCAGAGGCTGCAGCAGATGCGGGATCGTTTCGACGGAGTGCTGCGGCGTATCGGCGCCTGAGGCACGCTCCGCCGCTCAGCTCTTCAGGTGCGGCAGCACCTTGTCGGCGAAGAGCCTGGCCTGTTCGTAGACCACCTCGTACGGCAGGCCGCCGAAGCTGAAGTTGGCCAGAATCTCGTAGTCGCCCACCATCGAGGCGCGGTTGCGGTGGTACTCGACCAGCTCCTCCGGGGTGCCGATCATGTTGCCCGAGATGTAATCGCGATACGCCTTGTCCGGTCCGCCGGCCGCCTTGGCGGCATCGCCCATGAAGGCATACGTCGAATAGGACGGCAGCGCCTTGAAATGCTCGCTCATGAACTCGTAGTGGTTGGCGACGGTGGCGAACATCGTGCTGAAGTACTTGTCGCAGTATTCCGTCACCTTCTTCTTGTCATTGAAGCAGAGCACGAAGTCGGAAATGATGAAGGGCGGGGCCTTCCTGCCGTGGAGGCTGTGGAAAGTCTCGCGGTAACTCTTGATCTCGGGGATGGCTTTGCGCCAGTCTCCCTGCGAGAAGCGCAGGGTCTGCAGGCCATAGCGGGCCGCCACCTCGACCGACGAAGGCGACATCGACACCATCACGGTGCGATCCTTGAATGACTTGAAGGGCCTCGGCCGGACCTCGGTGCGCGGAATCCTGTACCACTTGGAATCCGACTCGACGATGCCGGTCTCGGTGCCGCGCATGACGATCATCGCGGCCTCGTCGAACATCTCGCGCGAGTCCTTCAGCTCGACGCCGAAGGAGCGGAATTCGCGCCGCGCCGCGCCTCGGCCCATGCCGAGAATGAGCCGTCCCCCGCTCAGAATGTCGAGCTCGATCGCCTGCTCCACGACGCGCAGCGGATTGTTCCAGGGCAGGATGACCGCGGCCGTGATCAGCTTGATCGCCTTGGTCTTCGCGGCGACGTAGGCCAGCATCTGGAACGGATCGGGGCAGGCCGCGTAGTCGGTGAAGTGATGCTCCACGGGCCCGACGTAGTCGAAGCCCATGGCTTCCGCCTCGATGGCGAGCTGGGTCTCCTGCATGAACTTCTCGGCGTCAGGGACACCGTTCAGGTTCTGATAGCCCAAATGCATTCCGACGCGCATGTCACGATCTCCGGGATTTCAGCGACATTAGCACCCAAATCGTTTCATAGCAATGAGTCCTCACGCGGCGGCGGTAATCGGCTCCTCGCCGTCCAGCGTGAAGCGATGGAGCCTGCGTCCCGAGGCGGTATCGTAGGGCGTCGCGCGGTGCATGGTGCCGGTGTTATCCCAGATCAGGACATCGTTCATCCGCCACTCGTGCCGATAGACGTATTCGGGCTTGGTCGCCCAGGCCATGAGGCGTTGCAGGAGGTAGTAGCTCTCGGCGAGGTGCATGCCCAGGATGCGGGCCGCGGAAGTGGCGAGCACCAGCGATTTGCGACCCGAGCGGTGACTCCAGACCAGGGGCTGGATGCGTACGGGATAGCTGCGCCAGAGCGCAAGCTGCGCCTCCGTGACATCCGCGTAGGAAGGCCACATGGCGGCGGGCATGGTATGCGCCACCTGCAGCGTATCGAGGAACGCCCGCTCCTCCGCCGGCAAATCCTCGTAAGCCGCGTACACGTTGGCGAACTCGGTCCGGCCGCCGGAGGGAGAGAGCACCCGAGGCGTCAGAACGGTCGCAAAGGGCGGCATTTCCTCGTGCGGGCCGTCGAAATGCCAGAAAAAGGTGCCGGCAAAGAACTCCGCGTAAACCGGATTTTCCTTCTTGTCGTGCGTGACTTTCATCAGGCCGGCCTCGCCCTCGGCTTTCACCGTCCCGAGGCGCAGCTTGCCCAACGTTTGCGTGAAGGCGCGCTGCTGCTCATCGCTCAGCTCCATGCCGCGGATCACGACTACGCCGCGCTCGACGATCAGATCCCTGATCGCCCGGGCGGCCGTGCCGCTCAGCAGGGTGTCGCGATCGATGCGCAGCTCGGTGCCGATGCGAGGGGTCAGATCGTACGTATGTAGCGCCATGGAGCGACCTCCGCGATCAGTTTGCACCTTCCCTTGCTGCGAGCCGGGAATATTAGCACCTCTATCGGTATAATTACCAGATGGGTGGGACCTCGAGCGGCGGATGCGAGCCCGGTATCCCCATGTCGGGTAGACTGCGGCGTTACTTCGATCACATTGGATCGCCGATGGAAACTCAAGAACAGCGCGGCCGAAGGCACCATGCGGGCGGCACGCCTGCGGAAGCCAAGCCCCGGAAGGGTCCGGGAAGGCAGACGGCCAGCGCGACCCGCCAACGCAACCTCGAGCTGCTGGACAAGGCGCTCGACTTGTTTCTGGAGCGAGGGTTCGAGCGGACCACCATCGATGCGATCGCGGTGGCCGTCGGCATGGCCAAGCGCACGGTGTATCTGCGATACGGCGACAAGACCGGCCTGTTCAAGGCGGCGCTCAAGCGCGCCATCGAATCATGGATCGTGCCGGTGGAGCGGCTGCGGGCCGCGGAAAGCGACGATCTGGGCGCGACACTGTTGCGGATCGGTCGGCTCCTGGTCGCCAACGTCCTGAGTCCCGCCGGGCTGCGGCTGATGCGGATAACCAACGCGGAGTCGGCGCGGTTGCCGGAAATCGGGGCGTTTTCCTACACTCAAGGGACCGCCCCGACGATTGCGTATCTCGCCGACTTGATTCGCCGACGCAGCAGGGCGGATGGCCTGGAAGTCAGCGATCCTGAAAAGGCTGCCATGGCCTTCCTGCACCTCGTGGTGGGGGGGCCCGCAAACATAACGGCCTGGGGTATCGCTCTCACCGAGGCGGCCATCGAGCAGTACACCGAGTACGCGGTGCGCCTGTTCGTGCACGGCCTGCGTCACCTGGGCCAGGAAGTCACGGGCGCACAGTTGCGTCCCGTGACGGTTCAAAAGCAGAGCGCGAAGTCGCACCTGGCCGATGCGACGCGATCCACCTACGACTGGGCGGAGCTCGAGGAAGAGAATCGTCGGCTGAAGGTACTGCTCGCGGATTCGATGCTCGAGATCGCGGCGCTCAAGGGCACGGGGCGCGGCCGCTGAGCCCCGAAAGCGGCGCGCGACTCATCTCGCCACGTCGATCAAGTCCGCTCCATGCGGATTCACCGGCGGCTCGCCGTGCTCCCGGAACCATTTTGCCGCATCGTCGTAACACGCCTCGACGATACCGGCGTACGTTTGTCGGAAGAGAGGCCGCTGGTCAGGATGGTCGAAGACGAACGGCCGATTGTTGCGCACCGCGGTGAGCACCATGGGCGCGACATCCTCGGGATGATAGAACCGCAGACTGCTCTGCCCGCGGTTCTGCTCGCCCAGGTGCACCGCCTGCTCGCCGGCGCCACCGTATCTGGCGGGGCGGTAGCGCGCGTTGTTGACTCTCATTCCGGTGGCGACGCCGCCGGGGCAATAGCTCGTGGTGTGGATGTTGTACTGCTCGAGCTCGATTTGCACGTTCATCATCAGGCCGATGATCCCGGCCTTGGCCGCGGAGTAGGGCGTATGCTGCGCGATCCAGCCCGGCATCAGCCCGGCGATCGACGCGGTGGCGCAGATGTGGCCGTCCCGCGCAGCCATCATGTCCGGTAGGAACGCGCGTGTCGTGTTCATCACTCCCTTGAGATTGACGTCGAGAATCCAGTCGACGTCCTCGTCCGCCATGTTCATCAGCGGCTCGAATGATGTCGCGCCGGCGTTGGCAAACACCAGTTGAATCGGGCCCAGCGCCGCGTTCGCCGCTTCCTTCATCCGACGGATCGAATCACGCTCACAGACGTCGCAAGCGAGGGCGACAGCCTTGCCGCCGGCGGCGTTGATCGCCTCGGCGACCTTGCGGGCGTTCTCGAGCATCAGGTCGGCGATTGCGACGGCGGCCCCCTGACGGGCCAGCTCCTTCGCCAGCCCCATGCCGATTCCGCTGCCCCCGCCGGTCACGACCGCGGCCTTGCCTGCGATTGCCGTCATATCGGAGTCCCCATCCTATTGAAACGAGAAAGGTGACAAGATAGCATGGGGACAGGGGCTCGGAGAATCAAAGATGGGCAATTTCGACGTCGCGCCACTGCGGCCGGACCTCTCCTTCGGGGTGCGAATCCGAGGCGTGACCCGCCAGCTGCTGGAATCCGCGGCCGTGCGAGCGCAGCTCGCCGTCATATTCGAGGACAAGGGTCTCATCGTCTTCGAGGATGTCGAGCCGACGAGTCACATGCAGGTCGCGCTCAGCGAGGTCTTCGGACCGCTCAAGGAGCACCCCAATCGCGGCGTGCCCCGCGTCGACGGAGCCGCGCGGCCCGGTGTCATCGACATGTACAGCGGCGCCGGAAACGAGGGGGTCGTGGAGATCGATGGGCGGCGCATGGCGCAGTGGCTGCCCTGGCATTTCGATCATTGCTACAACGACGAGCTCAATCGCGGCGGCGTTCTGCGCGCAATCGAGATCGCGCCGGAAGGCGGGATGACGGGATTTGCCGATGGCGTGCATCTCTACCAGGCGCTGTCGGCGCAGCTGCGCGCGCGGATCGAGAACGAGCGAATCCTGTACAAGATGGACGTGGTTTACGCGACCATGCGCTTCGGCAGGCCGGCGGGGTTCGTCGAAGTCGTGAGCAAGCCCGGCGCACGGGCCGTGATGGAGGACGCAAAGGGCACACCGCGAGCGCTACATCCGGCGGTGTGGGCGCGAAAGAGCGGCGAGAAGGTCCTGCACGTCTCGCCCTGGATGGCGCAGGGAATAGAGGGCATGGAGAACGCCGAGGGCGATGCGCTTCTCGAGGCGGTCTGCCAGGAAATCAACGCGAAAGCCCGTGCCTACCATCACCAATGGCGGCTCAGCGACATGCTCATCTGGGACAACTGGCGGATGCTGCATTCGGTGACGGGGGTGACGCCCGGAGTTTCGCGCCGCATGCAGCGCACCACCATCAAAGGCGATTACGGCCTGGGCTGCTTCGAGAGCCGCGCTGCCTGAGGCGCCATGGCGCGCCTCGACATCTGCGGCATCGGGATCGATTACCAGCTGCAGGGAGATGCCGCCGCGCCGCCGGTCGTCATTACGCCGGGCGGACGCTATCCCAAGGAGACTGCCGGCGTGCCCCAGCTCGCCCGGGCGCTGGCAGCGGCCGGCAAGCGCGTGCTGCTCTGGGATCGCCCCAACTGCGGGGCTTCCGACATCTGCTTCGATGGTCCGAGCGAGTCGGGCCTGCACGCCGCCGTCCTCACGGGGCTGATCCGGGAGCTGGGCCTGGGACCCGTGGCCATGTTGGGCGGGTCGGCGGGCTCGCGTGTTTCGTTGCTGGCGGCCGCCGGTGATCCGGCGATGGTCTCGAAGCTCGTGATCTGGTGGATCAGCGGCGGCCCGATCTCGCTTGCGCAGCTTGCGGCCTATTATTGCGGCGATTCGGCGATCGCGGCCGCGCGCGGCGGCATGGCCGCCGTGGCGGCTCTGCCGTGTTGGGCCGAGCAGCAGGCGCGCAATCCGGGGAACCGGCACATCCTGCTGGCACAGGACTCCGACGCTTTCATCGAGAAGATGCAGCAGTGGGCGGCCGGCTACGCATACTCTCAGACCTCCCCGGTCCCGGGGCTGGCGGCGGCTGATTTCCGCCGGCTGACCATGCCGGTCCTCGTTTTCCGCAGCGGCAAGAGCGACCTGAGCCATACGCGCCGGACCAGCGAATGGATCCACGAGCTCATCCCTCACTCGCGCCTCGTCGAGCCACCCTGGCCGGATCAGGAGTGGAACGACTGCTCCCGCATCCCGAATGAGCCCGGGCGGGGGCGGTTCGAGCGCTGGCCCCTGCTCGCGCCGCCGATCCTCGATTTTCTCGGCCGCTGAGCTAATTACTACCACATAGTTTCATTTGTCCCGAGGGTGCGCTAGGATTGGCGCCTGGACGTTTCAATAAGACGCTGCGCAAGCGTCAAGGGGTCAAGTGGACTGAGCAGAACGGACGAGGGCCGAGGTCACTACACACGATTGGGGGCGTGCCGTGAATTCTCTTACCATTCGCGCTGCATTATCGAGCCTTTCCCTGTCGATGATCGCCGTCCTGCCACCGGCCGCGCTGGGGCAGCAGGCGGGACCGGACCAGCTCGCCGAGATCGTGGTCACGGCGCAGCGCGTCAAGGAAAGCATCGTAGCGGTGCCGGCGGCGGTCCAGGCCATGAGCGGCCGGCAGCTGATCACCGAGGGCATCAATTCACTCACCGACCTGAAGTTCGATGTTCCGGGCTACCTGCCCACGACCGGCTCCGGCTACACGCAGATCTTCATTCGCGGCATCGGCAACAGCATCTTCGTCGGCGCGGATCCGAGCGTCGCGACCTACGTCGACGGAGTCCCACGCATCTACGGCTCCATGGTCGATCAACTGATCGACGTGCAGCGCGTCGAGGTGTTGAAAGGAGCCCAGGGCGGGCTCTACGGCCGCAACGCGACGGGCGGTGTGGTGAACATCATCACGCGCCAGCCGGACGTCACCGCATTCGGCGCCGACGCGCTGCTCGATTACGGCGAGTACGACTCGCTGCGCGCCGCGGGCTATCTCAACCTGCCGATCAACGACAAGGTCGCGCTCAGCGTGGCGGTCGAGCGCGATTCGCACAGCCCGTATATCCGCAACATCTCGACGGATCGGGCGCCGTATACGGCGGCGATGTTTCCCGGCGGGTCGATTCTCGGCACGGCGCAGCAGACCGCCGATTTCTTCAACTCGGGAGTCGATCCTTCCGACGGCTACGACGATCAGAGCCTCTCCGCGGCGGACGCCAAGCTGCTCATCAAGCCGGTGGACGACTTCAAGCTGACCTTCGCCGGAGACTATGCGATCAAGACCGACAGCGGCGGCGGCCAGATCTACCAGGGCGATCCCGCCTACAACCAGGCGACCCTGGTCGGGCTGCTGCAGCTGTTCACCGGCGCGAACCCGCAGTTGCCGCCCGGCTTCCTGCGGGGTCCCGACGGCAAATTCACCACTTCGATGGGCCTGCCGACGCCGGTCAATCTCATCGACTACGGCATGTCGTCCACCGCGGAGTGGAACGCGCCCGGGGTGGATGTGACGTCGATCTCCGCCTACCGCTATCAGCAAACGTATTTCTTCACGGATCTCGGTGCCGACACGGTGCCCGTGGAGTCCGTGACGGTGCACAACTTCAAGCACTTCTTCTACCAGGAGCTGCGGGCGGTCTCGAGCGGACCGGGACCGTTCCACTATCTCGGCGGCGTGACGTTTCTCAAGGACTACTTCACCGGCAATACGCAGGCTTACGTGCTCAATCCCCTGTACACGGCTCCGCTCACGCACGTGCTGACCTTCGTGCGGAATTACTCGGCCTATGCGCAGGTCGGCTATGACTTCACGCAGCGGCTGAACCTCACCGCATCGGGCCGCTATATCCGCGAGACCAACCAGACCGGATTCACCCAGCCGGTGTCCTCTTCCGCGTCGACCGTGGAGACGAGCTTCGACCCGTCGGCGACGCTCTCCTACAAGCTGGGCGACGGCAACGCCTATGCGCGTTGGGCGCGCGGCTTCAAGGCGGGCGGCGTGAATCCAGTGGCTTCTCCCAGCGTCTTTCCGCAACCGAGCGACGGCAGCATCTTCGGGCCGGAGCACGTGGACACCTACGAGGTCGGCTACCGGCGCTCCCTCGTGCATCAGCAGGCGCAATTCACGGCGGACGTCTTCTACAACGACTACACGGGGCTGCAGGTTTCGGCGCATGCCCAGCCGCAGTACGAGGCGCAGATCGTCGAGGCGATCGTCAACGCCGGGTCGGCGAGGACCTGGGGCGCGGAGGAAACCCTCGAGGCGCGGGTCGCGCGCGGGCTCACGCTCGGGATCAACGCGGGTTACCTCAATGCGAAGTACCTGAACTTCTCGATCGTCAACAACCCGGTGCTGGCGGACTTCAATCTGGACAACTCGACGATGATCAACTCACCGAAGTGGCAGCTGGGAATGACGGCCACCCTGGAGGAGCCGCTCACCGACAGGCTGGATCTGGTCGCCAACGTCCTGGAGAGCTACGTCGGTGGGGTCCTTTACGGGCCCTCCGGAAATCCCGGCGTGCTCCCCGTGCCGGCGGGCTCGCCATACTGGCTGACCAACCTTCGCGTCGGCGTCGAGACCGCGGACGGCAGATACGCCCTCTCGTTGTTCGCCAATAATCTCTTCGACCGGGCCTATATCACGCAGGGGACGTCCTCGGGTGCGCTCGGCGATCAATACGTCTGGGGCGACCCGCGCGTCGTCGGCGGCGAGGTCACCGCCCGGTTCTGATGCCGGGGCGAGCCGGCCCGGTCCGTCTAGCGATGGCTGAGGCCGGGATTGTCCCTGGCGAGGGCAATCCGCAGCGTGTTCTGCACCATCGCCGTGGCGACGTACTGACCGACCATCATCGGGAACTCGATCAGCTGACCCTCGTCCCAGCGCTTCGCCAGGGTGTTCCAGGTCTCGTCCGATAGACAGTGGTCGGCAAGCAGCTCTTCGACGCCACGCAGGATGGCGGTATCGTGCTCGCCCCAACCTTCGGCCGCCGAGCCGGCCGTTACCCGTGCGATTTCCTCGGCCGTCAGCCCGTAACGCTTCCCGATGTCGACATGCTCGCCCCACTCGTACGGCGCTCTGCAAAGCCAACCCGTCCGGAGCACGGCCAGCTCACGCTCCCGCGGGGGAATCAGGCCCTTGAAGACGGCCCTACCCATTTCCATGTGGGCGCGGAAGAGCGTCGGGTGCTTGACCATCGTGCGCACGTACTCGGGCATGACATTGACCCGCGTAGTGCCCGCCGCTGCGCGGACCTCGTTGAGCAGACTAAGAGAGGCCGTGTCGACTGCTTCGTTTGCCACCGCCGCGATGCGCGGCCCGTCGCCCACTACATGCGCCTGGCGTGCGCCGACATCGAAATGAAGGGGTCCGGTTTCAGGTTGAGCCATGCGTCTCCCGAGGGGTCATGTCAGGCGGATACGGCCTTTGGACGCGTGCCGGCCGGCTCGAGCCGGCGCAGCCAGGCCTCGACGAGCAGCCGCACGTCCCTATGACCGCCTTGCAGCCCGAGCGTCGACTCGAATCCGAGCAGGTAGCCGATGTAGGTAATGGCCATGACGATGCCGAGTGGGCCGCCGGCGGCTGCATCGCCGCAATCATCGATGCGGTGGGCGAGCCGCTCGCCCTCGAGGCGCCGCAGCCTCTCACCGAACTCCACGGTCTCGCGGCGGATCTGCTCGTTGTGGTTGGCGAGCGCCAGGTACTCCATGGTCAGCGCCGCATCAAACGGGTCGCTGGTGGCATGCCAGAAGGCGTGCAGCGGCCGCTCGGAGGCGAGGGCACGCTCGACCTTTTCGAGCACCGTCTGTATGCGGCGTCGATAGGTCGCGAGGAGCAGATCCTCCATGGTCTCGAAGTAATAGTAGACGGTCTGCTGGTTCACGCCGGCGCGTTCCGCCACTCTGCGCGAAGTCACGGCCGCGTAGCCTTCCTCGCGCATCACGGCTTCGGTCGCATCCATCAGCGTGGTGCGGGTTACGGCGTTCGCCGGGCCCATCCTCCTGCTTACCGCCATGGCATCACGCCCAGTGGAACGCGCGGCGCGGGCCGGGATCGAACTCGATCGGCAGCGACTTGATGCCCCAGACTCCGGGAAACGGCCTCCAGGTGACCTCGCCAACGAGCCTCGGGCGAGTGATTCGCTGCGCGATGAGGTGCACGCCTTCCTCCGCCTGCGCACGTGCTAGGGATTGGCCCAGGCAGATGTGGATGCCGCGTCCGAACGCGAGGTGTCGCTCCGGCTCCTGCCGCTCGGGGTCGAACACGGTCGCATGGGCACATACGGCGGGATCCCGCCCCGCGATCGAGAGCGGGATGAAGAGCATGGTGTCCTTCGGAAAGAGGACGCCGCGAAACTCGAAGTCCTCCGTGACCAGGCGATAGGTATTGGAAGGACTCGTGAGGCGCAGCTGCTCCCGCACCACCTTCTCGCAGTAGGCCCGGTCGTCCGCACAGCGCGCCCACATCTCGGGCTCGCTCAGCATGGTGAACATCGTGAGGGTCAGCAGGTTCTTCGTGGTGTCGTATCCGGCGCCGAACAGGAAGACCAGCATGATGCGCAGCTCTTCATCGTTGATCGCGCCGGAAGTGTTGGCCGCGATGAGGTCATCGAGCAGGTCGTCCTTGCCGGCGTTCGGGCCGCGCTCGGCGATCAGCCGAACGACGAAATTCCACAGTACCTGATAGGCCTCCTCGATGATCGGCATGCGCGCGGGCTCGAGGCTGTAGCTCGAGCCCTGAATCTCGAGCGAGGAGCGGATGCCGGGCAGCAGATCCGGCGAGGCGCCGATCAGCGCGAACATCACTCGGATCGGGAAGTCCGCGGCGAACTCGGCGAAGTCGCACGCTCCCCTGGGTGCCCAGTCGTCCAACAGGCTCGAGACCACCTGCTGCATGAGCGGACGCAGGCGGTTGATGCTGCGCGGGTTGAACGCCTCGGCGACGCTGCCGCGCAGGCGAGCATGCTCGGCACCCGACTTGGAGAGCATGATCTCTTCGGTGAAGCGCCCCCAGCCCGTGCCGCGCGCCTTCATCAGGTCGACGATTTCCCGGCTCATGAAGCGCAACCGGCCGTCATGATGCAGGATGATCTCCTTCATCGCCGCATATTCGGTGACGGCATAGCCGACGCTGCATCTGGCGAGCCAGGGATGCTGGCGACGCACGGCATCGAAATACGGCATGGGATCGGCAGCCATTCCCGACTGCTCGATCGGAAGATTGCTCAGCTCCAGGTCACTGACGCACAGCATGGTGGTTTCCTCTCGCGAGGCTCCTGCCCCAGCAGGATGCTAGTCAGTTTATTAGCAGACCGACGGCCGGTCAATCGCCGCGCATCAATGCAGGCGATAGGAGACCGAAACGCCCAGCGACATGGGCGCCGCCCACTGGGCGCCGATGCCGAAGGTGTTGGCGAGAACCTGCGTCATGTAGTGGGTGTCGGTCACGTTATTGCCATAGAGCGCGGCGCTCCACTGGCCCGAGGGGCTGGTCCACTCGGCCCGCAGGCCCAGGGTCGAGTACGCGCCCTGCTTGAACTGCTCTGCCGAATCGAAGTAGAGCGAGGACGTGTAGTAATAATTCGCGGACAGCGCGAGCGCGCTGCCGCCGGGAATGTCGACCGTGTAGGTGGGACCGATGTTGGCGGTGAACTTCGGCGCGTTCGCCATCTCGAAGCCGCTCGCGTCCGTCGAGCCGTTGAGGTAGAGCCCGTAGCCGGTTCCGCAGAGCGTCAGGCTCAGACACTCGGGATAGGTGGGCGCGGCGGTATAGTCGGTATAGATCGCATGCGTGTAGTTGGCCCCGGTGGTGATCTGCAGCGCCGGGGTGATGCGGAAGCTCAGATCGCCGTCGAAGCCCCAGATTCGGGCGGTGGCGGCGTTGTTGATCAGGCTCTCCGGAACGTTGTCGACCACGGCGTAGGTCTCGACCTGCAGGTCCTTGTAGTTGTAGAAGTAGGACGAGAGATTTGCGGTCACCCGCGGGTCGGAGAATTTGTAGCCGATCTCGTAGGCCTTGAGGGATTCCGGCAGAATCGGATCCTTCTGTCCGCCGCCGACGTTGAAGATCGCCGACTTGAAGCCGGTGGAGAACGATGCGTACAGGCTCGACTGATCGTCGAGCTGGTAGCGCAGCACGACGCGCGGCGTGCCGCGGTTGCTGCTGAGCGTCGGATAGTTGTAGAACGGCACGGCGGTGCTGTAGTAGAAGCCCTCGCTCTGCTCGTCGTGGGTGTAGCGGAAGCCGCCCGTGAGGAACCACTTGGGCGCGAGCTGATAGGTCAGGTTGAAGTAGCCGGCGAACGAGCGGTCGGTGGTGGCCGAGGCGGCGAGCAGGGACATCGGCGAGTCGAATATCTGACCGTCGGTCGGCCAGATGTCGCGGCTGTTGAGAATGAAGGCGCCGGCCGTCCATTGCAGCGGGCCGCCCGGCTTGGAGTTCAGCAGGAACTCCTGCGTGAACGTGTGATCCGCCACGTTGATGTCGATGTTCAGCGCCCGGAAGGAGTCGTAGTCGAGCGATTCGAAGGTCTCGCCGAACTCCTTGCGGTACTGGGTATAAGAGGTGAAGGTCGCGAAATCGAAGTCATACTTCGACGTCAGCTGCCACACATTCGTGTGCTGCAGCATGCTTACCGGCTCGTCATCGTAGGCGACCTCGTATGGGCTCGTGGTGATGGTCGTGCCCGGAACGAACCGACCGTACACCTGCGGCACACCGTTTTGCTCGTACGCCGCCATGTCCAGGTTCGACGGATCGTTGGTTCCCGTGTGGTAGTAACGCAGCAGGAACGAGAGGTTATCCGTCGGCGTGTAGAGCAGGCCGGTGCGCAGCGTGTAGTCCTGGTAGGCGCCCGCGTCCCTGTTGCCATCGGCGATGTTGTGCAGCCAGCCGTCGCTCTTGGTGAACATGCCGGCGATGTCGAACGCCAGGTCGCTGGTGATCCCGGTGGTGAAGTAAGCCTGGTACTTCTGAGTGTTGAAGCTGCTGTAGTCGACGTTCGTCATGAAGTTCGTCGTGGCGCTCGGCGCCGCGGTCGTGACCAGGATCGCGCCTCCGGTGGTGTTACGACCGAAGAGCGTGCCCTGCGGGCCCTTGAGCACCTGGACGCTCTGCACGTTGAGGAGCTCGAAATCGTTGACCTCGGGGTTGGGCGAATAGAAGCCGTCGATGTACACACCGACGTTCGAGCCGCTGCCCGAGAGAGCGAGTGTGGTGCCGACGCCCCGGATGGTCGGTTGGATGAAGGTGCCGGCATAGCCGAAGCGCAGGCCCGGGGTGACCGAGCCGATGTCGCCGAGGTTCGTGACGCCTGCGTTCGAAAGCTGGCTCGCGCTGAGATAATTGATGGTGATCGGCACGTTCTGGATGGGCTCCGCCCGCCGTTGCGCCGTTACAACGATTTCGTTCAGGGTGAGGGAAGTGGGGGGCGCCGCAGTCGCGGAGGGGGAGGCGGAGGCCGATTGCGTCTGCGTGCTCGCCTGGGCTCGTGCCGCCGTGGGAGCGGCGGTTGCAAGTGCGACCAGCACGGCCGCCGTGACAAGCGTGGGTCGGACGTTCTCGAGCTCTCTGATGCGCATTGTTCCCCCCGGTAAAATGGCTCACGGCCGCAAATTGCTGGCCCAAAAATGATACAGGGGCGCACTGCGGCACTCTTGACCGTAGACGACAGTCGCTCGGCGGTAGGACGTATTTCCGTCCAGGAGGCGCCTATCCGCACGCGGAGCTCCGCCTCGGCGGCCGCTTAGCGGGGAGACCGACGCCAGCGTTGTCTGCAGCCAGCCGGCCTCTCGGGCCGCGCAACCCGCCGTGGATGGCGGTCTGCTCAGGCTGTTGCGCCGATCGAACAGCGGCTCAGGCGGCGAGCCGCAGGCCGCACCTCGGCCAGCGCGCCTCGAAGAGCTGGCCGTAGCCGGAGAGCGTGATATAGGCCGTGCGCCGGTCGGCGCCGCCGAAGCAGATGTTGGTGCAATAGCCCTCCGGGGCCTCGTGGAACTCGAGCAGGTCGCCGCCGGGGGACAAAACACTGATGCCGCCGTGGACCAGCGTCGCGACGCAGATGTTGCCGCATTCCTCGACCGCGAGGGAATCGAAGCGCTGGTAGCCCGATGAGCCGTGCACCAGGCGGCCGCCGTTCGGAGACGGGAAGGGCCGCAATTCCAACTCGCCGGGCGCGAGGATCGGATACGACCAGAGGCGACACGTGTCGGATTCGGCGACATACAGGGTATCGCCGTCCGGTGACAGGCCGATGCCGTTCGGCGTCAGCGCCGGAAAGGCTGCGCGGCGAATGAAGCCGCCGTCGGTGCGCGCGTAATACACCGCGCCGTGCATGATGCGGTCCGGGAGCTTCTTGCCGAAGTCGGTGAACCAGAACCCGCCTTGCGCATCGAAGACGATGTCGTTGGGCCCGTACAATGGGTTGCCGTCGCAATGGGTATAGAGCGTCTCCGCCTTGCCGCTGGCCAGGTTGACTCGCTGGATGGAGCCGCCGCGGTAGTCGGCCGGTGCTCCGGTCGGGCGTGTGAAGCCGTCGTCCGTGCGCCAGGTGAAGCCACCGTTGTTGCATACGTAACAGTGACCGTCCGGGCCCAGAGCGGCGCCATTGGGACCGCCGCCCAGCTCGGCGATTACCTTCTTCTCGCCGCTCGGCAGCACGCGAGTCAGCCGGCCCGAGGAGATCTCGACACACAGCACGCTGCCGTCCGGCATTGCTACCGGGCCTTCGGGAAATCCGAGGCCGGATGTCATGACCCGGCCTTGAAGCTTGAGCGTCATTTCTTTTCCCCAGGGTGTTGCGCGGGCAGGTCGATGTTGCGGTCCACTACCTCGATCACGGCCGGGTAGTAGCGGCCCGCCCAGCCGTTGGCGGCGGCTGCCGCGTAGTAGCGCTGCGCGAGCCTGCTGACGTGGGCGGCCACACCAACCTCTCGCGCGAGCTCGAGAAGATAGCCGATGTCCTTGAGGACGTATTCGGGCGGGAAGGACTTCTCCGGAAACTGCCGCGGCAGCATCGCTTTGCGCGCATGATTGCGCAGGGCGAAGCTGTCGCCCGATCCCTTGGACACCGCATCGAGGAGCACCGCGGGAGCCACGCCCGCCCGCTCACCAACGACCATCATCTCCGCAATGGCGACGGTGTTCTCGAACACCAGCGCGTTGTTGATGAGCTTGACGACTTGCCCGCAGCCGACACCGCCACAGCGGGTGACATCGGAGCCCATGTAGCGCAGGAGCGGCTCGATGCGCGCATAGAGAGCCTCGTCGGCGCCAACCATGATGCTGAGCTCGCCGCGCTGGGCAGCCTCGCGGGTACGAGCCACCGGCGCATCGGCGAAGGCGATTCCCTTCGACGCGAGGCTTGCTGCCACAGTGCGCGCGGTGGCGACAGTGGTCGTGCTCAGATCGACGATGATCGCGGGCGGCATTGCGGCGCCGCTCAGCCCATTCGGGCCGAGGCAGACCTGCTCGACCTGCGGCGCACCCGGCAGCGACAGGAACACGATGTCGGCCCGCGCGGCGACGTCCGTGAGTGTTTTGGCGCATTTGGCCGGGGTCCCTTCGAGCGCGGCGAAGGCCGCGACACTGACGTCGAAGGCGACGGTCTCCCCTTTGTGCTTGAGAGCGACGTTGCGGCACATGGGGCCGCCCATGACGCCCAGACCGACGAAGCCTATGACCGGAGTCGACGAGGTAGACATGATGAGATCCCCGGTCGAGGCGGCATCAGCGGAAGGTCGCGGTCGCCGCCATAGCCAACTCCCCGTCAGGTCCACGGGCCCAGAGCGCGAGCGTGTCCTCCCCGGACGCGCGACCCTCGAGTTGGAATGGACGACCCACGAACAATGGCGTCACACCGCGGAAGTCGAAGCCGGCGAGGGCGCGTCCACCGCCATGCTGCAGTGCGAGCTGCTGCAGGAGCGTTGCGGTGAGCGGGCCGTGCACCACCAGATCCGGATAGCCTTCTTCGCCTCGTGCATAGGCCTGATCGTAGTGGATGCGATGGCCATTGAAAGTCAGAGCGGAATAGCGAAAGAGCAGTGTCGTGTCGGCCTCGAACGTGCGCGTCCACTGCGGCGTGTCATTGTGTCGTGGTGGGGTGGCAGTTGGCGGCGGGGTCGGCTGGCGGTAGACGATGTCCTGCTCCTCGCGGATGCGGGGAGCGCCTCCAGAGCTGATCGTGTGCTCGACCGTAACGAAGAAGAGAGAGCCGCTTTTTCCCACCTTGCTCTCGATCTTGAGGATCCGTGATCTTCTGGTCGCCGCGGTGTCGATGCACAGGTCGGCAAGGTAGCGTATGCGACTTCCCGCCCACATCCGGCGGGGCAGATCGATGGGGGGCAGAAAGCCGCCTCGCCGCGGATGGCCGTCGGGACCGAGCCCGCTGCGAGGCGTCACCGTGTTGAAGAACAGCCACTGCCATCCCGGAGGGAGCGGCTCGCCCGGCTGCGGCGCCCGCTCGAGATCGAGGGTGGCGGCCATGGCGCATACCGCCGAGGGAAGAATCCTTTCGTTGCGCTCTTCCTCACGGCCGATCCACGCTTCTAGCTCCGGCGCCACCGTCATCTCTGCCTCGCGATTGCGGATGGTGATGCAAAGAATATAGAATGCATTCTATACGAATCGAGCCTTCCCAGCATAGACTTTCGACGACAGATGCAGCTTCCTCCTCTCGCCGGCCGCCGTGTCATCGAGCTCGGCACCATGATCGCCGCTCCGTTCGCGGCGCACATCCTGGCGCAGCTCGGGGCGGAGGTCATCAAGGTCGAGCCGCCCGCGGGCGATCCGACGCGGAGCCTGGTCCGCGGCGGTCCGAGCGGCACGTTCATCGCCTACAGCCACGGCAAGAAGAGCGTGTGTCTCGACCTTTCCAGACCGCAGGGCCGGGACGCGTTCGCGAAGCTGCTGACGACCGCCGATGCGCTGGTGCACAACCTCTCGCCGAAGGCCGCGCGCAAGCTGCAGCTCACGCGTGAGGACTGCCAGATGATCAATCCGCGGCTCATCTATTGCCACATCCGTGGTTATGGGCCCGGGCCGCAGGCGGACGACCTCGCCTCGAACCCCGTGGCGGAGGCCTCGACCGGAGTGATGGAGGCCAATCGTGTCAACGGACGGCCGAGCCGCCTCGGACCGTCGTATCACGATCAGTTTGCCGGCGCCTACGCGGTGATCGGCATCCTTGCTTCCATGCTGCAGCGGCGGGAGGGCGGCCGCGCCGGTCACGTCGAGGTCGGCCTGTACGAGACCGGGCTGCACGTGGCCTCACGGGACCTCGTGGGCATGCAGCTCAAGCAACAGCTCCTCGGCCGGCCGGAGCGTGAGCCGCATGGCGAGTTCAGCATGCCCGGCTACGGCGCCTATCAGACATCCGACGGGCGCTGGATTTACCTCCTGATGTTGAGCGATGCGCATTGGCTGAAGTTCAGCCAGGCGATGGGGCTTCCCGCGGACGAGTCGCTCGCGACCCTGCGCCAGCGCAAGAAGGCGCGGGAGCGGGTGGAGAGCCGGGTGAGAGACAGTGTCGCGGCGTGCCCGTTCGACGAGGCTGCCGCGCGCCTGCAGGCGGCGGGTGTGGGGTTTACCGAAGTGCTGCCGCTCGAGCGCGTGCTCGAGGCGCCCCAGGCGCGCCACCCCGGAAAGCTCAGCCGCGTGAGCTTTCGCGATCTGCAATTCGACGTGCCGCAGTTCCCTCACGGGCGCACTGCCGGGGAAGAAACGAGTCCCCCTCCGGCTCTCGGCGAGCACACGGCCACAGTGCTCGGGTCCGCCGGCGTCGGTGAGGACGAATACGCATCCTTGCTCGAGTCGGGCGCCGCGGCGGAGGCCGCCGCCGGCGCTTTTGCGTGGGCCCCGGTGCGCCGGGAGGCCTGAGCATAGGCCGCTGTCCGTGCACGCTCGAGCGCCGCATTTCCGAAATTCTCTCCGGAGACCACTTTGACTGACACAGCTACTGCCACCGATGTCGGCTCGGCTCCCGCCGAGGGACGCATCACAGACAAGGCGATCGCCGAAGCGCGCGCGATGATCGGCCTCCATCTGCGCCCCGAAGGTCCTTATCTGCAGGACGCAACACCCGACACGCTGCGCAACTGGTGCAACGGCATCGGTGATCTCAATCCCCTCTATCGCGAGATCGGCTACGGCGCCGCGACCCGTTACGGCACGATGCTGGCGCACCCCATGTTCCCGATGGCCTTCGGGTGGCTCGGGCGAACCCGTTGGGGCCTGCCTGGCGTGCACGGCTTTTATGCAGGCAACGACTGGGAGCTCTTTCGCCATGTCCGCCCCGGCGACCGCATCACGGCCATCGAGCGCGTCGTGGGGGTGGAGGAGAAGGAGAGCAAGTTCTCCGGCCGGCTGGTGCTGCAGTACGTGGAGGCCTGCTATTACAACCCGCGCAGCGAGCTGGTGGCGCGCGCGCTCGGCACCTGCACCCGGCACGAGCGCAAGGCGGCGCGCGATGCCGGCAAATACAAGGAGGTCGCACAACACGAGTACACGAGCGAAGAGCGCGATCGGATCGATCAGGTCGTGCTCGATGAGCCGAAGAACATCCGTGGCGCCGATGTCCGCTACTGGGAGGATGTGCGGGAGGGCGAGGAGCTGCCGACCATCGCGCGCGGGCCGCTCTCGCTCATGGACACCATGGGATTCCTGGTCGCCTCCGGGCGCGGTCACACGCACGGAGTCGTGCTCCAGGCCGCGGTGAAGCATCCGGGCCACTTCTTCCGTAACCCGGAGGCGGGCGGGGGCGTCGAGTACACGGGCATCGGTCATCACCGCGAGTCGGTCGCCAAGGAAGTCGGGGTACCCGGTACGTACGATTACGGTCCGCAGCGCTCGTCCTGGATGTGCAGCCTGATCACCAACTGGATGGGCGACGCGGCTTTCCTCAAGCGGGTCCGTACCGAGATGCGGCGTTTCAACATCGTCGGCGACACCACCTTCTGCAAGGGCAAGGTGACGCGCAAATACGTCAAGGACAAAGCCGCCCTCATCGACATCGAGATCAGAGGCGAGAATCAACGAGGCGAACTGACGACGCCGGGACTCGCCACGGTGGCCCTGCCGTCGCGCGACGTCAGGCTGCCCGCCTTCATCGACGGCTCGGGCGTGGACCTCGAGCTGCCTCTGATCCGCTGACCCAGCGTCATTCGCGTCGCGTCCTGTGAGCACCGCGGACGTGTCTTCCGGGGACCGCATGGCCGACAGGGGACCACCCCTGGCCGGCTGCCGTGTGGTCGAGAGTTCCCGCACCGTCGCGGCAGCCTATGCGGGACGGCTCCTCGCAACCATGGGGGCCAGTGTCGTGATGCTCGAGCCCGAGGAAGGCTCACCGCTGCGCAGAGCGCCTCCCATGCTCGGGGAGACGGGTCAGAGCGCTCTTTTCGTCCATCTGGCGCTCGGCAAGCGCGCCGTGATCTGCGAGCCACTCTCTGCGGCGGGACAGCGAGTGCTCGCGCACGAGCTCGAGCATGCCGATATCCTTCTCGATGATACGCCGCTGCGGGACCGCGCCGCGCGCAAGCTCGATCAGCAGGAGTTGGCCGAGCGTTTCCCGGCGCTCATTCATGTGAGCGTCCTGCCGTTCGGCTCCGCCGGTCCCAAGGCGGACTGGGATGGCGAGGAAGTGAATCTGCTGCATGCCGGGGGCGAGGGCTTCCTGCTGCCGAACGGGCTGTCGCACGAGCTGTTTCCCCAGCGGCCGCCCCTGAAGATCTACGGGCATTTCAGCGAGTATCAGGGCGGTGCCATGGCGGCGTTCGCCGCCTTGTCTGCGTGGTGGGCGGCGCCGCGGGTCGGCGGTCAATATGTGGATGTTTCCGTGCAGGATGCCGCGCTGTCGGTGGGCGCATTCGCGCTGCAGAGGCTGGGCGACGGCTCTCTCGAGCATCGCAGCACGCGGCGCTTTCGCTACGGCGGTGTATTCGAGGCAC
>Ga0335075_10001280_pt1 | contig 41764 bp, 40 predicted proteins | sample Lox_Sample_24_FD_206723 | JGI IMG/M metagenome (GOLD analysis project Ga0335075, IMG submission 206723) | Soil microbial communities from Loxahatchee National Wildlife Refuge, Florida, United States - Lox_Sample_2.4 | ecosystem: Environmental > Terrestrial > Soil > Wetlands | place: USA...
CTTGGTTGTGTGCCCTATTCTGCTAGGGCTTAAGCGAGGTGGTTTTAGTCCCAGAGTTCCTCGAGGTTTCCATCTTGTAGCAGATTAGCAATGCTCTTTATAGCTCCTTTGGCGTGGCCTTCATGGCCGAAGCAATAAATGACGAAATCAATCAATCAATCAATATATTAAGACCCAATTTAGCACCACTAGAAACCTCCAAACCCACGTTAAAGCTTATAAAGTTGAGATAGTAGAAGTTAGGAAGGGAACACTCACAGTTGAAGAACACTAAGTGAAAAGTAAGTAGAAAGGGAATGCGGGTATAATGCATTATTAATGCATTAAGATTCTATAAGGCTATTATGTTAAAGCATTAGCAAATAGTAAACGTAGAAACGTAATTGTTGGAAGAGGGTAATAGAAATATAGGTCGCGCGCTTTAGTAAGTAATCTGTAATATATAGTTAATATATTACTAATGCATTCGCTGACCCCTCTCTTGCTTATTCCCTGGCATATTATGCAAACACCATAGAATGGTATCCGCAAATTCTGGTCCCGCTTCCTTAACAGCACGAAGGCACCATTCTAGCGCGGCGGCGAGATCTAAGAATGGATTAGGCGCCTGTCCACTAGTCACTTTATCAAATCCCTATGACGAGACCATAGCGATGATAGAGGCAGAGTTCGAAAGGTGGGAACTGTAAGTCTCTGCTCTTATTAGCAATCGATCTACAGGCGTATTTGCTAATTCGATCTTGACAGATTCTGTGAGGACACGAAGACCTACAAGCAGCCCTTAAGGAGTACAAAGCAAGTACTTTCAAAGGCTACCTCTTCTAGCAGGTAAAGAACTCGCGAATCAAGAAAGAGTCCTCGATTATTACGTGCTGGAAACTTATTAGTATCGTGTACGCGCAATTAGTAGAAGAATACATGAAAGAGCGCGTCTTGTATAACATCCGTAATGTACGTTGCCTACCTCCATCCCCGACTTTGTAATACTCCGCGACAGTGGATCCCGTAGCATCTGACCCCTTTGTTCGGCCTTGACTCGGAAAAGGATAAGGCTGGGCTTTTTGTTGAGGATTTATGCACCGTCTAGAATGGCCACTGGGTGCGCGATACCGAAGTGTTTGCTCACGAGCGACTCTGGGTACAGTTGTCGCCTTTCTTGAACCTTGCTGGCTGCACAGCTACGAGGTCAAAAGCTCTCGTCGGTCTCTAGTACAAAGACATCGAGTTCCAACTGTTCCCACCTCCCATCATCATAATGAAGCTGTTATGTTTTCGCGATTATTATACTTTTATCTTCTGGGCCGGCTAATTCAAAACAGAAAGATATTTGCATTTTACGAAGCAGGATCCCGCATGTTGCGAAGTCACTTTTATGCCGGCTTTGACGCTTGCTGATAATGCATTTAAGAACAAGCTTACTTCTCTAAAGTATATCTATGGTCTGATCGTCCCGCCCGACACTGACCGTATTCGTCTCCAATGGGACGATGAATGGGCTAAACGACCTGTTTTCTGCGATGCCGAGTATACTGCTAACAGGGTCCGCATGTCTAAGACTAAAGCTCTGCAGTATACGAAACACCGACATTACCTCGTCCACCTTGGTCGGACATGTGGGTTTGAGAAGAGACTCGAGCTCTATGATCTGTGGCGAGCTTCGGGGAAGAGGCTGAATGGTAAGTTCTTGGCGCCTCCAATCCCCTTCCCTCTAATAACCCCCACTCTTCTCCCTTGAGAGTTGCTGTTAGCTTAGCTAATCATGTGCCGTCATAGAGGATGAAGAGCGCAGGCGGATTATGGGCAATCGGGGAGATGTCTATGAACGATACTATATGCTAGCGTTTATTGATCGAGATTGTTAAGCTTATTTACCTTGGCTCTACGCGACAAGACGATCTTATACGAGCGAACCCCTACGGTCCTAACAGACGTGTAGAAGTTTGAGATCAGCAGGCATCCGGATCTCCTCGAGCTCATTGAAAAGCGTGCTTAGTATGTTTGGGAGATTAAGGATCACGGCTATCTGACTATCAAGGCGGCTAAGAACACAAGGTGGTCTGAGCGACACAAAGAAACACAAGCTAAGATTAATACCTTGAAACGCCAATTGAGCAAGGACTGGCTTGAGAGGACCATCGAAGAGTTCTACAAGGCATATACGATTAAGGTCGATCAACAATTGCAGGGCATCCGCCCAGCTGACCTTCTTAGCCCGCTGAGTATCGAGTACGAGCTTAAGGAGCGAGCCACGGTGGCCAAATTACTCTTCAAGCCGCTTAATGGCCTGACTAAGGATTAGATCCTTAAAGTGCGGATCGAGCTCGTCGAAAACCTCGTCCGAAAAGCTTGTAGCCTCTTCACTCGACCGTCTGAAAGTTGTTCCGAAAGGCTTTCCCGACGTTATAAACTGTCGACGGTGAGGCATATCCGCGTGTCTCTTCATGTGCTAACGAATAGTAGGAGCTGCTACACGGCAGTTCGGGGCCAGATCATAAGGCACAATCCGAATACTAGACTCTTTAATACCTCTTATCTTAATTAGAGTGTCTAATTTGATATCTAGTCTGCGGTTATAGAACAGCTATCCGTCAACGGGCCTACCTGTACGAATTAATATATTTATTTAATTATTCAAATAGGAGCCCTAATTGCATTACAGTTTATTCCTGCTTTCAAATTTCAATCTACAGTGATGAATCAGGGGCGCGGAGATTGCTGCCTGGACTGTCCAGGTTTGCAACCCGTCTAGGATTGCTTGCCTGTGGGAGGGGACCCGCCTTGAAAATAAGATCTCTAGATGTAGAACCACCTCGTTGTTCTGTCGCTGCCGTTCGTAAAGGACTTTTTATTATCCAGTTATGCTTGCAGAGAGCTTTGTAAAAGATTACCTCGAGCTTATGTGGATGGCGATTCGCATGTGCAGCCCTGAGCGAAAACACCACCGTTAGGAACCGTTGGGTCTATGATGCACGCCCTTCCTCACCTCGGTGCATTACATACTGCGGTGGTGGAGGGTCCCCCTTAGATACTATGCTAATTTAATTGGTTTAGCTGTAAGATATCGTCTAACCAGAATATCCACTTATGCATAATGGTTTTGGCAAAAAGAGAGTTGCAAGATGTTTGTTTACGTGCTTGTTAGTCGATTTACGTCACCATAGCAACAGCGCGTCGCCATGACGCGTGTTGCCCACCAAACCCCCCAACCCCCAAACCCTAACCCACCTTAGCAAACTTGACGCGATACGTTTCAGCCACACCAGAACTTATAACCTGGGCGTCGAACTCATCATGGCTCCTCACTTAAGCCCACAACAGGAACTAATCATCATGGAAAAACCCGATGTCTAACGCCTTGGACGTTTTCCGTGCAAGTCTCCGGAACTTGGATGACTTCGACGGCTACATAGCTTCCGCAGCGACTAATCAGAATGCTAAGATGCTCTTCCGCAAACTGGTCGTTCAATTATCGGAAACCTCTTTGGCAGAGGCTCTTTTCCTTTCAAACTCTAGAGACTCTTTCGCGAATATGCTTTTCGATCTTGCAGGGGTATGGAATCGACAGGAAAATTTTCCAACAGGTTTGAGGCGTTACTGCTCCTCGCTGCTTAAAAAGGTAGCTTCTAATGCCTCTGATCTCGATGTGTGGAGCACGGTCGCCCAACTTCTCATTGCGTTCAGCCGCCCTTCAACACCCCAACCCGTTGCTTCTTTGCAGTCCGGAATCCTCGATGCTCCTCCCCGGCCGAATTCAGGAAATACTATGACTGAAAGCCAAGTTCATCAAGTAATTGATCCTTACCTTCGCCTCGAACTCAGCGGTGTGGTTTTTACTGAGGTTCACGGATTCGGCACGCGGTTCGACGAAGATATCTCCGCCTATTGGGAGTGTGCTACAAACTGTGGTCGGCAGTGTGCTAAGGGAACCGGATGCCCTACCAAGTTGGACTGGGATAATCTTGTAAAAGCCCCCTCTCCATGGCCTAAAAAACCCTCAGAAGAAGCGGTACTAAATTGGTTCGGAAAACTCAACGGTTTGATATCCGGATCAGCTGAACGAAGGTTCTATGGATCAGGAACTACACCACTGGACGATTCCAAATGTAAGCGCAAATGCGACATCTTCCTGTCACCTATAATCGTCGATGGTCAGGGTAAGGCGGCACGGCCTCTGCAAAACCACAAACATTCCTGGTATAACGTTCTCGTACCTGGAGAGTTAAAGATAAACCCCTCAGAGGACGCCACAGCCGATATGTATCTTCAGTTGGCTGGCTATGTGCGTGAAGTCTTCGGGGCACAATGCGGACGCCGCTACGTGCACGCTTTCTCTATATGCGGCGATATCATGCGATGCTATATCTTTGATCGGGGAGGGGGGTCTATTAGTAATGCCTTCCACATTGGCAAGAATTCAAAAACGTTTAGACTGTTTGTTCGAATCCTTTGGAGTTATGTGCGGATGGATTCTACTCAGCTGGGGTTTGACCCAACAATTGAAAGGGAATCAGGCGAAGTTTTTCTCCCTATCAAAACCAATCTGACCATGCCCAAGTTTGTCACCATTTGCAGGCGGCGATTCCAGTTGATAAAAGTTTTGTTTTATCAACCAGCAATTGCCTCTCGTGGAACCATCTGCTGGTATGCGGAAGATAAAGAGACAAGTGAACACTGCGTGATCAAGGATGCGTGGAGGGGGCACCAACGTCAGTCAGAAGGGGACTTATTCAAGCGAGCCAAGGAAAGGGACGTGCGCGGTCTGCCCGATTGTCGATTTTACGAAGATGTAATGGTGGACGACATACTAGACGACCTCCAAGATGTCAGAAAAGGGTTGACATACGAGTCTAGCCAAGTAGTCGAATTCCCGCAGAAGACGCTAGCAGATAAAGTCTGGATGTCTACAGTCGATCCAAACGAGGCTGGTATCTCGAGACTAAGCCGACTAAGGATTGCCGAGAATGGTGAAGACAATGATACTGACCTTGTATCAAAAACCTCGAAACTCTCTATAAGGGATAGCAGTTGGAATCGGATTCATACACGATTAGTATTCTATATGATTGGACGACCAATCTACCGTTTCAAGTCAATTCGGGAACTTCTTGAGGCGTTCTATGACGCGATTGAAGGTAAGATACATATACTCATTACATAGGATTAATAGGCTAAAGAGAAAATTAGGTCACCAGTCCCTTGTCAAGGATGGGGAGATTCTTCACCGAGACGTCTCTATCAATAACATCATGATTACCGATAAGCAGTGTGAGGGTAAACCCAAGGGATTCTTGATTGACCTTGACTTAGCCAAAGTGATTGGCTCAGAGGGTTCAGGATCAGTGCACCGGACTGGGACTATGGAATTCATGGCAATCAACGTCCTTCTGCGTATCGAACCTCATTCTTATCGACATGACCTAGAGTCGTTCTTTTACGTACTCATTTGGATTTGTGTCTTTTACGAGTTGACAGGATATCCTCATTATATCCTAGATGCCAACAATAAACAACGTTTACCTGACGTCCTTAGTGGATGGAGTCGGGCTGATGCCGCGGGCGTGAAACATCTGCAGATGTTCCATGAAAAAGCATTCCAAAGGATTCTAGATGAATTTTCAGATGGCTTTAAAGAATTAGAGAGTATGGTGAGGGAGGTCAGACACGCTCTATTCCCATTACGGCAGGGAGTAGGAAGTGAGCCGGAATATGACCAATTGTATGACTTGTTCCTCAGAGCAATTCAACGTCAATTAGACAAAATGTCTAAATAGTGGCAAAATTTGCTCAATTGTTTGTCCTTGCACCTGGTTGACCCGTATTCCATGTGCAATTACTGCAAACTCCCGTTTCTTATCCCTAGCACCTGTCCCAAATATAGATAGCCAGCTTTGGTCAGCAAGCCAGCTCGTACGAGCTTGCTCGTTGTCCATTGCTAGCACCATGTCGCCACTTGGGAGCTGGCGAACTGCTACAGCTTTACCAGCTACCCCCGTCTTGTTTAGCTGCTCTATGATTTCCTTGTATGACCATTTCTTTTGTGTGTCTGACTCATTGCCGCGTACGACGACGATTTCGCGTTTATGACGCGTCGGGACTGGTTTGTATGTAGAGAAGGGAGGAGGAGGAGGAGGAGGAGGTTAGGCAACGCCCTTGCATGCTATAGCAGCATACGTGGGAACTGCTTTTAGAGCTTAAATCGGGACCACAGATGGTGGACGCCATAGTTGGGTTTCATGCAGTGAACAAGGAAAACTGCACCCTCTTACTGTCACATCCTCATCTTCAATAGCCATTAATATTGCTGATCTCTGACCCCACAGGCTCTTTCTGATGTCGATGATTTCATATGCTCACAGGATGCTGCTGATATTGATGATTTCCTACGCCAGGGTTGGTTCGCTGGCGCTGGCACAACGAAGCATTCTCTGGGGGAAGGGAGAGGACGACGACGACAACTCAAGGGGAGTAGGCGTCGGGGAAAAGGACTACGACAACTACAAACGGTGGGACAGGTGTTGGAAGGGAACAACGACTGTTAACGGTGGGACAGACGCCGGGGACTCGGTCTCTTGCGGTTGGAGAGAACGGACTAATTCTGGTGGCTCAAACCTTTGAGCAGAATCAGACTTATTGTTACAAGGCGCAGAATGTGGAAGTTATATGATGAAGAAAGGGGGAGATCAGAAAGTGAGGAAAAGGCTATAAAATCAATAAAGTGAAAATGGGTTATTAAGAATCTGTGAACATCTTCGCGTTCGCACTAGTCTCATCCCCCGCGCCCTGTAATTAATCACACAAATCATGGTACTACTCCTTGTATGTTATTAAGGACACTAATTTCATGTGCTCACAGACTTCCCTCGCAGCTGTTCTTGAAAGGCTAGCAGTCCAAGCGGAGCTTAGAAACCTTTTGGAGCAAATGTCAGAACCAGCCTTCAGCCTGGAGATGTTGTTCACCAGGACACCTGTTACTCCAACGGATCCCATTGACTAACAGTAGGACCTGCAAGGTTCCCTGCTAGCTAAAGATCTTGTTGAAAGTAAGCGACTGATGCCCTTATATAGAGATCTATGCTAATTGATTATTAGTGCTGCAGTACAACCTTCACAGGGTAACATTAAGAGAGTAATACTCAAGCAGGTGACTCCTCTTATATTAGCAGATGCTATCAATTAATGCTAGGACCAGCAAGGTTCCTTGTTGGTCAAAGATCTTGTTGATAGTAAGTTATATTTGACAACCCTATAGAGATCTTTGTATTAACCCATTCTTCGTCCTACAGCACAGCCTACTTCTAATAATGTTTTAAATGTTGGAACTAAGCATGTAAACCTGGCAGTCAATAACATTAAAGAGAGTGAGTGTAAGCAGAATATCCAATTGGAGGATTATACATGCTAACTTTTACTGCTAATATAGCGCAACCTACGTCAACTAGGACTACGGTTACTACTAGATGGTTTCGTGACAAAATCGGCTTTGTGAATGAAGCTAACGGCACTTTATGGAGTGTTAAAAGTTTGAAGCACAAAACTTGGTCTTCTTTGCTAGATGCGTTAAAACTTCTCCAACGTCTTATAACAAACATCACCAAGTTTGTATACTTTTCTACACTCGATATCTAAGACATTAAGCAATTCATATCCATATTAGCTGTACAGAAGCTTTCAAGCAAGAGCGGAATGGCGGTAACCCTTGAGAAATGGGCTAAGGATGCTATGTGTAAGCAACAAAACCAGGCGTTCTCTAACGGCTCCCTCTCTGCGCTGCAATCACTAAAGAGTAAGGTGCCGAGCCCGGACATGGCACTAGAGCAACGAATGGCTGTATGGAGCCAGACTTTTAAATGCAGGGATCCAGCAGTACTGCACGTGTTCTCTCACTTTTTAAGTACTGTGGATTTGGACGAGATCCTACGACAAGATCAGACATGGAAATCAAGAGTGTGGACAAAAGAGTTGTACATGCAGATTATGGACCTTAAGTGGCAATACACAATTAATGCTTCGGTGTTGAAACAAAGGGAAAAAAGTCCAATCAAGCTTAAGGAGGAGCTCAGCCGTTTGTGGATAGATGTTGTTGCTCAATACAAGAAGCTGCGACAGTCTAGAGCTATACCAGTGAAATTTCATATCACCCCAGACTTCATAGAAGTGCCTCGGCATTTTGGAAGGGAAAGACGGCGACCAAAGAGGATTAGTGGGCTAGAAGCTAGTCAATTAGATGGCTTAGATCTCTTTTAATACTGTGGTCAAAATACAGCAAGAGCGCTGTGCTTACTATCAATCCACATTCGCTTGTTTATAAGGTGGTCGGATTTCAAAGCCGCCCGCCTTCGTATGCAACAAACAGCTCAAAAATAACAGCTAAAAATATTAAGCGAAAGAGAGGGGGGGAAGAGGTACGGGGAATCTTTGTCAATTAGTAAGGACAATCAACTGTGAGTAAAGTAACTATACCCGAACCCCCAACCCCTTAAGGGGGCCATCCCTCCCTGTAGGTGTCCAGGCTGCTTAAAACAGCGGTGCGCACCCGCCGAATTCAGCAGCCGAAACACTACTACTTGGACTTATAGAGTAATAACTTATTGCAATATAGTCGTCTCATAGTGTTTTGCTTAACAACATAATAAGAGTTGTTAAGTTGGTCTTGAATTTTAGTAGAAACCCTCTCTTTCCAGAATTCTATTTCTTGATGAAGATTATTACGAATAAGTCAAAAGAAATAGTCTTCTCCACAGCGGCTATTTACGCAACAGATAGAATAGAGAGGATCCCTAGTAATAGTCTATAATGTCTAAGTAAGTAATATATTTATAATGCATTAGGAATATATTATTCTTATACCTCTTGCTCTAATTGGTGAAATAAAGGTGTACAAGTTGGTTGTTGGTTACTACATGCTTTGCCCTTTCAGAATCGGTCTCGTATAGAAAGATAAAAACTATAGAAATAAATTAGTAAATTACATGTAAATGCATTAAGAATGTATTAAAATATAATATTACCTGTTCGCCTACTTTTACTTTAAATCTTGAGAATTGTTTTAGCGTAGTTTAATAATTGTATCCCAATCGTTATTACCCACGCTAGAATGATGCATATTAAGCAAATCAGAATGGAGATATTGGCAAGCTCGTACTCTAGTACAAACAAACGTAGAGCGTTTACATGCTACACCATTTAGAATACTTAAGTAGCAGTCTTTTAGCGGCTGTGTACGCTTTCTGCAATACTAAAGCTAATACATTGTTAATATATTATAAAACCATTTATAATATGTTGCATTCTCGCACAACAGATTGACGTCTTCCAAGGACATTTTCTTAGTATTAATGAGATATGCAATTTCCTCCTCTAATGTTTTCGGATATTCTGGCAAGTCAGGTGAGTGAATGACTTTTCTGACTTTAATAGCCCGCTCGCTTTTATTACTAGAGATAGTAGTGATATCAGGCATGGGCTCCTAGTAATATATTAGCAATGCATTCGTAATGCATTCCTAAATTTACATGCCTCGTTTGCCTCGTCATCCTCTAACACCAGACGCTCTTTATAATATTAACGGTCCTCAAACTCAAGATCGGGTTCATTATGATAGCTAGGTGCATTAGCCTAAGATTCAACATTAAGGGCTGTAAAAGTATCTAAAAGAAAAAAGAAAAAATTAGTAATACGTCTTGTTAAAAGTTAAAAGGCAGTTGGAACCCATTTTTCCAAAGGTGGCTAATGTAATGAAGATGTATTGAAAATGTATTATCCCCAAGGTTAGAACTTTGTTGGAAAGTGTTCTAAGTTCAACAATATGACTATTTGCGAGTATATATCTGAGCTGACCCAATTAGTCAGCAAATTAGTTCACCTGACCCATACCGGACCCGGCATGGGACAGCCGAAGTTATCCCGGTCGGTCGTCGGAGGAAAGTGGATGGGCCAGCCGACCTATATTACTCCGTGTTTCTGCTGGGACCGAGACTCGGGTTGAGAACTTACGGAGGCCACTTGTATAGGTTATGCGGGTAGAGGCGACTTGGGAGCCTCTGCAGGGCAAACGAGGCGAAACGAGAGGCGAATGGCCGTAGGTTATCTCCCATTGGTGGCCTCCTGTGGGATTTCGAAACTCAACACCGCAAGTCTATTGGCGGCCTCTGTGAATATCGAGTGGTTGTTAGAACATAAGTAGATGGGTGACTGCATCTCTTCTGTGGAACATCCAACCTGTAATCAAGTGGGTGGACCACAGCCTTTCTTGAATATCGGAGTTTCCAACACCCCGTAGTCGTCCTTGCGACGACCAACACGGGCGGCCGTCGCTGAGCGCAAACTCAGTTCCAAAGTCGCGGGCTTCGGCCGTTCAGGCGGCCAGCCTGCGCGCTCGAAGCAAATCCTCAACTCGTTTTGTCTTGATTGTTATCTCAATCAAGACAACATCCCCACCATCGATCCTCGATCTAGTTTCCCTGTTCTTCATCATGTATTAGAAACACCCTCCCTGATTGACGGATCTGAGCCGGATGAGGCTCAGGGAGCAGCTGCCGATGTCAGCACCGCCTCGTTCCAGTTCGGCCCTGGTGAGACGGTCTCCGATGCAAGCCAATTAGCTGTCACAGTCGAAGGTCGCGAGCACTTTACGAATTTCCTTTGTCCTGACGTTGGCGTTATTGATTTTCCTGACCCTTCTTCCGTGGCCACAAGTTCCAAGGACGATGCAGAAGACGCCAACATAGGCACCTCTTCATCTTCCATTTGTGAAAAATCCTTCTCATCGCCTACTACTTCCACCTGCACTCAATCTTCGTCAAAATTAACCTCTCCATCAAGCGTTACCTCCCCGCGGAGAGTTATATCTCCATCAAGAATCATATCGCCTCCATCAAGTCCCAGCCTGTCATATGTTTCAGGGACACGGACCAAATCAAACCTACAGTCTTCCAGCCGTTCCATGACATGTCCTCTTTGCCCCAGGTCCTTCAGAACGCAGCATGATTTGGAGTAAGTCTCTATTACAGAGCTAGAATATATACTAAACAGCCTTTAGGCGTCATAGAAGGGTCTACCGCCATAGATATCTTTGCCAAGAGGCGGCCTGCAAGTGGAGCTTTCACGCACCGAAAGATCTTGCGCGCCATATCTTGACACATACGCTGGATCGTCCCAAACATTTTTGTCCGCATCTAGGCTGCGAATACTCTGCAATGGCATTTCAGAAGTCTTTCAGTCGAAGCGACCTCAGGGATAGACATGTCCGTAATTTCCACAATAGCAATTGATGATTCTCGGTAAGGTGTATGGAGCATAAATCGGTAGTAGTTGGCGATGGGAGGACCTTAGCGTCCGTACGTTCTCTATGGAGTTCGTCCGAACAATCATATACGTTCTATACTATACGTTGGCGATGGCTTGGTCGAAGTACGACGTATGTGTAGCGTGTCGCTTACCATGCGGACTACTGGCCGTTGCTTTGTCAGCCTACTTAGGCCCTACCTAGGCCCTGACCGTATAACTGTGCCACTAGAAGATTTCATATATAGCTCATGCAACGGTCTGGTTGCCAAAATGAGAGATTAACTGCCCTATTTCACCTCACTCAACATTTGACAGATTTGTATGGGATTCATGATTCTAATTGATTGGAGAATTTTCTGCTATTCTGTATGACTGATATCACAGATCACAACCTAGCCTTAGCAGCAACCCCTTTCGATTTATCTCTCAACACCCTTCTCAAGATCTTCCCACTCGCCGACTTGGGAATAATATCCGTAAACTCAATCTCCTTAATCCACTTATGCCTCACTTTCCTCTCCTTCACATACTTCAATAATTCCTTGCCCAGCTCCTGCGCAGCCGTAACTCCAGATTTAGGCACGATATAAGCTTTCGGTTTCTCGCCACTATACTCGTCTGGAATACCCATAACAGCACAGTCCTCAACTTTCGAATGGCCAAGCAGTAGATCCTCCAGCTCGGCCGGCGCAACAGCAATGCCTTTGACTTTAATCATCTCCTTAATCCGATCTGTAATAGTAACCATTCCCTCCCCATCAACAACAGCCTGATCGCCTGTGCGCAAAAACCCATCTTCCGTATAACTCTCCTTGGTAGCCTTCTCATTATTCAAATACCCCATCGTAATCTGCGGCCCTCGCGCCAACAGCTCCCCCGGCTGCCCAACACCAAGCTCCTTCCCGTTCTCGTCGACGATTTTCACTTCGGTAGAAGCGCAGATGGTGCCTACTGTGTGCGCGTATTTGTAATCGTATCGCTCCGGGGGGTGTGCCGTAATGCAGCTGCAGCTCTCGGTCATGCCGTAGCCTTGCTTGAAGCCAGTCTGGGGGAATTTCTTCTGCAGGCGCTGCAGGATCTCTGGGCTTACGGGGGCGGCGCCGGAGCTGAAGCGCGTGAGATGGCGGAGGTCGTATTTGTCCACGAGCGGGTCGCGCACCATGCGGATGAGGATGGGAGGGACGAGGAGGAGTTCTGAGATTTGGTATTCGACGATCGCGTCTAGCATGTCTTTCATGGTGAAGGCGGGGAGCATGTAGACTTCCATGTTTAGGAGGATGGGAAGGTTGAGTGAGTGTACTAGGCCGGTGATGTGGAATAGGGGCAGGACAGCTAGGGCTTTTGTGTAAGTGGAGGGCGTGATCTGTTGGATTTGGAGACATTGGCCAATTACGTTTCGGTGGGATATCATGACCTATGCCGTCAGTCATGTCGAGGTCGTGTGTTAGACCAGGTACGTACTGCTTTGGGTAGGCCCGTGGTACCACTGCTAAAGCTCAAGAAGGCACAAACATCGCCATTTTTCTTTCCCGGGGGAATATTGAAAGACTTCACCTGACCATGGTCACCAAAGCCTTTACCAACTTCGATCAGGTCCTTCACAGTCTTGAAGCCGGCCATACTCCCATCAAGAAGAAACACATTCTCCTTCAGCATCCCAGCATTCTTTGCCGCTGCCGCAGCAATTTCCATAGATCCCGCCACTGTCATCAAATACTTCGCATTTGATTTTTTCAGCGCATATGTCATCTCCTCAACATTATATGCCGGCGAAGCTCCTGAGATGATTCCTCCTACTCTCGAGACGCCATGCATGGCAACCGGATACCAGATGGTGTTTGGACTAAAAAGCGAAACCGTATCTCCCTCTTTGAAGCCATATTTCTTGACCAAGGCGGTCGACAGCTGTGTCGTGCATTGCTTTACTTCATGGTAGCTAAGGCGCTCTTTTGTGAGAGCATTTGTAAACCCTCTGACTTCGTTTGCTGGGAACCTCGAGAGTGGGGATGCTTTGGATTCAAAGAGCCATTGCCAAATGGTGATGTCACGGGGTACTTGGAGGCAAATTAGTGAGATACATAGAAGGTAACAACTGCGAAATTGGCAGCTGAGTAGCGCAGATGGCGTTTCACGTTCAAAAGTTATAAAGTACGAAACTTGGTCCAAAAAATATGCAATGGATCCCAGATAAGCACAAAATAAAGCTGAAGACTTACAACTGATATCTGGTTGTTGGCTCTTAAACACCATTGTGAATACAGTGGGCACTCTCTCTCCCGACGGCGCTTTTGAAACTAGTGCAAGAAAAATAAGTGAACAGCAATTGAAGAAAAGAAAGAAATCTACAGAAGATGAGAGAAATCAATTCGGCATTATAATGCCGAGGGAACTTTGCTGGTATATAAGTCAGAAATAGTCAGAATGGAGTAACAATGCGGGAACCATCTTCGGCCAGTGGGGTTGCAGGGTTTTTTCCGTGAAAGGCAGTTTCGTTTGTAAATCCCCACTAATTGTCAAGTAGCTCCATCATATAGCATATTCTCAGCTTTGAAGATATGTAAAACTGGAATTTCCATGTGTTATTGCCTTAAGATCCCATAGTCAGTAAGTATTCATACAATCAATCTCTTGCAGATGATGAAGGTTGCATGACGGAATCTTGGTTTTGTATTAGAGAAAACCAATGAAACGGATTGTCTCTACCGCTAAATTGGTACTTGAAAATTTTCTTCACCTCCATATTGGCCCCGAAAAAAAGGCAAAGCACCAGAGGTATTTGTCCTAGCTTATGATGCCAGCGCCTTGTCTCTTCATTCCGCTTTTGCTGAAAATGAACTCCCGTGTGCCTCCGAATCGCAATTTAACGCCCCTCAACTCCAACATCTCTAAGAATAATCGTAAACCTTATATGCCTCATACGCACAGTCTGTAGCTTGCATAACGACCTGCAGTCTCACTCGTTCTTATGATTTTCACCACCTGACCTCTCCTCAGTCCCAAATATCGCGCAACAGGATCGCCAACCTGTATGCGGGGAAGCTGCGTATCCTTTAGACGATATCGTTGCAGTAGCTTTGCTCTCTCATCTTTGCTCAGCAGGACATGTTTAGGAACTAGCTCATGGTGGGTGATGTTGACCAGTAAGTCTTGTTCAACGAAGCACTCAATTCGAGTATATGGAGCGGACGCAGGGATAATCTTTAGAGCTGAGGCTGTAATGTTGACATTGGTAACAAGGATGCCGGTGTGAAAGTTATTAGTGGTGAGATGCTGCGCGAAGTTTCGCATTTGTTTGACACCGACTGAGGTGTCGGGGAGAAATTCAACCCAGATGGTGCCAATATCTGGCGGTGGGGGGTTTGGCTGCTCAGGGGTAGCAGGTGTAGAGTATTTGACTAACATCGCTTCGCTTGGTCGGGCAGAGAAGTTCATCCTTCTTCGACTGGAAGGAGGTTAGTCACGCTGTGCAAAGTAATGCCCATGCGTTCTTACTCTGGCTCGCCATCAGCGCCTGCAAACTGTGACTTAAAATCCTCTAGAGAGATTCGGACTTCCTCGTCCGCTAGCTCATAGCCCTGTATAAGATTATGTTAGTAATGTAACTAGGCATAGTTCCATGATTTCAGGCGCATACTCGGTCCTGGACCATCTCGTGCACAGTTCTCCAGGCTCGCCATAACCTCGCAAACTCACGATCGGAGCTTTCTCGTTGCTTCGCTGCCTCTTCATCTTGTGGAGCCATATTGATAGGTGCGTGAGAGCGAGGGAGCTACGTAGTGGTGATTGTCTGAGGCTATGAAGAATTGTCTTCAAACAAAAGAACGAAGCCAGGGATCGAAGCGGCCGCTATAGCGCTAGTGAATGTGCCGCTAACGGCCTCGCCTAAATGTTTCTGACAATATTGCAATTGAAATTGTGTCCTCCACCACCATTTCTATTTCTTACATGCGCTTCTTGCAACATCTTGATGCTTACATAGAAGGTCAATTGGCCCCTACTTTTAACCACCTTCTACCTTCTATCCTCTAGTTCTTAGCTCCTCCCTTAACACATCATGGCTGACGTCGCAACTCCCTCGGCAGCTGCCATGTTCGATGCCAGCGCCGAAAAGAAGAAGCCTGAAAAGCCGGATGAGGAATTGTACAAAGCTAACCTCAGGAAGGCCGAGAAGGAATTTGCTGATGCCAAGGCCAAGTTCGTAAGTAACCCGATCTACAACTCAACTGAACAAGTACCCAAGCCTCATCGGCATCCGCAACATGTGACACGGTTCACTGCATTAGACCATCCGCTGTAAGCTAATTCACATGCAGGATGCCGCCAGAGCCAAGCTGGATGTTGCACAACCGAACAAGTCGAAGGACTCGCCAGCGGCCAAGAAACGTCAAGAATTAATTAACCAACTCACGGAGATTAGACAGAAGCAGGCTGGTGGAAAAGCTGGCAGGAACCAGGTATTCGACCAAATTAAGAAGCTTGACGAGCAATTGAAGAGCCGCATTGCCGAGCAGAAGACAGCTCGTAGCCGTGTTTCTTTCAAGAATGTCGATGAGATCGACCGTGAGATTGAGCGTCTCGATAAGCAAGTTAATGGTGGAATGATGAAACTTGTCGATGAGAAGAAGGCACTTGCAGAAATTTCCAGTCTACGCAAGCAGAGGAAAGGATTTGCCGGCTTTGATGAGGCGCAAAAGGGCATCGATGAGACTAAGGCGAAGATCAAGGCATTGAAAGACTCACTTGAGGATCCGGAAGCGAAAGCACTGAGTGAGAAATATGATGAGATTCAGGCGGAGTTAAATACCGTTAAGGCCGAGCAGGATGAAGCCTACAAAAGCATTAATACACTTAAAGAGCAGCGCGAGAAGCTGTATGCTGAGCAGCAGGAGAAATACTTGGCTGTTAAAAAGGTCAAGGATGACTATTACCATCAAAAGAAGGCATTCCAGAATTATGAGTATGAAGCTAGACAACGAGCAAGGGAGCGACAGAAGGCTGAGCGAGAGAACTATGAGAGAGAGAAACGGAAAGAAAGGGCCGAGAAGATGCTTGCAGAGGCGAGAGATCCCGCATATATGGATGAGATTCGCCGGGCAGAAAGCCTTCTTCACTATCTTGATCCCTCGACCACCACCACTGCTGCCCCACTTATAGCACCAAGCGGACTGTCAGCCGCACCACAAAGAACCGTTGATGCATCAGATATTAAAGGTACAAGAGTCGTGAGAAAGGATGAGCGTGATGATCAATATTTCATGGGCACTGGTGGCAAGAAGGGCAAGAAGGGACGGAAAACTGCTGGAGATTCCCCTGCCGCATCACCAGCTTCAACTGTAAAGTTCCAACTACCGCCGTCAGTCATGGAAGACTGTAGTTCGATGGGCATTGACCCGCCGATGAGTGCTGCCGACATTCCTGCCGTGACAGAGAAGGTCAAGGAGAAGCTGGCTCACTGGAAGGCAGACCAAAAGGCACAGACTGAAAGGGTAAGTTTTCATCTCATATTGACCAAATCTTGACCTTTAGCTGACCAAATATAGAACATTGCCAAGGCCCAAAGAGAGATTGAGCGTCTGGAAGCTGAAGGCACCGATTCAACGCCTGCTACACCCACGACTAACGGCCATACCAAAAAGGAAACAAGCACCGTTGGAGAGACCGTCGCAGCTATCAGTGATGCTGTCTCAGCTGAGACCGAAAAAGTCAAGAGTAGTGCTGCTGACATAGTTGCGGACCTCAATTGCGCCTCAATCGAAGACAAAGAGTAAAAATACTCTCACTTTTGATCTAGGGACTATCTGCCACAGCGAGATTACATCTCCGGCCCGGCTCTGATACACCCTAAGATTTTTCCTGCATTCAGCGGCTCTTCTACATTTGAGAACTCCAGGTTTGGGAGGATCTCTCATATGACTCTTAGCATATTTGCCTGTATATCTAAACCATACTGGACAAAAGCAGAATGCATGTCGTGGAATTTTCTAATGACTACTTTACTCCCCATCCTTTCTCCTGAATGATGCTAAATGTGATAAACCGTGATGCCATGAATAATAATGCCTCCACAGATATACGCTAATTATAAACACCCGCTCCAGTCGTGAGTTCAACTTCAATATGCAGGTCCAGCATAGGTATACCCAGAACCAGTCCCCTGGCTTGCCCATGGCACTCCCCTCCCCGGCCGTCTCGACCCCGGCGTCCTGGACCTCGACTCCTCAATCGTAGCTCTCTCCCGGTGCCGTTTCCTCGCCCCGCTAAGGGCACTCAGCGGCGGATCCCTAACCGCCACATCCTCATCGCTCGGCAAGCTCATCTCCACCAAGCTGTAAAAGTACTCTAGCACTTCCGGATAGCGCTGCACGCTATGTCTCCAATCTTCATCAATGCCGCGTTTTAGCTCGCTGTTGGCACGGGCGAGTTCGGCTGGGTGCGGGTGCGTGTGGAAGACGCGGGCGTAGTGGGCGGTTATGGCGTTGATATGCTGGTTATGGGCTTCTTTACGGCGGTTGGTGAGGACCTCGTAGTAGGAGAGAATGTAGTCTTGGGCGTGGCCGCGGACCCAGGAACTGTGAGATTAGAGTTAGAGATGATGCTTTTAAGGAGGGGATTGGAAGTTTTCATACCGAACGGCGCCGAAATGGGTCTCCATCATCCGCTGTTCGGCTTGGCGTACGGCAAGGTCGAGGCCTTTGGCTTCGCAGTCGCATTGGGCGAGGGCTGGTTGCGCACATATGGCGCAGTCGGGATCCATGATCATTTTGGGTGGTCTGGAGGGATGTGGTTCGGCCGCTCTGGATTTGTTTGCTTCGGCTGGCCTGGAGGGATTTGGTTCATCAACGGGTGCTTCCATAGCTTGGGATAGAGTATAAGCAGAGCCTCTCAAGTCCTAGTCTTGGGGTTCTTCGACACCCAGACTAGTAGCGTAGGGTGGAAGTCAAAAAGAACAGATCAAAATGCAACGACTAAAAATATGACAGCGGGGGAGGTATCGCCTACTTTGAGGTTAGTGATATCACGCTGAGCTGCTATGTTTCCAAGATCGAGTGAGCATAGACAGGATGTAAGAACGATGACAAAATAATGCGGCTCTTCGTCTGTTCAAAACGCCTTTGAAGCAAACAAGGACAGGCATGAAATTGAAGAGAGAAGCTATGAAAGAGCGAAAGAAATTCCACGACTTTCCGGCTTGGGATGTGGTCTCGGGACGTTGCCGGTGAGCACGTTGGCTTTACCTTGCTGTCGTGGCTCGAGTCCTGAGCGGGTCGGGAGGCGACGCTGCAGAATATTCATCCAGTGCCATCTGGTGAGAAACCCGGTTGGAGACAGCTCTTCGTGATCGCTTTTCTAAGCCACTGTTCGTCCAATGAGCAGTTGATGAGTTACTGCATCATGCGAAGCGACGCCGATGGAATCTTAGCTGCATATTCTGTTGATAATTACACCGCTCTCGGGTGTGGCAATATTCTGTTGCAGATACTCTTAGAGGCTCGAAGACGGCACGAGTAAGAGGCAGATGATTGGAGGTTGAGATCTAAAACAACAGAGTGGATATCCGCTCAATTCCCCCAGCTATCTCCTGATTTGTCTCAAGCTTGTCAGGTGGAGTAATGCTATTACGGTGGCCGAGTCAGCTGCCAGGCGCTGAATCTCGAAGTTTAACGAAGCACACGACATCACGCTGTTTCACCAGCCCGCTATGCCTCCTCGCTGCCCAAGTTTAATATGGACTTTGACACCATTCCTATACCCATTTCTTCTCACTCAGGGCACTCGGGCAATTGGCCTCGTTCCACGGGAGTGTCTCAATGCTCCTCGCGAACGATGCCAAAGCACTACTTCGGGGCCATCAAGCCCTGACACCAGCCGGAGTGATCTGTCTCACTTGAATCCTACCCCATTCGACTACTCTCGAACCATATTTGCCGATCGAGCAAATATTACTCTCCATGCTGGCTCTGGCGGGCACGGTTGCATTTCTTTCCTCCGCGAGAAATATATAGCTGCCGGCCCTGCCAATGGCGGTGATGGAGGCTCAGGTGGAAATATCTATATCCAAGCAGTACGCGGCGAAACCTCACTTCACAAACTGGCACGACGGCGTAACATAAAAGCTGGGCGTGGAAAAAACGGACAGGGTAAAACCAAAGGGGGAGAAAGGGGGGAGGATATTATTTTGCAAGTCCCAGTGGGGACTGTTGTTAGGGAAATTGATAGAGTAGACCCCGCGATGATCGAAGAAGTAAAACGGAAGCTGGAAGCTGGGAAAGAACATGGTGATGAGGAAATCGCTAGGGATGGTAAGGGGGCATATAAGTGGAGCAGAGATAAATGGCTTTTATATCCTGCCGTCACGCCGGAGGATGTTGCAACTGCAGAATTCCCAGCATTCCCAAAGGCGAGGAAATCACATCTTACTATGTTGCAACCTGCAGCGCCTATATCCTTGGACCTTTCCCAGCCAATGGAAAAGCCTATGCTCCTAGCAGCCGGGGCCGTAGGAGGCTTAGGAAATCCGCATTTTGTTACAAAATCCGTTCCTCGGCCTAAATATGCCACGAAAGGGGAAGAGGGCATGAAAATCACATTGGAACTAGAGCTGAAGCTTCTCGCAGATGTCGGACTCGTTGGCCTTCCTAATGCTGGAAAAAGCACCTTATTACGAGCTATGACCAATAGCAGAGCCCGAGTCGGCGACTGGGCTTTCACAACCCTTCAACCCAACATTGGCACCGTAATTCTAGACAATTACCGTGGCCGACCACAGACGCTATCAGCCCACGAGACAGGCGAGCCGCGAACGAATTTCACCATTGCTGACATCCCTGGCCTCGTCCACGATGCGCACCTTGACCGTGGATTAGGGATCAGCTTTCTCCGCCATGTCGAGCGCGCCGGTGTGCTCGCTTTTGTTATCGATCTCAATGCCGGAGATGCAGTGCATGCTCTCAAGTCGCTGTGGAAAGAAGTTGTCGCGTATGAACGCATGAAGAAGCAAGAGGAAAAGGATAAGCAAGAGCTTATCGTGCAGTGGACTCCATTTCAATCGCCCGGAGACGCGCTGGCGAATAGATCAGAGACGATTATTGTTGGGTCAAGCTCTACGTCGGCTTCAGGGGCATTGCTGGCCCCGTCCATTGCGGGGAAGCCATGGTTTGTAGTCGCTACGAAGGCTGATCTGGCAGGGACGAAAGAGAATTTCGAGAGTCTTGTAGCTTATTTGGGGGATGTGAAGGGGGGTAAGGAGGAGCATCCTTCGGGACAGAAGGATGGTTGGTGTGAGGATCTTGAGGCTATACCTGTGAGCGCTATTAATCGCCATGGAGTGGAACGCATTACGGAATGGACCGTCGGGCTTTTGGACCACTAATGCCTAGATTTATATACTCTATAGAAGCTTTTTGATTCTTAGGTCCAGTTGAGCAACTCCCTAAGCACGACACTGGGATCGAACATAAACCAGGGCATATCGGGCGACGTAAGTCTCATCAAACATCAAGGTGAGACAACAAAAACATTCATCGTGATTTTGTCTTTGTGATTAGGACCTTGACTTAAGGTTTGTGTTAACGAATGATACATTGTGATTGGTCACATCATGACGAGGCTTTGCGCACAGGCCACCCGGAATATCTCTCCTCAGCCTCATTAATTTAGAATTGCCATGTACTGGTCTAGAGCGCTGTACCTATCCATAAGTCATGCCAATCTGTATAGAATGTCGATATCCAGTCAAGACCCTATACACAGAATACTCCGGCGCCGATGACAAGTCCAGCGGCCATGGCGTGCGCCTTACAGTTTGCAAGAACTGCGGACGCTTCTGCGACAAATATGTCGAGCATGACTTCGTAGTTCTGTTCATTGACTTGGTCCTAATCAAGCCACAAGTAAGCACTCCAATATTCGTGATAAAGTTGCCAGCTGAAAATGTCAAGGTTTACAGACATCTCCTGCATAACTCGTTAATGCGAGCGGATGATCAATTCGATGTATGCTTTGACCCATTCTAGCTGGAGTTGAGTCGCTGACGTTTCAAGCCTTCGATCATCCGACTTGGCATCCTTTTACTCCTCTTTGACGTCTACCTCACCTGGGCACGCATAGAGAAACAAGTACCCTCTCCCGACTCTCCCGAATCCAGCAATTTCGGCCGGCTCGCGCAACAACCTATTGTGTACCAATACATCTTCTTCCGTATGCCATACTGTTTCCAACTCTACACGTCCTTCCTACTAACTACAATAGTTGTTCTCTGCGCCGTCTCCACTCTAGCTTTTCACATCTCCATTCGCTTCCTGACCTCCTCTCCGCTCTCCCCACTGCGCCTGCTGGGCCTGCTCCCAACCTACGCCCGTCCCAACTCCGTCAGTACTGCGCTCCTCGTGTCCTCTTCGACAAAACTCTTCCCTATCCTTATGGTCATTTGGGATTACGATGTCCCGGCCGCCGCGAGGTCATTGGGCTGGGCAGTTGTGGCGAACAATGTTGAAGCATTGAAAATCTTGCTGGATTGTGGATATATCCCCGCTGCTATCATGGCGAGCGTGGGCGCCATATCAAGGTGGCTTGTGGGGAGGAGCATTTTGTGGGCTGTGGGGTTAGAGGGCATGGATGGGGCGGGGGATAGTGGAGTTGCTGCGGATGGGAAGGCTTTGTGGGCGTTATTGGAAATGGGAAGAGAGTGGGGAAATAGGCTGGCCTTCGGGTAGATAATACTACTGAGAATTAACCTATGCCTCTCTCTTCTCTGTTTCGCGGCCTTGAATATCCATCATCGTAACACAAACTCACAAAATTGTGCGCCGAGATTCTTCAAAGTTGTGGACGACCTGAGATGTGATTCTGAGCCCATTTCTATGGTCATGGCCTCGCTCAGTCGTCATCAATATAGAAATCGATGCTGATAAGAGAATTCTGTTTCTCCATGGGTTCCTGAGGCTCCATATCTATACACAATTTCGCGCGACTCAATTCAAGGGAACGAGCTGGCGCTCCATCCCGATTCATACGCTAAAATTCCAAAGAGTCGACGTTGGGTGAATTTTCAAGAAATGGAGTTCGTGCCCGGACCTCTAGAGTAGTACAACGAATTAGGTAGACCAGAGAACTTTGGGTAGTTTGCGTACTAGTAGTTTGCAATGCCACCTCACTCGAATAATAGAGAGCTTCTTTCAGACTAGTATCATATTCAACACCAAGAAGTTGTCCTCCACTTCTCATTGGCCAAGGAAAACTATTTCCATAACCTACGCCATTCCACCAAGGTCTGAAGAGTTTCTTAAACCGCTGCTGGTAGGAAAACCGTTGTTGTTTCACCGTCATCACCGGTTAGAGTGGAAGCTTCGCACAAATATAGAGCTATATTCTAACCTACACCTGCGACGTAAGCACAATTCCAGGATCTGTATTCAGTAGCTAGAATTATCCAAAATCAAGATTCACTTACCTGATAGATACCATTACTAGTCTTGCCAATAGTACACAAGAAATATCTCGCCTAAAGACTGAAATAAAAACAAAAATTACTGATGTATGAAAATCCAAAAAGGCAAAAGACTCCCCATCCTTCCCCGGAAGGAAAGATGCGTACAGAAAATCCCAGTCGGGTAAGGGATTTTACTTATATAGCAAGTATTGGCGTAAGGTTACTATTAGTAGGAGGAACTGGTGTTTTGCGCTTGCGATTTGTTTCGGGGTCGCCAATGCACTGGTGTGTTACCGTCGGCCACAGCCGCATTGGCGATGAATAAATTGTTCTTATTCTGGTTCAAAAAGTTTGAAAAATTATCCAAGGGGGATCGCTAAAGTTGCTAGAATCACTAGCTCGAGCCTTGAGATATCGCTCCCTATCTTCATGTTGGAGTCAGATCCAAATATCCTCATGCAGGATTTCCTCCTCCATTTGGTATGCAGTTTCGAAATTACCGCTCTCAATTCGCAAAGCACAGTATTGCTGCTAGTATGTCACAGGCTCAATAAGCCAATTTTATTTGATCTTGTTCTTCAAGCGGCCAGGTTGGAGCCTCGATAATTCGTACAAAGCTCATTATCTTCGAATGCTGTAGCATATACACGGTCCAACCTTAAGACTTCCCAAATCCCAAACGCCAGACTGTACATCCATAAACCATCTCGGGAGCACTCATTTCAACTTCAACTATGCACAAACTCTGGCCGCAAATCACCACGTCTCGGTTTGATAAGAGGGTGTAATTGCGCCAGGAACGTGATTGCTACCAACGGAGTCCAAGAATCAGCATACAGTCCACTATACAATATGAAATTGAGGGAGGGGAGGCGCTGAAGGGGGTGAAAAGGCAGCATACCCCACATGATATAGCAAGCCGCGAAAGAGAGTATAAGAGAGCTTCGCCAGACCCTGTCACGCATGATCGGTCAGCATATCCAGTTTGATACGACCATAGGAGGCGATATGGAGGCACAAAGGTACATACGTTTGTGTCTCGCCCTTGGGTGAGAAGAACCAAGCTGCGACGGATGCGAGGATGACGACTACGAGGCCGATGAAGATGCTCAAGCTAAGGGTCGTGGAAGCGGTTAGCCACATCTGTCTTGGTTGCACGAAGAGGATTGTGGTATTAATTACCCGTTTGCCATTGTAGCTGATCTGTGAAGGCTCTGCGGGGAGCTGTTGTCGCTGGTTGATAAGTAGTGGTTGAGGGAGATAATGATGTCGTTGAAGTGAAGTCTCGACTGATTAGTCAGCGGCCTAAAAATGACCCCATTTGTACCAGAGAAGTGCTATAAAAAGATCACCACAATTGAATAAAGATTTTCTTGCCATTGCTAGAGCTTAATGTCTAATCATCTCTTAATTCATTACTGCGATCTAATTCTCGAATTTCAGACCTGCCTTCTGCCTGACTGCACCATAAATTCCGGCAATGTCTCCTTTATTACCCATGTGTTCCTTCACCGCGGCCAAGTGCATATCTGCAACCTCAAGGGCCTTCATCTGTGCTCCAGAAGCTTTTGCCAAATCTATTGCGTGTCTGGCATCTTTCCTAGCCAGGTCTACCGCAAATAATGGCTCTTCCCGCTTGTAATAATCTCCGGACATCATTCTTCCCAAGTAGGACGTGTAAGGTCCTGGAAACATAATTTCAACAAACTTGTAGAGATTATCACTCCCCAGGCCTGATTTTTCGGCTAGAACATTGGCTTCTGACAGAGATTCTACCATGTTGAGGATCATTGTGTTCCCTATGAGTTTCAGTGTGGTTGCCTTCCCATATGGCTGGTCACCAAAGTCAATGACTGCTCGGCCCATAACTCCCTTAGTGTAAGGAACAACTTTCTCAGTTGCCACCTTGGGACCAGCAAGTACGCAAACAAGTTGTCCATTGTCTGCCATTGCTGGCGCACCGAAGACAGGGCAAGCCACAAATTCTGCGCCAGTACTTGTGATTTTCTTCGCAAGAGCGTTGGTGGTATCCGGGTGTACGGTTGAGCAGTCAACGAACAGCTTGCCTTTGACGTTGCCCTTCAGAGCGGAATCAATAGTCTCATTAACCGCTGCATCATCACCGACACAGGTAAAGATGATATCCGACTTAGAGACTGCCTCTTCAATAGTAGATGCAACAGTGGATTTTGCAGAGGTAAGCTTTTGGCTTAGGTCATCCGCACGCTTTTTGGTGCGGTTGTAAATGATCAGAGGTTTGTGTAGATCTCCCTTCTCTACAAGGTTCTTACACATACCCTAATCAAGGTCAGCAACAGCAGCTGGCCCGAACGAGATGCAACTCACACGACCCATGTTCCCAAGACCGATCCATGCTAATTGAGGTGCCATTTTATTTAGGATTGCGGGTATACTGTTTTGGATTGAATCAATTGTTTGGGTAATTCCCGGATATTTATGTTCTATTTCCCATTATTGTTCGGAAGATGTAGGAAAAATGTGAATCCACCTTTAACTGTAATCATGACCAATCTTGAAAGGTGTGGGTGTGAGTGTAGGCGTCCCTCAGTTGCTTTGCCACAATCATGGTTACATGCCCTAGATAGAATCGTGTCCTATATAATAATGACGTCGTCATGTATGACTAGGCAGATAATGAAAATTGTTGGGCTGGCTCACAATGTGCCCGCCAATAATTGCAATGATGAAGTGTCCCCGTACGAACGGTTTCCGTCAGCTGCTTATCACCTTATCGACCTCGTCTAACGGCCGACAGGCTGCCGAGTCACAGGGCCAAGTGAAAGCGAAATAAAAATAATTGTCTTTCAGTAGAGTCACAAGATACTACCTCTGTCCTACCGCACTAAATTAAATAAACTCATCCTCAACGTTATGAGATGCGGCTCTTTCAATATGCACAATGATATTTCGAAGTCTCCCCTTGGCAAAGGGCGGAGATGTGGCTGGTTGTAACGTGAGTTAATGCTCAGCAATTGCGGGGTGATTCGACTAAATTTGATAGATTTCTTCATGGACAAAGCATCGGAGATGTGCCACGTACAACGCGAATTTATGGGCAAGAAGGCTTGCCACTGGACATGTAGAGTCCGCACAGGCGACCATTGACTCGCAGACCGAGAAGCAAACTGTAAATGGCATAGGAAAACGGAAGAATGATAAATTCTCAAATCGAGTAAGTTTGGCCGTCCTCACGCTCATGGAGAGACTGACTGGGGAAAAGGAATTTTTCCTGTCTGTTTTAGGCTCTTCGGCGACGAAACGTGAAGCTCGAGCCTATCTTCAGCGATTCAATCCCAAAACTAAAACCACCGCTGCGAAAGAAGAGTTTCGGCCCGTAGAGAATGACTCTGCAGCCCCTCAAGATTACGGCGTGAACCTTAGATCTTTTTATGGAACACGAGCTACGCAGGACAGTCCCAAATTCGTACAGCGATCTACCATAATCACAGACAGCTTGGAAATAAGTGGTCCGCTAAATATTGCTCTCGTAAAAATCAGGGCTCCCCAACACCTGGACGATAATACTCTTGCTGGGGTTGCTCGCACATTATCACAACTTGCCAAGCTTGGGCTAACCAGTACTGTGGTTGTGGATTGCGAGGACTCAGAAAGAGAAAAAGATGATCCTGCGGATGCAGATTTGCGTGCTCTGGTTAGTGAGCAAGTAGATCGTATTGTGGCAGCCATTGACGCATACGGCCTGCCCGGGGCAAGGAAAGTAGACAACATTATTGGTGTTGCCGAAAAGGAAGCCAACACTTTTGCATCAGCTCCTAGTATTCGGGGGAGGACTCATGTGAAATTTCGCAAGCTTCTAATGACCCCTCTGAGAAGAGGAATAATACCTGTCATTCCTGCCATAGGGTATGCCGACGAGACACAACGTGCAAACTTGGTCAAAGGGGACGATGTCGTTCTTGCGCTCACGCGCGAATTTGCTGGGTTAAAACCTGTTGCAACTCCCGACGATGACCCCAAGACTATCGCTGAACAACTCAGATTACTGCGAAATGAGGTATCTCTCGACCGCTTGATCATCCTGGATCCCCTAGGTGGAATACCAACAGCCGAGCGACCTGAAGGGCATCATATTTTTCTAAATCTGGAACAGGAATTCGACACTGTGAAGAAGAGTCTTTTGACAACTCGAGCAGACACTTATGTCTCAGAAAACATGCCTGATTCATCTTCACAAACCCAGGTATCTGATATAGCGCGTGGAAACCCAATCTCCCGTTTTGTGGAAACGGAATTGGTGTCACCATTTCCTTCAGGCACCTCTTCCCAGTCATCTAATGTATCAAGAGATAAGGTTCTAAAGGATATAATTCATCTACAGAACCTTGAACTAGTCCGGAGGGCCTTAGCACTATTACCCCCAACTTCATCAGCACTGTTAACTACACCAATAGAGGCAGCTAATTCAGAAAAGCAGTCAGCTCCATCTCAAGCAATAGGAGTCGGGACGCGAAGGCAGCGGAACCCCTTGATACACAATCTCTTGACAGACAAACCAGTCTATTCATCATCCCTCCCGGCTGGCCGCCTTGGAAAAGCCGCGACATCAGGAACTTACGATAAATCCACCTCAGCACATATTCCCCCGACAACATTCGTCAAGAAGGGAATGCCCGTGACTATAATTCCAGATCCGTGTAGCCGTCCGTGGCTACCTTGTCTCCCTGGACAAACTCGTTTGTCTTTGACCGATTCGCACATCGATCTGCCGCGCCTAGTCCACCTCATCGATGACTCGTTCAATCGACAGCTCGATGTTCAAGGTTACCTGAAACGGGTGAATGATCGTATTGCTGGGGTAATTATAGCCGGAGAATATGAGGGCGGAGCACTTCTCACATGGGAAATACCACCAGGCGTCCCCGACGATGGGAGTGAGGAGACTAAGAACAGAATGGTGCCATACCTTGACAAGTTTGCTGTGTTGAAGCGAAGCCAAGGAGCGGGAGGAGTCGCTGATATTCTCTTCAAAGCGATGGTGAAGGATTGCTTCCCTAATGGTGTCTGTTGGCGAAGTAGGCGAGACAATCCGGTAAATAAGTGGTATTTTGAAAGATCTAGAGGGACTTGGAAGATCCCTGATACAAACTGGACAATGTTCTGGACCACACCAGATCTTGATTTGGACCAGCAGAGATTCTCTGATTATGAGGGTGTCTGCAGAAGCATCGTGCCATCTTGGGCAGATAACAAAAATGTCGTGGACTAAAATAGGACATCCGGAAGCAACCTCAAATCTCGCAAAATTGGGGAATGACAAAAGTATTGCATTAAAATCTAGGAAAATAAAAGTACTGATTCTGAGTAGCTTATTGAAAGAAGATAAAGATGACAAGGTGTTGTGAGACAGTTAACGTGAGCAACCATTCAGTATAGTCACCTAGGGTAAAGACATCTTATAATACTTTAGATTAGGAGATACTAATATTTGGAGGGGCCTGGCTTATCATGCTCTAATCACTCAAGCGGCAATTTTAAACGGAGGATGAAGTAGTACAATTTCGTTGGTCGCTGTCACGTGTTAAGTCGTCGCACGTATCCCTTCGCTTGAAATTAGCGTAGGAACACCAGTCAGCAAGCTGTTCCCTCAACACCAATCCCGAGATTAGCTTCCTGATATTTCGCATTCTTGAAACCCATTGCAGAGAATCTCCTCGAGCTATCCCAGGAGATCTTTATCTCCAAATTATCAATCATGGACAAAGTCACAGCGTTCGGGAAGAACATTACGTACGCTTCCCTCTGTTGTGATGTTGTAGCCTTAGAGCTCCATAATGTTTCAGCAAAGCTGACAAAGACCTTCGCAGGGCTTCCTTCACCCCCTTCGCAGCTCGCCAACAGCAATTTCTGAGGGAGACACTAGGAAATGCGGAAAAAGTGTGTCCGAAAGCTCGAAAAGTGAGACTGAGGAGCTTACACGTTTATAGACACAACTCCCCCCGGACTATATTGAGCTGGAGAAGCGAGTCGATGCCTTGAAGCATGTTCATCAGAAGATGCTATCAGTAACGTATGGTAGCATGTTTACAGATACCAGTCCGGTCGCTGACGTGTTGAGCAGCTCGCAATACTCGAACGAAGCCTATGATTATCCTGCAAATCTTCGAGAATCTTTTCAGGACCTTGGCCGCACAGTTTCGGAGAAGGTTCAACTACTATCTAGTGCTACATCGCCCGCTGAAGCTCAGGCTGCTCTCACAGCCCCTCCTACCGCAAAGCCACAACCTAAGACATTCAGTCATGCCATTGCCCGCGCTGCCTTGGCCAGTAGCCAGCTTCTCCAGCAACATCACACCGGTGCGAGTGAGGACCCTCTAGCAACTGCTTTGGAGAAATACGCCCTCGCGGAGGAACGTGTCGGCGAAGCTAGACTCGCCCAGGATGCCCAAATCCAAAGCAGATTTTTGGCAGGATGGAATACCACCCTTAACACCAACCTGATGTTTGCGACCCGAGCTAGGAAGAGCGTCGAGAATTCAAGATTGCTCCTGGATGCTGTTAAGGCACGATCAAAGAGCTCTGGATGGAAGGCTTCATCGCCAGGTGGACATGATGAGGAGGTTGCATCTGAAGAGGCAAAAGCCCAGATCGAGCAGGCAGAGGATGAGTTCGTTGGCCAAACCGAGGAGGCTGTTGGTGTCATGAAGAATGTATGGATGTATTCCCCGATGATAAATAATATGAGACTAATATAGCGTACAGGTTCTTGACACGCCAGAGCCACTTAGGAATCTTGCCGATCTAATTGCTGCACAGTTGGAGTATCACAAGAAGGCATATGAGATCCTCAGCGAACTTGCTCCAGTGATCGACAACCTACAGATTGAACAAGAGGTGGGTCGTCATGAGTCATTCAATGCATGATTCATGCTAATTCGACGCCGGTGTAGGCAACCTACCGCAAGAACCGTGACGGTGCCTCTTGAGGTGAATGAGAAGTCTCTGGGCTTAGTGTAGAGTTTTGTCTCACAAGTAGAGTGTCATTCGTTTCCTTGGATCATTTTGTCTTCCAAGTTATGGCTTGTGGTTAGGCGGCTTCTGCGTATGATGATTCCGTCGGGGCGTTACTTTTCGGTGTAGTTGTTTCAATATACTAGCTTGTCATATCAGAAGGGCTGTGGTTGAAATGCTTGCTTGCGAATAGTGACTTTCTCGATTTAAATGTAAGGGGAGCAAGCTGCTAAAAGTACCCGGCAGCTCTGTTCCGTTGGAGGCAATATACTTTCCTTCCTTCCCCATATTGGAGCGGGCCACTTTCTGGAAAGGGGCCAAATTGGACACCAGATCACGCAGCTTCTCTCTGCACTTCTGCGGAGCATGCTACCTGCGTTAGGGGTATGGCGATAGTTCATTATCACTATTAGATAGTGAATTGAAACGGCAAGAACAGTGATGGCGGAACTTAACGACGTCGACAGACGACATGGCAACGACAGATATTAAATTATTTTGGTACTGATAGAACTTCTCCCGTATAAATTACTAAAGCAAAAGGGGTAAAAGGCCTCTACCCATAATTCTCTACGTCCAGGTATGTCTCTTTGAACGCAATTGCTAGTAAATTCCAAGAAAACTAAAGGAAACATTCATTTTGTGGCCCTGGGTGCAGCAGTTACCAAAATTTGATGCATTGGTTGCCCTTACGCATCTCGTTTTGACCTATCACGATGCAGAAGTGATGATGTTGTGGACGCCTACTAATGTTAGCGCTTTGTTAATCTAGTGTGGCTTCTAAAACAAGTAACGGCCTAATATTATCTGCTATGGGATACAGCTCATGCGGTCTTCTTGCTTGACAGATTTCGTGAGTATACGACTGATAAGGTCTTACCGGTGGGGATAAAGTCAACTTCCTTCCGCCTCTTAACGGGCTTCTTCCCTTTCGACATGTATGTGTCACAGCAGCCGGAAGTTTGGCAGCACGTCTTCTTACGCGAAATGTAAGCTCCAGAAGACCTTTTCTATATTGGGTCCTTGTTGTCGTGCTCGGACTCCTTCAACTTGCACTTCTCACAGAAATCAAGCGTCGCTCTTTACTAATTTGACTTCTTAGTCTTCCTCCCCTCTATTCCAATCCTCATATCAGGATTCGAATCAGATCTACAGGCACTGAATACAGGCTCTCGAAGGCTCTCCTGTAAATAATCGCCATATTTCACAGCTACATTTGAAGGAGAGTTTCAGGAAGGAGAAGAGCAGTCAACAACTTTAACCGAGATAGATGGCGTGGTTTCAGTGGTTGGGAATTTCGCTTCCATTTTCGGCGATCGGAAAATTATGGGCTCACGTTAACCTTAGGGTAGCATAATGACGTAACCTACGCTTACTATATATAATGAAACGCTGACTTTCCTCATCTTCATTCTCCAAGTCCTCTTTTCCTTTCCTAACCCCGTGCGGCTGGCTCACTAGAATATGACGCATTTCTCAACCCTTGGTATTTGTGCAAATGCTTCACTACCCTTGTTCCCCTTCAATATCCGGAGACCCTACGACGCCCAACGCCGCCAAACATCTGTGACCAAGAGAGTTGGGCTTTTAGTAACAGGCGAAATCGGCTTCAGTCGGAACACTCAATGTTTTTAGAATAACCAGTTAGACTAGCAGTATTATAGCTAGCGGCATATTAGAACCTGCACTCACTTATAGTACCTCCCAGGGTACTGCACGTGAGCTGCGAAAATGCTGCCTAAGGATTCAAAACATCGGCGGACATCGGAGGTAGCACTGCTGTGTCAGCCTGAGGATTTCATATTCTAGCACGTGCCATCTGCACCACCTATTTGGCTGATGGTAGATTCTGGTCCCTTCGTGCTTTCGCGAATCCTTAAATACAGTACAGTAACAGTAGTCGGACGCAGAAGGCATGCTTCGGTAGATATTAACCTTACTATATAAGGTAGTATGTGCAGGTTGTTGGTGACTTCGCCAGCGTCTGTGATAAATCGCGTTTGTGGGCCTCTATCACGCCTTGGTGATTGGTTAGATTGTTTCGCATATCTTCGCAGAAAACAACGATCGCTTGAATATGAATATGGATGCCTCGGGATTTACCGACATAGACACAGCTGCATTGCAACCTCTTTAGCAATTCAAATTCAGGCTCTACGGCCTTCATGGGACAATAATTTATTGTGCAATATGTCCTTCGGATGGTCTGCTAGCGATATTGTTCTTGCGCTGCGAGTCTTGTACAAAGTTAGATGTGCACTGAAAGAGGCTGGCGGAGCCTCGTCTACATTTCAAGAGGCTTCGGGTTTTCTCGATGGCTTACAGAAGACGATGGATCACTTGCGAATGTTTACATCGACAACTCTTACTGAGGCACGACTTGTTGAACTGCGAGCGCAAGTTACTCTAGTTAAGGCTCCTGTTGAGAAGTTTATTGAGGATGTAAAGAAGTTTGAGCCTGCCTTGGGGGCAGCTTCTTCGAGAGGGAAGCTCCTTAGCGGGCCAAGAAAGGTCCAGTGGGCTTTCCAAATGCCAGGGAAGATCAAGAAGCTTCAAGACTCAGTCATGGTGCCAATGATGAACCTTAGTCTACTTCTAAATCTAAATATATTGTAAGCAAACATATATGTCTTTAAGGTGTCGCTAATATTCTGGATAGGACTGTTGTATCAGACATGGGTTCCTCACTACCACACAAACTCCAGGAGGATGTCGTAACCGTCTTGAAAGATAACATGCCCGGCCTTTTGAGAACAGGTTTACAGTTCTATACAGACGCCGTTAAACAAAATGACTATGAGCTCACGAGGTCCCAGAATGAGTCCGCAGCGCTTTTGATGAGTAATATGGATCGAAACAGGGATACAGTATTGCGAAGTTTAGAGACGCAACATCGTGGAACCATAAATGCAGTGAAAAGGCTTTGCTATAAAATCGAAGATTTCAAATCCCAACTAGATGACTTACCAGCACGATTTAAAAGTACATTAAAGATTCAACAGACTGAAGATATGTTGCGAAAGGATATGCTCAGTCTAGATCTGTACAGGTATCATGCGGAGTTACAGAATCTTCATCAAACTCTTGCACAAGTTCCAGCCTTAGGGCTCAACGCTCCATTTTCAGAACAGGGAACTCCAAATAGAAACATGATACCACAGCTTGGAGACCTTGGCAGGCAGTTCAGATTATGGCAAGCGGGTCTAGATTCCTATCGCATATTGTTACTGATGACTACTTAGTGCCTGGCTACTTGTGGTCTATCTCAATAACCTGCTACGGAAGTTACTGTAGGTTGTCTTATAGTGTTTCTAAAATGATACTAATAGAATTGCAAGGCTCACTCTAGTACCACATTTTGTAGCCCTTTACAAGGCATCAAGACTACCGAGACCAGGGCTTCTACTACTTGGTGATAGTTTTCTGTTAGATGATGCGCTGGGCAATATCCATAGGTTGCCTACGGACCAGTTCCAGTTTTGGGATGTAAGCGATTTCACCCGCATATCAACATCTGTACTCATTCAAGAATCTAGGTGTTCTATGACTACCTCAAAGAAAGCTTCAAAGGTCTTCCGGGATATTCCTGGGTACTTAGTAATAAATTCCATATGCTCAATGCTTATAACGGTGTGACGATTGATGCTCAGTCTTGGCGAGCAATAATCCAACCAAAAGTTCGCATTGAGATGGCCATAGTATTGGACCATAATTTGACAGAAAGTCGTTGTCCTTCTTGTTCTGTGAGGCTCAAGTGGGTACAGGGAAAGAGGTTTGTTAAATGGTGCTTAGGACCTGCCCTCTTTCTATTACATACGTTAAGATCTAAACAGTCCATCTTGTAGCAAACAAATGACGATTCTGCGCAAAAAATCATCCACAATTACCACGGTTGTCGATCATAGCTTCAGAGCTAGCCTTAAAGGATCCTCCTCGGCCGTGGAAAAGCGATTTTACACCGAAGGGGTACGAAGCAATGACTCATCGCGGAGAATTTCCTCCAAAGAAAATATCCTACAGCATATAACTGCGCCTCCTCTCAGTCTCTCAGATGAGGCACAAGAAGAGGACATGAAGACGCAAGAAATAAAAAAGTTCAAGCGGGTCACCTGGCAAGCGAGTTGCTTCGATGGTCTAACTGTTCTCTATGAGCCTACAAGACATACGCCAGATATTAAGTGAGTATCTATGCGAAGCTTAAGTTTGACATGCTCATGCGTGGATAGTATTATCGCTATTCACGGTTTGCATGGCGGTCCATGGGACACGTTTGCCGCCGATTTTGATCCTGGTAATTCTCAATGTAAGGAAGTTAACTGGTTGTATGACATTCTACCTAAGCGTCTGGTCTTAGCGGGAGTTCACGCACGGATCATGACGTTTGGCTATGATGCCCAATGGTGGCTGAAAGCTGCTGAGTATAAAAATGAACGACGTCCATCTGAAGATTTGGAAGGAAGCCTTGATAGGATACGAGATGAGGTGCGGAACTCTGTATTATATGTGGTTTTTCTGACTCTTATAGGGCATATTACGTCCAATCATCATGATCAGCCACGGAACTGGAGCTGGTATCGCACTGGAGGTAAAAGGGCAATCTTGTCAGCTTATTGGTTCTCATACTGATGTTCCTAGCTCTCTTCTAAATTGAATATGTATGAAACAGTGGTTCATGGTTGGGTACTCTTCGACGCTGTCAAGGCAAACTTGGCCCTTTGGAATCGTGAAGTCGATGCCCCCAGTTTCTCCCGAGATTGGTTGAAAGCTATATTAGGTGTGCGGCATCGTGCACCACAAGGCCTGTTTAGCTCTAAGCCTGAATATCAGCCCATTGTAATGGTCAACGCAAAATATTGCCCTGAGGATAGAGAGGTAAGTAGATGACTAACTCAAAAGGCCCGTACTAATGACAATGTAGTCTTCGTTTACGTCCTTCGAGCCGCGGGATGAGAAGGAAGTCATAAAATTTGTTGAATCTGAGTCAACACAAGAAGATTTAGCCAAAATCACAACACAAAATGAATCATTCTTCATGGCAAATGTCATCAACCCTCTCGTAGGCATGGCAAGATTGATCAAAGGAAGCACACAGACGGAGGTGGAGCACGAATCTGAGACGGATGTCGAAGAGATGTTATTGGAGCCGGAGACACCTGCACCTATTAAAAGGCCCTCGTTTGATACATACGTCGAAAAACACTGTGATACTTACAGTCCAATCCCTAATGGTTTGGAAACTCGTAGGCGCCCGATATTGTGGACGTGTGGTAATTGTGGTGACTCTGGAATGACGACATTCATCGATGTCTGCCCCAACTGTGGCCATTTTCGGTGCAACTATTGAATCCTTCGCTCTCCTGCCGGGGGTTGGTCTATGTCAGGATACAGTGGGTAGTAGGTTACATGCTTGGAGATACGTTAGCACGCGTCACTTGCGTACAAGTGTGCGTCTCCTTATAGCTTCATACAAATCCATCACATTCTACATCTTCTTTTCGCTGTATAGCCACTACCAACAGTCTGTCGTACTGTCAGTGCTAGCACCGATAAACCAATATCGGTTATCGGCAATATATTGGCAATATGATAACAGTTGAATCACGTGATCGCAAGCCTTACTCATGTTATTTAAGCGAGCTGATAGAAAGTTAAAGTATTGATTTTCGGACTGAAGCCGATTTCGCCAGTTACTGTACATCTGACTTAGCAACCCGAATTTCTCCGAGCTTGAGGACATCAGCATAGCCACCTACGTTCGAATACGGGTGTTCCACACAATAAACTTTATATCAACTTATCTGTTAGTTCGAGATATTTCTCTGGTATTCCGTGCAAATTCTTTTCTTCTCGTTCTTTGGGTAGAGACCGTCAGCTCGCCTGTATATAAGCACTTCTTAAGAAACAGGCTGTAGTTAATCCTTCTATCCTCTTCCCAAAGTCTCTTGCCAACTCCGCCCAAGCTCCTATAAGAGAAATACCTTGGCCGGTCTGTGAAACAAAATCCGGCCTCTTTATTATAGTAAACTTATTATCTACAGTACCGCTTGCGGATCGAACATGGAAGATCCAAAAGAGCCGTATTTGTACAGAGGCGCTACTAATGACGAGCTCCGCGATCCTAAAGACCGCTTTCTAAAAGGTCAAGTCTCTATTCGTGAACGAATACGCCATTTTACTTGGGCATGGTACACTCTCACCATGTCCACGGGGGGGTTTGCTCTACTATTGTCAGCGACACCGTACCGATTCCGGGGCCTCGATACAATCGGGGAAGTAGTCTTCATACTCGACATGACATTCTTTGTATGCATCTCTGCTGCAATCACCAGCCGCTTTATCCTCTTCCCAGCTACTCTCAAGAAAAGCTTCTCGCACAACACAGAACGGCTTTTCTTCGCTACGTTCTGGCTCTCCATCTCGAATATGATCTGTAATATCCAAATCTACGGCGGCCCACACGTCGGTCCGTGGCTTCCCATCGCCACACGCATCCTCTTCTGGATCTATTGCGCTTGCACGTTCCTAGTCGCGGTATTCTTGTACTTCGCCCTCTTTACTGGTCAACCCTTCACCCTGCAGTCCATGACACCAGCTTGGATCTTGCCGATCTTCCCAGTGATGCTTTCCGGTACGCTGGCCCAGACTCTGGCACCTCACCAGCCCCCGGTGCAGGCGTTACCAATCATTGTCGCTGGCTTGACATTCCAGGGTCTCGGATTTATGGTCTCGATCTTCATGTATGCCAACTATATCGGACGACTTATGATGAATGGGCTGCCGGCGCCCGACGCCAGGCCAGGGATGTTCATTGCGGTAGGGCCGCCATCGTTCACGGCGATCGCATTTATCGGTGTTGCAAACGCCGCGACAGACGTCTTTCCTCCATACCGCATCGCGGGCATAGCTGATACATCATTATTGCCAGAGCTTATTAAGTTCCTCGCTGTGGTAGGAAGCATATTCCTTTGGGCGCTGGCTTTATGGTTCTTCGCAGTAAGCGTGCTTGCCGTCCTTCATGGTATGCGCGAGAGTAGCTTCCACATGACTTGGTGGGCGATGGTGTTTCCAAACGTGGGCTTCACGATAGCCACGATTTATATTGGATCGGCGTTAGAGAGCGGGGCTATCTTGTGGATAGGCAGCGCTATGACAATATGTATTGCTGTAGTATGGTGTTTTGTTGCTGTGCATCATGTTAGGGCAGTGTGGAGGAGACAGATTCTCTGGCCTGGGAAAGATGAAGATAGTACGAAGTAATTTCTGCCAGACAGTAGGCAAAGCAGCGCAAGGAGGCAAGAGCGGAAATAATGTATATAAGTATTTCCAGCTGTATAAAGTACAAGGAAAAAACCGGAAATGACTGCGATACCCCCTACTACTTTCAAAATATCTTCTGTACACCCCTAAATGTATGGTTTTATGTGGGATGAGGAATGTACGCTGGGACGGAGTGAGAAAGGGTTGGATGAATCAGTAATTCTAGCACGGCGTTCTATGGCTGAATAAAATGAAATATATTACCGGAACAGCCGCGCGAAACTGACGCGGGGACCAACGTTGTCAGCGGCGTCAATTCAGGCAGCCAAGCGACAAGTCGGGCCAATTTATTGTTAGGAAAATCGTGGAAAACACTGGCATCTATCGCATCCCTCAACACTGAGGCGGAGTTCCACTGGATCCCAGCCCAGCCCATCAAAGCATCAATGGCAATGAACTGGCCGATAATCTGGCAAAAGAAGCAACAGGCTGTGCGACTACAGCCTTTACTGTGGTTTATAAGGGTAGAACGATCTAGGCTCGATTAGTGTACTGAATACTTTGATGGAACTATATAATCCAGAGCTGTGAGGACAGAGGTGATGGGTCAAGTACTTGGCGTTGCGTTTTTTGTGACTCGGTGTTTCCGTCCTTGGATTTTGTAGAAAAGTGCACGTTCAGCGGCCATGTACTCCTCCCTAGAAACGCTTCCCCTCGGGTAACCTTCAGCACGTTAAGAATATTGCGAAGGCTGTCGTGTATTTTGAACGCTCAATTAACGCGCTGACCCACCCTGGTCGACGGACTAATATCGGGGTGCCAAGGTAACCGCCATAGTGTGTCTCTGAAATCGTAGACAATGGCCAATGAATCCATACCAGGACTGACATTAGCTCTATAGTGTTTCTCATGTGCAGCTATTCGAAGGATACAGAGCTCGGCAAGTCGAAGAATGCTACGATAGATTTTCTCCATAACGTCTTTCGCTGGAGTTTTACTGGTCTGTTGCCGGGGGCGAGTTTCGTCAACCTCCAGGGTCAGGGACCATGTTTGACACCAAAACTTGGATTGAGTTTGCAGTCTCCTTTGTGCATGGAGCTATAATATATGCTGGTTCCATCAATCCATTGGCCCCACCTACACAAGAGCTTCTCAAGTCTTATATACTTAATGGAGCCGAGTTGTCTGGAGTAAAAGATATGAAATACATTACTACACTCATGGATGGCAAGCAGGATCTCCCACCCGGAGCGTACGACCTGAAGAACGTCACTCCAGCAGACAAAGCGAAGTTTCTCAAGAAAGCCAGGGAGTCCAATTTGACACTTGAAAATTCAAAAAGCGCAATGGCTATAAGTACGCTCTCCTACCTTGTCCTAGCTTAATAGCTAATTATCTCCAGGTTATAAACTTTGTATTATGTCAAGAGATCTTACTAGCACATTTTCTTTTGTTTAGCATTACTTATCTATTATGTTTTTCGTTTGTACATTAAGTCTTGTTTACCAAGTATCTAGAACCGCTTATTTGGAGCCGTAGCCCACACAGCCATTACGGAGAATTTGTGTATTAGCCAAATAGTATTACAAATGGTTCGCCGCTTGTCCAATGGCGTTATTCATTAAATTCTGGTCCGTTTATCTAATTATGAGCCTGTTCTAAGCATTGCAATTACTATAGGTGTTGCGTATGAGACTGTATATTGTAAGCAGCGCAATCTAGAGCAATAGGGGCGTCATGTATCATTCGCCTGCTGCTAATCTGGGCCTGTCCGTGCATGCTGCTGCCATTACAACATCTACTATACTTCAGCACAAGGAAGACAGAGGGTCGATTTGGGCTTGAAGGCAGCGATGGCGCTGGACCTGTACTAGCCTTCCATGTGCCATCATCTTGGGAGGCCGTTTAAGCTCCCTCTTAGCGCTTCCGCCATAGGATCTTGTTTATGCTCTCTTATCGTGCTAGCGTTTGCTCTGCGTCATCACCATGGAAAATACGAGAGTCTGTAATACCCAGGCGTCGTAGGAGCTAGTTGGAGCTCCTTCTCAGCGCTTCTATTGACTCTATTATCATGCCATCGTCCTTGTTACGCTGGCCTTCGCCATATGCTAATAGTCTCATGCTACCACTATCTACCTGCTATGGCGATAGGAACATAGATATCTTAAGTGCTAGTAGTTCTCTTGTGCTAGCGCCGCAGATCTATAAGCTCGGTCACTATGAAAATACAGACTAAAAAGATAAAGACTTTGGGCACTTCTTCTTGCGTGGCTAGAGTTGCCAACCTAGATTGCCAACATATGCAAACACCAAGTTAAAATGAGAATTTATTGTGGAACCTAAGTGTTTTAAGAGGGAGCCGAAATACGTTCAAGATACTGGTGTAACGGTCCTTCTAGTGTGGAGGGGATGAATGGGTGTGCCGCCAAAGTGCACGATCGTCAGGGTAATGGGTAGGTGGGCGTACAAGCTCGAAGGCTAAAACACACAAAAGAAACAACTGTATTTTGTATCTGTAAAGAAATCTCTGTCTGAAGGCCCGTAAAGCATCTGTAAAAACCTATCCGACCCGTAAAAGATAACTGCAAAGGAATGACTCTCCTGCCCTTCAGGATAAGGTCCTCGGACTAGCTAAATACATCAATACCCTAGTGCGGGCCCTGATCATGTGATTTTGTAGGGGACCACGGAACCCCACCACACTAGGGACTGGTCCATTGGTAGTGTTTAATCAGTCTATCACAATATACCCAAGAGCTGGTCAATAGTGATAATAATAGATTAAGATCTCAAGTTGAAGAGGAAAGAAAGGAGGTGCTATAAATGTACTTCAGGATAATCCTAAGTACTAGATAGTGTTGGATATAACGTTCCCTTTCTCTCATTTGTCCTCTCCTTGTCCTCTCATATTGTTGGATTCATTAAGGAGTTGTCAAGCCAGCTGAGTTTTCAGCTTCTTATAAGTGGCAAATTGCTTCAACTGCAATGATCAATGGCGTCGGGAACGCCGAACTGCGTTGTGTATATAAGGGACCTGTGGTCCCACTACAATCTCTACATATAATAGTAGCAATTGATGAGTCTGTTCCTAAAAACCGCCCAAGCTAGTTGCAAAACGCAACAGATAGTATTATAGTCTTATTAGTATTAGTAATGTGGTAGGGATATGTAACACAGGATCTGAGGTGCGAGCACATGGGCCAGGAGCGGCCACAACAATCCACGGCTGAAGACACATCCTAGCTTCGATGTTGAATGAGACAATACAGACTAAGAGCTTGGAAGGCAGGGATTCTTTGGAGCTAAAGAATTCCTAGAAATATCACTGCACAGAAGAGTTCTTTCTAGATCATCATAGTCATCATCAGGATCTTTATTGACGTTGTTTTTCATTATTACGTAGTTTACGCAGTTCTTGCAAGCCGTCGAAATACAGTTGTTTTGTTCGTTGCTATTCCTTCCCGTAGAAGCAGTAATTGCTTTGCTATTCCTACGAGTTGTTTGGTGTATTATTTACGGCCTGGCGCCTACTGTCGAGTCCTGATCTGAGTTTTAGGAAGGGGGTAGGTTATATTATGATGTCCATAAGGGGTATATTGGTAATTTCAGAGATTTTTTTTTTTTGGGGGGGAGGGGGGGGGGGGTTAGACATTTGTCATTTCTCTTTTGAGTTTCGAGCGTTGCGTTGAGCTTTTTCCTCCATTCCTATTACCGACCATTCTATAGCCTCTTTAGCTCATGCACTGGCTACTCTATCGCCCTAACCATCTTGCGCTTAGACAGCACATCCATTCTATCTCTCTACAATATGTGATAACTATTGACTCTTTGATTGGCAGGAACAGCTTATTCTATCTACTAGTGCAAGTAATCAATTACACTTTGTTAGTCGATTAAAGAACGTGCCTCTGCTCACACCAAAGAGTAGGATCACTTTACAGATGGAAATGGACTCTTTATGGAATCCGTAGCAAGCTAGAGCACTTCCTAGAAGTATATCATGTTCGGCAGTGGAAAACCACGTTTTGGAAGATGGTTTGGCGACGATGCCGCCTTGCAGATACGGCAACGATTCCTTGAGGGTTTTCTCCCCCTTCTACTTTCGGTGTCGACATTGAGCTCTGCAGGGATCCGGCTTGCCCGAACACAACACACATTATAGCCACAGATATACAGTTCCAACGACAACGTTCGCATTCGAGTGCTCTTTGAGCTATCTTGGCTGGAGACGGAAGGCGGCTTGGGGGTTTTTCCTGAAGGTCATAAGGACTATGGGTGGAATCACAGTCGTCGAGGTCCTTACGTGTCATCATCGGGTGGGTGGAGCAGAGCGCTAGCCTTGAGTTTTACGAGACGCATATAATGACTCTCAGCGGAGGCTCTATAGGAGGGGGCATCTTGTCACATAGTTACAAAGCTACATTGTACAGGGCGTGGTACTTGTAAGGAGTAGCTGCTCTTAGCGGACGAGTTGGTGTATGAATCCAACAAGAACAACTACAAATTGTATGTTCGAGCCAAAATGTAGGAATAGTAGCATATTGCCACTTATGACAAATCTTCTAGAAACCGAAAGAACATTGGAAAGCAATATATAAAGGTTGCAAATATCACGGTGGTGGGTGGGGTGGTTGGTTGTAGGTAGCACTATTGAGATTGTGCCACAGCCCCCTTCTCGAGTAGACGCTGGACGACCTGGTCGTGGCCTCGAAGTGAAGCCGCCTGCAGCGCGGTGCCGTACGATCCACCCTGTGCGTTGACATTGGCCCCCTTCTCGAGCAGACGCTGGACGACCTGGTCGTG
>Ga0335075_10001281_pt1 | contig 41752 bp, 39 predicted proteins | sample Lox_Sample_24_FD_206723 | JGI IMG/M metagenome (GOLD analysis project Ga0335075, IMG submission 206723) | Soil microbial communities from Loxahatchee National Wildlife Refuge, Florida, United States - Lox_Sample_2.4 | ecosystem: Environmental > Terrestrial > Soil > Wetlands | place: USA...
AACCGAAGCACTGGCCACCGAGGTGCGGCCGCTGGGCATCAAGGTCACCGCCATTGAGCCGGGCGCCTTCCGCACCGACTGGGCGACGAGATCGATGAAAGAGTCCGGCAGGCCGATCGCCGACTACGCCGACGTGGCGGCGCGCAAGGACCTCATCAAGCAGTTCGCCGACCATCTGCCGGGTGACCCGCGCAAGGTGGCCGAGGCGGTGCTGATGGTGACCAAGCTCGACGAGCCACCGCTGCGGTTACTGCTGGGCCGCGACGTGCTCAAGGCGATGCGCGACAGGATCGCGGCGATGACCGCGTCGATCGAGGAGTGGAAGTCCGTCACCAAGGACGTGAACTTCCCCGATTAGCCGGCCGGCAATTACTCGCGCCTCAGCCGCGACGCTCACGCTGATGTCGTCGGCGGCTTGCGGCGCTACTCGCGCCTCAGCCGCGACTCTCACGCTGATGTCGTCGGCGGCTTGCGGCGCTACTCGCGCCTTAGCCGCGACTCTCACGCTGATGTCGTCGGCGGCTTGCGGCGCTACTCGCGCCTTAGCCGCGACTCCACGAACCGCTCCAGCTCTTCCCACGCTTCTACCGCCTTGGCATACGGGGGCGCGGGCTTGCCGACCGACTCGGGTTCGAGAACGTAGGTGACCAGCTTGCCCAGCGGGCTTTCGGTTGCGAGCGACTTGTCAGCGGTGTTGTCCTCGGCGTAGTCCCCGACATCGCGGAGCAGCTCGACGGCCAGATCCAGCTGCTCACGGTCCACCGCGTCCGGTCCGGCCGCCAAATCGTCGACCAGCCCGCTCAGTACGTAGACGTTGTCGTCGGTGATGACGACCCGCAGCGAGCCGTCGGTTGCTGCGGTGCGGATGTCGTCGTAGGTGCTCAGGTCGGACAGATCGTGGTCGTGCTCGTCGGCGAGATACCTGGCCAGGGCCCGCTCCGAGGTGAACACGCTGATTCGGCCGTTGCGTCCCAAAAAGATCGGACGGTCGTCGAAATAGCAGCGCAGCGTGTAGAAGGTGCCCGTATCGGTCATGATCCGGATCGGGTCGATCCCGACCTTCCCCCAGAAGTCCTCGTCGCCGCCCAGCACGACCTCGTCGTCGGCGGCCTGGGGCTTGTCGTCGTCCCTGGCGGTGTCGGCGCTCTCGGCTTCCGGCTCGGCTGCCTGGGTCTCGGTGCCTGCGTCGCCTTCCTGTTCGGTGGCCGAATCCTCCTCTTCGAGGTCTTCCTCTTCGACCGGTTCGGCCAGTTCGGCCGCGGCGGCATCCGCGACCGAGCTGTCCACGTCAGGCGTGCTGATGATCTCGTCCACGGCGCCGAGCACGTCGTCCCAGCTACGTCCAATGACCTCAGCGATCGCATTCCAGCGTTTGAGACCGGCTTTGCCGGTGAAGTGGCCGACTCCGCCGGACAGCGTGCCCAGAGTCGGGTTGCCGTTGAAGAACTTCATCACCGCCGGCAGTTCGCAGACCGACCCGATGGACGAGACGATCGCCAGCGCGTTGGCCAGCGCGGCCACCGACTTCTCGGTCGGTTTCTCCGACACCAGCTCTTCAACCGCGATCAGGTCGAATCGCTTGTCGTCGGCCGGCTCGAGCTTGTGGGCGTTGGCCTCGGTCAGCCCCTTCCACCCAGGGTGGTCCACCAGGTCGTTGTCGGTGTTGGTGCGCACGAAAGCCACCAGGTCCGCGGGCGTCTCGAATACGAAGAGGTCCTCATCCTTACCCAGAAACGCCTCCCACTCGTCGCCCGCGTCGCGCCAGCGGGGCGCCCACACGGTGTAGCGGTCGCCGTCGGTCAGGCTCAAGCAGATGGGCAGGAGGTCAGCAGCCATCAGTGCATCCCGAGAGGACCGGCGGCTTCAGTCGCCGCCAAGACTTGTCGTTGCTCACTGATACTTTTCCTTCCGGGATAGGACTGATCCTTCGTACAGCGTCGCGAGACGCACCGCAGAAAAGAATCTGGGGCTGAGTGAAGGCCATGAAGCTGCTGGCTTCAGCCGTCAGAGATGTCACGCGGCACACAATAGCGACGAGCCGCACGGCCGCCGGACGCCAGGCCGCGGTTAGGCGCCCCAAATGTCGGTGATGGCGGGGGCTCTGGTCGCGTAACCGAGCTTGGGCAGTCCGTACATCTGCTCCAGCGTGGACAACACGTTGTAGTGGCTGATCGGCTCGTTGTAGGTGCCGGGTCGCACGTTCGCTCCGTAAATCACCGTAGGAATCTGATTTCGCGAGGTGTTGTCGTCCTCGTCCCAGGTCAGGATCAGCAGGCTGTTGTTGGTTTTCGCCCATTGGGCGTACTGCGACAAGTTCTGATACAGCCAGGTGTCGCCCTGGGCGATCGAGCCGTCGTGCATGTCGTTGTCGAGGTTCGGGATGACGAACGCGACTGTCGGCAGGCCAGCGTAGTTGGACGGGGCGGGAAACGCGGAAAACGGAAGCGAGTAGGAGGCCGGGATATTGCTGAAGCTGACCCAGGGCACGTGCTTGCGCGCATATTTCCCCGCCTTGCATTCCGGCGAGCCCGGTGCAGGCAGGCTTTCCGCGTAGCCCACGAACGTGTAACCGGCGGCGAGCAATTGCGAGCCGAGGTTAGGCGTATTGCCAGCGTTGACCGGGCAGACGTTGTCGGTGACCAGTGTGTTGCCGGCGAACAACGCGTAATAGTTGGGTTCGCTGGGGTGCACTTCGGCAAAAGACTGCGCCATCATCGCGCCGTTTGCGGCCAGCTGGTTGATATAGGGCGCCGACTTGTTTCCGATGATGTTGTTTTGCGACCGATTCTCTTCCACCACGACGACGACATGAGCGTAGGTAGGAACGGCGGCCGCTTTGAATTCCACCGGACCGGGTTCGTAGCCTCGATGGGCCGACGGCCACGACATCAACACCGTGGAAATTACGAGCACGCCGAACAGGCTGACCGCCCGATATCGTTTGCCATTCCGCCATGGCCGGCGCCGCATTGGCGGAGTATATGAGTCTTGCTTCGGCTTATCGGTCCACGCGCACGCGTGTCGAGCTGGGAAGCGCGACAAACAAATTTGCGAATTGTGCGATGACGGGCCCCCGATCGGCGCATGATGTTGGCCAATCGACGGGCCGGGGATATTTGAACGCGATCTATGCCTGCATTCCCGGCTGGCGATTTAGCACCGGGAGGTGGCGATGGCAAAGCTGAGGTCGCGCTCGTCGTTGGTGATCGGCTGCGCCGCCGTCATGAGCGCGATGTCGATCGGCCTGTGGGCCTTCCCGTCTGAGGTGAAAGCGCTCATCACCGAAGCCAGGCTGCTCGCCGATGAGGGCTGGATCATGGGCGGCACCGACAACCCGGTACCCGACCAGGATTACCTCAACAGCGTCGAATCGCTGTACCTCAGCCAAGACAGCGCCTACAGCTTCCAGGGCCTGACCACTCCGGAGCAGTTTTGCCCGATCGTCTGCAATCCCAGTGAGCCCGATTTGGGTTTCGGTGACTCGCTGAACCAGGGCGTCGGCGATCTGAACAGTGTGATCGTCCCGGCCTTGCAGGGGGGCAACGACGCCGCGGTGCTTGGCTACTCGCAGAGCGCCACCGTCGCCACGATCGAGATGAACGACCTGCTCAACAACACGCCGGCCGGTGTGAACCTCAACGACTTGAGCGTCACGCTGCTCGGCGACCCCAACAGTCCGATCGGCGGAATCCTGGACCGCTTCCAATTTCCCGACGGCGTCGGGCAGTTCAGCTTGAGCCCCGAGCCCCAACAGGTTCCGTTCCTCGATATTCCGCTGGGTTTGGCCGACACCCCGACTACCGGGATCGCGACCGACATCTACACCGGCGAATATGACGGCTGGGCCGACTTTCCCGAGGACCCCAGCAATCTCTTCGCCGACCTCAACGCGCTCATCGGCATCGAGACGGTGCACCCTTATTACCCGGACCCGACCCCGGGCGTGAACCTGGACACCACCAACATCATCAATCTCGGGTCCATTGGTAATGACAACTTCTTTGCGATTCCCGCGCCGCTGCCGACCTTGGCGTTCATGTACGACGGCGGGCCCGCCGGGCAGTTCTTCTACGACTTCTTCGCTCCGTCCGCGACGCTGTCCGACGACTGGGCCTACGGCAACCCGGGCGACCCGGGCGCCGGTATCGAAGTCAACGGGGTCGAACCCATTGGTGTGGCCGGTCCGTGGACAGTGGATGCGACCGGCCAGCTGGTCGCGTCCGGTGGCGCCGGTTTCATCCCCGAGATGGATCCGCTGCAGATGCTGGCCGGCATGGAGTACGCCGGGGTGCAGTCGTTCGTCGGCCCGATCGACGACCTGTTGCAGGATGCCGGGCAGGCGCCGCTATCGCAATCGGTCGTTGACTCGATGCTGTCCGGCTACGACTTGACCAACCAGCTGGACGCGTCGCTGCTCACCGCGTGGACCGAGGCGACGGCGAGCATTCCGTCGCTGGGTCCGGACGCGATTTTCAGCGGGGAACCGTTGATCTCCGGGCAGCCGCTGATCGACCTCGTCGGCTACGGTTTCGACATCTTCAACTTCTTCGGCGCTTAAACGCGGGCGCGTACTGTCACATCAGCCACTGCTGCAACGAGAGCCGGGTATGCACCTTTTCCCGGAAACGATGCGCATGTGATATCACCAGTCGTGCGCCAGGAGAAAGGCACTATGTCCTCCCCGAGGGACCGCTGAGCTGGTGGGATTGACCGGCGTAGGGTCATGCCTCGTGCAAGTCCACGTCGTTGACCACCCGCTGGCCGCGGACCGGCTGACCACGCTGCGTGACGAGGGCACCGACAATGCGGCGTTTCGCGTCGCGCTGCGCGACCTGACCACGATGCTGGTCTACGAGGCCACTCGCGATGTGCCCACCCGGACGCTCACCGTGCGCACGCCACTGGCCGAGACGGCCGGTGCGCGACTGGCGAAACCGCCACTGCTGGTGGCGATTCTGCGGGCCGGGCTGGGCATGATCGATTCGGCGCTGGTGTTGTTACCGGAAGCACGAGTAGGGTTCGTCGGCGTCGCCCGCGACGAGGAGACCGCTTCGCCGGTACCGTATCTGGAGTCGCTGCCCGACGATCTGCATGGCCAGCCGGTGCTTGTATTCGACCCGATGTTGGCCACTGGCGGTTCGATGACCTACGCGATCGGGCTGCTGCAGCGCCGTGGCGCCGACGACATCAGTGTGCTGTCGGTGGTGGTGGCACCGGAAGGCATTGCGGCGCTGGAGAAAGCAGGTGCCGGAGTGCGGGTGTTCACCGCGGCGGTCGACGACGGACTCAACGATGTGGCGTACATCGTCCCGGGCCTCGGCGATGCCGGTGACCGGCAATTCGGACCGCGCTGAAGTTACCAGTGCTGCACCGACGACGCCAGTTCGTCGCAGAGCGCGGTCGCGCTGCGGCGAACACCGGCCAGATCCTCGGTCGCCGTCGACCAAACTTCGATGTAGCACTTGACCTTCGGCTCGGTACCCGAAGGCCGGACCACGACCCGGGCTGACGTGTCGCCGCCGCTGCCGGTGAAGATCAGCGCATCGGTGCGGCCCACACCTTCGCGTTGCAGCAGATCCGTTGTGGTCGACGCGAATCCGCTCAGGTGGCTCGGCGGCGAAGCGCGCAACCGTTGCATCAGCGCGGTGGCCTGATGCGCGTCGGTCACCGCCCGTGACACCGCGGCGCCGACATGCACCCCGAAGCGACGGGCCAGCTCGTCCAGCGCGTCGAGCACCGAGCGGTGTGAAAGCTTGCACGCCGCCACCAGGTCGCAGGCGAGCACCGCGGCGCTGATGCCGTCCTTATCCCGCACCGCGGCCGGGTCGACACAATGCCCGATCGCCTCCTCGTAGGCGTAGATCAACGTGCCGCCGGGCACGTCGGCATCGGCGCGGGCCAGCCATTTGAACCCGGTCAGGGTCTCCACATGACGTGCGCCCCAGTGCGCGGCGATCGCCGAAAGCATACGCGACGACACTACGGTGCTGGCCACCACGCTGGTGGCGAGCTCGTCCGGCTCGGTCCGAGACAAGATGAAATCGCCGAGCAGCCAACCGGTCTCGTCGCCGGAGAGCATCCGCCAACCAGTCTGGGTGGGTATCCCGACGGCGCAGCGATCGGCGTCGGGATCGAGCGCGATCGCGATCTCGGCGTCGACGTCGTCGGCGAGCGCCAGCAGCGCGTCCGTCGCACCAGGCTCTTCGGGATTGGGGAATGGGACGGTTGGGAAGTCGGGGTCGGGCTGAAATTGTGCGGCGACGGTGTGCACTTCGGTGAAGCCGGCGCGCCGCAGCGTCTCGACGGCCACGTCGCCGCCCACCCCGTGCAGGGCCGTCAGCACCACCTGCACCGGGCCCGACGAACGTCGCACCCGCGCGGCCCGCTCGATGTACTGCTCAACCAGATCCGTGTCAGCGGGTTCGACAGGCGCCCTGGCGATCTCGTCAGCGAAGGGGGCCTTGGCGATTGCGGCTTCGATGTCGTGGTCGGTGGGGGAGATGATCTGGATTCCGCCGTCCATATACACCTTGTAGCCGTTGTCGGCCGGCGGATTGTGTGAAGCGGTGATCTGGATGCCTGCTGCCGCGCCGGTGTGCCGCACCGCAAACGCCAACACCGGTGTGGGCACCGGATGCGGAAGTAACACCACGGAAAAGCGCTGAGCAGCAAACACTTCGGCTGCTGCCACAGCGAATGTCGCTGAGCCGTGCCGCGCGTCGCGCCCGACGATCACCGTCGAGCCGCCGAGGCCGCGGTCGCCGAGTACCCTTGCCACCGCCCAGCTGGCGCGCAACACCACGGCGAGGTTCATCGCGTCCGGGCCGCCCCGAACAGGGCCGCGCAGTCCCGCGGTGCCGAATCGCAGCGGCCGGACGAACCGCGCGGCCAGCTCGGCGTGATCACACCGGGCGAGTTCGGCCGCCGTCACCGGGTCGGGGTCGTGGGCGATCCAATCCTCCGGAGTCAAGGCGTCTCCGCTACAGCCGGGCAACCACGTCGGCCAGCAGAGTGCCCATCCGGGTCGCGGAGGCCGCGCCGGCGGCGAGCACATCGACGTGGCTGAGCGGGTCACCGGTAATCCCGGCCGCCATGTTCGTCACCAATGACACTCCCAGCACCTCGGCGCCCGCCGCGCGCGCCGCGATCGTCTCGTGCACGGTGGACATCCCCACCAGATCGGCGCCCAATGTTCGCAACATCCGGATCTCGGCGGGCGTCTCATAGTGTGGCCCGGGCAGCCCGGCGTACACGCCTTCGGCCAGCGTCGGGTCGGCGCGGTGGGCCAGCACCCGCAGTCGCGGCGCGTAAGCATCGACCATGTCGACGAACTGCGCCCCGATCAGCGGAGACCGTCCGGTCAGGTTCAGGTGGTCGCTGATCAGCACCGGCTGGCCCACCTCGAAGTGCTCGCGCACCGCACCGGCCGCGTTGGTGATCACGACGACGCGCGCGCCGGCGGCACACGCCGCGCGCACCGGGTGCACGACGTGCTGCAGGTCGTGGCCTTCGTACGGATGGACGCGACCGGCCAACACCAGCACGCGGTGTGCTCCGATACGTACCGACAACACCTGACCGGGGTGGCCGACCGCGGTCGGAGGGGTGAAGCCGGGCAGTTCGGCCATCGGCAGGACCGCGGTCGCCGAGCCCAGCGCCGTAACGGCCGGAGCCCACCCCGACCCCAGAACGATTGCCACATCGTGTTCGGCGATCCCGGTGCCGTCGGCGATGAACTGCGCGGCTCGCCGGGCGAGCGGGTCGGGGTCGGCCGGACCGTCACTCACAGTGCGGGAGCCTAGCGGCCAGCAGTGATGTCTTCACTCTGCGGTGGTCAAGCGCGGAGAACATTTAATCGGCGCGCGAAGCGCTCAGGCTTTATCGGTCCACAGTCGCGTGGTCAGATCGTGGAAGACCGCGAGCGCGACGTCGTCGTCACCGCGCAACATCGCGGATTTACTCATGCTGGCCCGCACGGCAAAACCGTCACGGTGTTCCAGCTCGACGAGTTGGTCGGCGTATGAGCACATGACAGCGGCCGCGGGCCGGTCGGCCGGCAGATGCCTAAATACTTCGTCAAACTTCAGCTGCAAGACGGTGTGCTCGGTGTGACCCAGCATCTCGGCGAATGCCGCGTTGGCGAACAAGATTGTGCCGTCTTGGCCGATGGCTAGCGCCGGGACCGGTAGCCGTTCCAGCACAACCACAGCAGGCATCCGGCGCAGTTTAGCGGCGGGTGGTTGCTTGGTCTGACCGGGCCGTCGCCGATCCGTAGCCGGAGCATCGCCGGGCGATACATGCCGATGGTTGACCGACGAGCGAGGAGAATTCGGCATTCGACCATCCCTGGGTCCACCGTGCAGATTTGGACCCCAACCCCAAATGTCTCCGCTTTGTCGGATACTAGGGCGTTAGATCAAGCACGGGCTGGCAGCAAAGATAGACTTACCACTACCGTCTGACCGGCAAGCCGGCAATTTTGTCCAGATTCCCGGAACGCATGGATCGATTCCCAGGCGGTGCGCCGCCTTCCGCTATCGCCGAGCCGCTCACGCGCGTGCCGTCCTGGTGGATGGTGAGCCGGACTTTGTCAGCACCGGTAATACCGTCGATGAGATACTGCGAGGATGGCCCCAAACACGGTTTCGGATCGCGTCGAAGACGCGGTACGGCGCCGTGGCGCAGACCTGGTCGAGCTGTCCCACGCTATCCACGCCGAGCCGGAGTTGGCGTTCGCCGAACATCGCAGTTGCGCCAAGGCGCAAGCCTTGGTGGCTGAGCGAGGTTTCGAGATCACCGCGGCGGCCGGTGGATTAGACACCGCTTTCCGCGCCGACTTCGGCAGCGGTCCGTTGACCGTCGGCGTGTGCGCCGAGTATGACGCGCTGCCTGAAATCGGCCACGCGTGCGGACACAACATCATCGCCGCATCGGCCGTGGGCGCCGCACTGGCGCTGGCCGACGTCGCCGACCAACTGGGCCTCAGGGTTGCGCTGCTGGGTACACCGGCCGAAGAGTTCGGCGGTGGAAAAGTGTTGCTGCTTAACGCCGGAGTCTTCGACGACTTGGCGGTGGCCGTGATGATGCATCCCGGGCCGATCGATATCGCGGCTGCTCGCTCGCTGACCCTCTCGGCGGTCCGGGTGCAGTATCACGGGCGAGAGGCACATGCGTCGGCCACACCATTCCTGGGTGTCAACGCTGCCGACGCAGCCACCGTGGCGCAGGTGGCCATCGGGCTGCTGCGCCAACAGCTGGCGCCCGGGCAGCAGATGCACGGCATTCTGACCGAGGGCGGCCAGGTCGCCAATGTCATCCCGAGCCGGACCGAAATGCAGTACACGATGCGGGCCACCGAGGCGTGGTCACTTGCCGACCTGCAGGCCAAGGTGGGTGACTGCTTCTTGGCCGGCGCGGTGGCCACCGGCTGCGAGTACCGCATCGAGCAGGCCGAGCCGGTGTACGACGCCCTCAAACCCGACCCGTGGTTGGCCGGTGCCGTCCGCGCAGAGATGACGCGGCTCGGGCGCGCGCCCGTGGATGCGGAACTCGAGGCGGCGCTCCCGCTGGGCAGTACCGACATGGGCAACGTCACGCAGCGTCTCCCGGGAATCCATCCGATGGTCGCTGTCAAGGCCGGCGGCGCGTCGTTGCACCAGCCCGAGTTCACCGCCGCCGCCGTCGGTCCCAGCGCCGACCGGGCGGTGGTCGACGGGGCAATCATGTTGGCGCGCAGTATCGTTCGCCTCGCCGAATCAGCCGATGAACGCGACCGGGTGCTGGCGGCCCGCGACCAGCGGGCGGCGTCATGAGCCTCTCCGACGTCGCTGAGTCGTGGCTGGCTGAGCACTTTGACGACATGGTCGCCTGGCGGCGGCACATCCACCGCTACCCGGAGTTGGGCCGCCAGGAATACGCCACCACACAGTTCGTCGCCGAACGGTTGGCCGACATGGGGCTCAACCCGAAGGTGTTGCCCGGCGGGACAGGACTGACCTGCGATTTCGGTCCGGAACACGGACCCCGAATCGCGCTGCGGGCCGACATGGACGCGTTGCCGATGGCCGAGCGGACCGGTGCCCCCTATGAGTCGACGATGCCCAATGCGGCGCACGCCTGCGGCCATGACGCGCACACCGCGATCCTGCTGGGTGCCGCGCTGGCGTTGGCGGGGGTGCCGGAGCTGCCGATTGGGCTGCGGCTGCTCTTCCAGCCCGCCGAAGAGCTGATGCCCGGCGGTGCGATCGACGCGATCGCCGCCGGCGCGCTGTCCGGAGTGAGCCGGATCTTCGCGTTGCACTGCGATCCCCGGCTGGAGGTCGGAAAGATCGCGGTGAAAGCGGGACCGATCACTTCGGCGGCCGACATGATCGAGATCACCCTGTATTCGCCGGGCGGGCATACCTCGCGGCCACACTTGACCGCCGACCTGGTCTACGGGCTGGGCACGCTGATCACCGGACTGCCCGGTGTGCTGTCCCGGCGCATCGACCCGCGCAACAGCACCGTGATGGTGTGGGGTGCGGTCAATGCGGGGGTGGTCGCCAACGCGATTCCGCAGGCCGGCGTGCTGGCGGGCACCATCCGCACGGCCAGCCGGGAAACCTGGCTGGGCCTCGAAGACATCGTGCGCCAGGCGGTGGCGGCGCTGCTGTCGCCGCTCGGTATCGAGCACACCCTGCAGTACAACCGCGGTGTCCCGCCGGTGGTCAACGAGGAAGTCTCGACACGCATCATCGCCCACGCCATCGAGGCGATCGGTCCCCATGTGCTGACCGATACCCGGCAGTCCGGCGGCGGCGAGGACTTCTCCTGGTATCTGGAGGAAGTGCCTGGCGCGATGGCGCGACTGGGCGTCTGGTCGGGCCACGGTCCACAGCTGGACTTGCACCAGCCGACGTTCGACCTCGACGAGCGCGCGCTGGCGATCGGGGTGCGGCTGATGGCGAACATCGTCGAACAGTCCGCCGCCGCCAGAGACTGAAGTGGCAGGTGGTTACTCGCCGTGGCCCGGACCGATGTTCCGTGCCGGGCGAGTGCGTAGTTTGTGCACGTATTCGGCTGGCGCGCCGGCTATTTCCGCGGCATCGGCCATCACGCCTATATAGCGTGCCGACGGCAGACCACCCTCCCAGGCGTCCACCACATACAGCCACGCCAGAACCGGATCAGTGGTGGTGTCGGACGATACGCGTTCCACCCGACACCGAATCTTTTTGTGGATGCCGAGCTCGGACCCCTCCCACCGATCCAGATTCGTCTCGTCCGCAGGCGTCATGTCGTAGAGGACGACGAACACCTTCGAGCCCGGGTCCTCGACGACCGTGGCCAGCGCGCCCTCCCAGCCGATGTCCTCGCCACCGAACGTCAGCCGCCAGCCGTGCAACCAGCCGGTTCCGGCCATTGGCGAGTGGGGCGCGCGCTGCTGCATCTGCTCGGGATGCATGTTCGATCCGTAAGCAGCGTAGAGCGGCACGGAGAAAGCTTAAACGTCTGCCGCCAGAGCGGCGGTGATCCGACAGGTTCGTTAGGTTAGGACCCGTGGCGACCCGCATCGTGATCCTCGGCGGAGGACCGGCCGGATATGAGGCGGCGCTGGTCGCGGCGGCACGCGACGCCGAGGTCACCGTCATCGACTCGGACGGCCTCGGCGGTGCGGCAGTGCTGTTCGACTGTGTGCCGTCGAAGACGTTCATCGCCTCCACCGGCGTGCGCACCGAACTGCGGCGGGCGCCGCGGCTGGGTTTCGACATCGACATCGACGACGCAAAAATCTCCTTGCCGGAGATCAACCAGCGCGTCAAGACGCTGGCCACTGCGCAGTCCGCCGACATCAATTCCGAACTGGTCAGTGCGGGTGTCCGGGTGGTGGCCGGCCGAGGTGAGCTGGTCGACGCGACTCCGGGCCTGGCAATCCACCGCGTCAAGGCGACCGCCGCCGACGGCTCCACCAGCACCTACGACGCCGACGTCGTCCTGATCGCCACCGGCGCCAGCCCCCGGGAGTTGCCGTCGGCGCAGCCCGATGGCGAGCGCATTCTGACCTGGCGCCAGCTGTACGACCTGGACATGCTGCCGGATCACCTGATCGTGGTGGGCTCGGGTGTCACCGGCGCCGAATTCGTCAACGCCTATACCGAATTGGGCGTTGACGTCACTGTCGTCGCCAGCCGCGACCGGGTGCTGCCCTACGAGGACGCCGACGCCGCGGCGGTGCTGGAGGATTCGTTCGCCGAACGCGGCGTTCAGCTGGTCAAGAATGCGCGCGCGGAGTCGGTCACCCGCACCGATTCCGGGGTGCTGGTCACGATGACCGACGGCCGCACGGTGGAGGGCAGCCACGCGCTGATGACGATCGGGTCCGTTCCGAACACCAGCGGCCTGGGCCTGGAGCGGGTGGGCATCGAGCTGGACCGCGGCAATTACCTGACTGTCGACCGGGTGTCGCGCACGTCGGTGCCTGGCATCTACGCCGCCGGCGACTGCACCGGCCTGCTGTTGCTGGCGTCGGTCGCCGCGATGCAGGGCCGGATCGCCATGTGGCACGCGTTGGGGGAGGCCGTCAGCCCGATCCGGCTGCGCACGGTGGCCGCCGCGGTGTTCACCCGGCCCGAGATCGCCGCGGTCGGCGTTCCGCAATCGGCCATCGACAACGGATCGGTAAGTGCTCGGACCATCATGTTGCCGCTGCGGACCAACGCCCGGGCGAAGATGTCGGGGCTGCGGCAGGGCTTCGTCAAGGTCCTCTGCCGGCAGTCCACCGGCGTGGTCATCGGCGGTGTGGTGGTGGCGCCGATCGCGTCCGAGTTGATCCTGCCGATCGCGATGGCCGTGCAGAACCGCATCACGGTGAATCAGCTGGCCGAAACACTTTCCGTCTACCCGTCGCTGTCGGGCTCGATCACCGAGGCCGCACGGCGGCTGATGGCGCACGACGACCTGGACTGATCAGGCCAGGTAGCCTTAAGACCCAGTGTCCTACTGACGAGTAACCGACAGGAGATCTGTGCCGTGAGCGACCCGATCCGCGTACCGGGTGGCGAGCAGACCCGACCGGGTTCGTTTCTCGGACCCGAGCAGCGCGCCTTGGCCTGGGAGCGACTCGGCAGCGAACAGTTCGACGTTGTGGTGATCGGTGGCGGTGTGGTGGGTTCGGGATCCGCGCTGGATGCCGCCACCCGGGGGCTGAAAGTGGCGCTGGTCGAAGCGCGTGACTTCGCCTCCGGCACGTCGAGCCGATCCTCGAAGATGTTTCACGGCGGGCTGCGCTACTTGGAGCAACTGGAATTCGGGCTGGTGCGGGAGGCGCTCTTCGAGCGCGAGTTGTCGTTGACCACCTTGGCGCCGCACCTGGTCAAGCCCTTGCCGTTTTTGTACCCGCTGACCAAGCGGTGGTGGGAACGCCCGTACGTCGCTGCTGGCATCTTGCTTTACGACGAACTCGGTGGTGCGAAATCCGTTCCGGGACAGAAACATCTGACCCGGGCCGGTGCGCTGCGATTATGCCCGGGCCTGAAGCGCAGTGCACTGATCGGCGGTATCCGCTACTACGACACCGTCGTCGACGACGCCCGGCACACCATGACCGTGGTGCGTACCGCGGCGCATTACGGCGCCGTGGTGCGATCGTCGACCCAGGTGGTTTCGCTGCTGCGCGAAGGTGATCGGGTGACCGGCGTGCGGGTGCGCGACTCCGAGGACGGTGCCGTCACCGAAGTCCGCGGTCACGTCGTCGTCAACGCGACCGGGGTGTGGACCGACGAGATCCAGGCATTGTCCAAGCAGCGCGGACGATTTCAGGTGCGTGCCTCCAAAGGAGTGCACATCGTCGTGCCGCGGGACCGCATCGTCAGCGACGTTGCGATCATCCTGCGCACCGAGAAGTCGGTGATGTTCGTCATCCCCTGGGGCAACCACTGGATCATCGGCACCACCGACACCGACTGGGGACTCGACCTGGCCCATCCGGCGGCCACCAAAGCCGACATCGACTACATCCTCGGCACCGTCAACACCGTGCTGGCGACCCCGTTGACGCACGCCGATATCGACGGGGTGTACGCCGGGTTGCGGCCACTGCTGGCCGGCGAGAGCGAGGAAACCTCCAAGCTCTCGCGCGAACATGCGGTGGCCGTGCCGGCTCCCGGTCTGGTCGCGATTGCCGGCGGCAAGTACACCACCTACCGGGTGATGGCCGCCGACGCGATCGACGCTGCGGCGCAATATGTTCCGGCCCGGGTGGCACCGTCGATCACCGAGAAGGTGCCCCTGCTCGGCGCCGACGGCTACTTCGCGTTGATCAACCAGACCGAGCACGTCGGTGCGCTGGAAGGCTTGCACCCCTACCGGGTGCGTCATCTGCTGGACCGCTACGGGTCACTGATCAGCGAGGTGTTGTCGCTGGCCGCCGACCGCCGCGACCTGCTCAACCCGATCGCGACGGCACCGGGCTATCTGCGGGTGGAAACGGCGTATGCCGCCATCGCCGAGGGGGCTTTGCATCTCGAGGACATCCTGGCTCGCCGGATGCGGATCTCGATCGAATACTCGCACCGCGGCGTCGACTGCGCGCGTGAGGTGGCCGAAATCGTCGCGCCGGTGTTGGGCTGGAGCGCCGTCGACATCGACCGGGAGGTCGAGACCTACAGCGCCCGGGTGGAGGCCGAGGTGCTGTCGCAGACTCAGCCCGACGACGCATCGGCGGATGCGTTGCGCGCCAGCGCTCCCGAGGCCCGCACGGAGCTTCTCGAACCGGTGCCCTTAAATTAAGCCGACCGTGAGGCAGCTGCCGCTCCCGCCACGCGACGGATTGGGACCGGCGCGATTGCGGGTGCACGGCGGAGCGCTGGGCGAGGAATTGCTGACCCGGTTCGGGCCGGACGTCGCAGCCAAGGCGATCGCCGGTGAGGTTGTCGATCAGCACGGCGCGGTTCTCGATCCCGCCACCGTGCTGCCGCCGGGCGCCAGCGTCTACCTCTACCGCGACCTGCGCGACGAGGTGCCGGTGCCGTTCGACACACCAGTGCTGTATCGGGACGAGAACATCGTGGTCGTCGACAAGCCGCACTTCTTGGCCACCATGCCGCGTGGACGCCACGTCGCGCAGACCGCACTGGTGCGGTTGCGTCGAGCACTGGGATTACCCGAACTCACCCCGGCCCACCGGCTGGACCGGCTGACCGCCGGGGTGCTGCTGTTCACCGCCCGCCGCGAGGTGCGTGGCGCCTACCAGACGCTGTTCGCCCGAGGTGTGGTGGATAAGACGTACGTCGCGAGGGCCGGGGTCAACCCGGGTCTCACTTTGCCACGCGTGGTGTGCAGCCGGATTATCAAGCACCGCGGCCATTTACAAGCCGTGGAGGAACCGGGGGAGCCCAACGCCGAGACGCTCGTGGAGTTGCTCACGGTGGACGGGCTCTACCGGCTGACACCACGCACCGGGCGGACGCACCAGCTGCGGGTGCACATGGCTTCACTCGGGCTACCGATCTATGGAGACCCGTTGTATCCCAACGTTATTGACGTAGCCGACGACTTTTCTGCGCCGCTGCAGTTGCTGGCACAGCGCATCGAGTTCGACGATCCGGTGAGCGGAGTTCGGCGCGAATTCGTCAGCCGGCGGCGATTGTCTGAGCCGGCCTAAAACGTTGTTTGGGGGCTTACGACTGCGATAGCGAGGACCTAATGCCCTCGTCGACTGTGGTCGGCAGAGTCAATATCTTCCTACCGGTTCGGATTCTTGAGCGCCCAGCCCTGAACGTCGGCAAGGAGATACGTGATGACCAAACCGATTCCGCCGCTGGATCTTTCATGGTTTCTGATTGAGTCGCCGGCCAATACGACGCACGTCGGCGCGATGATGCTGTTCAAAAAGCCCGCCGGTCGCGCGCCCATCGTGCGCGAGATTGTGGAGGCGTGCCGGAGCTACCCGCCGGCGCCGCCGTTCAACTACGTCCCGGAGCTCATAGGTCACGGCGCCCCCCATTTCCGGGAGGTGACGAGCTGGGACCCGTACTACCACATCGGGCATCTGGCGCTGCCCGCCGGAGCGACCTACGACGACCTGCTGCGCCTCGTCGCCGAGCTGCACGAGCCGATGCTCGATCGCGACCGCCCGCTGTTTCGCTTCTGGGTGATCGATGGGGTGCCGAACCGAATGTTCGCGATCTACACCAAGACCCACCACTCCGTCATCGACGGCGAATCCGGCCTGAAGCGGATATACGCCGGCTTGAGCACATCCGATCAGCACACCGTCCCCACACCCGGCTTTGCGCTCGACATGCCGGAACCTGCGGCGCACCAGTCGACGCCGCTGGCACGACGAATCGCCGACTCGATTCGCGGGGCGATCACGCAGGTCGAGGCGCTCAACGAGGTTTCAGTCGGCGCGCTGCGCAAGGCGTTCGCCGGACTGGTGGGATCGCATCTGGAGGGCAGCCTGCCGTTCGCGGCGCAGCACGCCCCGACCAACGCGCCGCTCCAAATAGGGCGACGATTCGCGACGCTCTCGCTGCCGCTCGACGAGATGCACGAGGTCGGTCGGCGCTTCGAGGCGACACTCAACGACGTGGCGTCCGCCGTTGTCGACGCGGGCCTGCATGCCTACCTGCGCGAGACCGGCCGTGCCTTCACGCACCAGTTCATCGCCATGTGTCCGGTATCGCTGCGCGCCGACGGCGACACGGCGATCGGGACCCGAGTGTCAGCGATGTTCGTGCGACTCGGCGAGCCCGACGCGAGCATGCCCGAGCGGATCCGCCAGGTGGCAGCCTCGGTCGCGACGGCCAAGAAAGAGTTGGGGGGCATGTCGACCGAGGCTGCGATGACCTACGCAGTCGGACTCGTCGCCCTCGCGGGCCTGGGTGCCTCGACGCACCTGGACCGCATTGGGCACCCGGCCTGCAATCTCGTCATATCCAACGTGGCGGGCGCCACGGAGGCGCGATACCTCAACGGTGCACGGCTGCTCGGTGTCTACCCGGTCTCGGCACTCGCCGCGTCGATAGGGCTCAACGTCACGCTCACGTCCTACCACGACAGCATGGACTTCGGGTTCGTCGCGAACGCCGCCGCGATCGACGACCTGCCGGCGCTCGCGCACCACACGCTGCAGGCCTACCACGAGCTGAAGGCAGCGGCGGGAATGCAACCAGCGCACGCAGCGACCCGGCGGTGACCAGTGCCGGTGAAGTTGAGGACTCAAGTCACTAGAGCGTGCACTCGACAGCCGGTGAGCATTGAGAGATGACTAGCGATTTTCCCCCCGAGTCGATCCCTATCTCCAGCCTCACCGGCGACCCGGTTTTGCGCGTCGGCGCGGACGCCACCATCGCCGACGTCGCCAAGGCACTTGCGGACGGTGATATCGGTGCCGTCGTGATCGGTGACGACGAGCGGCCCGCCGCGCTGGTGAGCGAGCGCGACGTTGTTCGGGTGGTGGCCTCCGGAAAAGACCCAGCCACCGTCCCAGCCGCCGAGGTAGCCAGCACCAGGCTGGTGTGGTGTGACGCCGAGGCCACTGTCGACCAAGTGGCAACCCGGATGATGGACCGCTACATCCGTCATGTCTTGGTCGAGCGTGACCGCGCGCTGGCCGGCATCGTTTCAGCCCGCGACCTGCTGGGCGTGTACAGCTCTTACAGCACTGACGCCGACCTGGACTTCGAGTCGGCATGAGGCGGCGAGCCATGGCCGCGGTGGTCGGAGGCGGTCTGGCCGGGCTGGCGCTGGCCATGGGCTGCGACATGGTCAATGTCGGCCGAACCGCGATGTTCTCCATCGGCTGCATCCAGGCCCAGCGCGCCTGCCTGGGCCGCCTGATATGGAAGCAATCGAAACCCTGATGGAGGGCGCGCTAAGGAAACCCGTTGCATTGCAACGTGATCGATGGGTGATCGATCAGCAGCGCTCGTCACCGCGACGCATGCGCGGTAGGCCGTGGTCAACCAATGTCGTCAGGTTTGGCGATTCACCCGGCGTTTGGCCGGGGTTGAAGATCGGCGCCACAGCGCGGGTGAGCGCAACGCCCTGTACTGCGGCACGCAGTGTCTCCAAGGCGCGTGCCGTCAGAGTACCGGCCCGCAGCGAGCGGATGGTTGTCAAATTGTTCAGAGTGACGCGGTTCTGCAGTGTTAGCACGCTGGTGCCCTTCAATAATCCGGCGACGTCGTTCGCCGTACTCCCGCGACGTCGTCGGTGTATTCCTCCGTGACTAACACGAAGACCCTGCCGTGTCGGTGATCGGGGTCACAGGCCAGTCAGCGATGACCAACCGTGAATCGGCAATTTCTATTCCCACGGTACGTGCCGACCCATGTCCACGCCCTCTCAGCAGCAAGCCGTGTCGCAAGCGTTACTTTGACACGTGCTAACTGAGAGTCTCTCAGCCTATTCTTAGTCCTCGTGCGCAAGGGTAAGGATAGCGATGTCGGCGAGAATCGCTGTGGCCCAGTATTCGGTTGTTAGCCATCGGGGCCGTGAACAGCGCGGAAACTGCGGCTGAAATCGCGAATTCGGCGGTGACTGGGCGCAATTCCTGAAGGGCGGGTCTTGTTACCATGCCTCATGGCTGCCGGGAGGACGGCAGTATGGCGGGCCCGCCGCGCCGGCGTCGATCGTGACATCGTTCCTGAAGGATTGGATTGAAAATCAACAGATTTGGCGCCGCGTTGAGCATCCTCATCTCTGGCGCACTGATCTTGTCGGCATGTGGTCACAACAACGCAACCGGAGGAAGCGGTACGTCGGCCACGTTGCCGGTGAAGGTGGCCTGCGGCGGCAAGCAGACCCTCAAAGCCAGCGGTTCCACGGCCCAGGAAAACGCAATGAGCCGTTTCGTCAAGGCTTTCGAACAGTCTTGCCCGGGCCAGTCGGTGAACTACACGCCCAATGGTTCGGGTGCTGGGATCGCCGAATTCATCAGCAAGCAGACCGATTTCGCTGGCTCGGACTCTCCGCTGAATAAGGGCGAGGAGGATCAGGCGGCCCAGCGGTGCGGCTCACCGGCGTTGGAACTGCCGATGGTTTTCGGTCCGATCGCGGTCGTCTACAACGTCGACGGCCTGACTTCGTTGAACCTCAACGGTCCGGTTACGGCTCAGATCTTCAACGGCCAGATCACGATGTGGAACGACGCCGCGATCGGGCTGCTGAACTTAGGGGTCAAGCTGCCCAACGAGCCGATTCGGGTCGTGTTCCGTAGCGACGAGTCCGGGACCACCGACAATTTCCAGAAGTATCTCGATACTGCTTCTGCCGGCACGTGGGGCTTTCCCGCCGGCAAGAAGTTCAACGGCGGTGTCGGGGAGGGCGCCCGCGGCAATGACGGCGCCGCAGCAGCCGTCAAAACCACAGAAGGCGCGATCTCTTATATCGAATGGTCCTTCGCCCAAGCCCAACAGCTGAACACGGCCAAGGTCATTACGACGGCTGGTCCGGAGCCGGTGTCGATCAGCCCAGAGTCGGTGGGAAAGACGATTTCTTCCGCCTGGTTCATGAGGAAGGGCAACGACCTCGCCCTCGACACGATCTCGTTCTATCGGCCAAACCAGCCGGGTTCCTATCCGATTGTGCTGGCGACCTATGAGATTGTGTGTTCGAGATACCAGGACCCGCAGGTCGGGGCCGCCGTGAAGGCGTTCCTGCAAACCGCGATCGGCGCCGGCCAGACTGATCTCACCGACCACGGGTATGCGCCCATTCCGGACGCGTTCAAGTCGCGGTTGGTGACCGCGATCAACGCCATTTCATGACCTCAGCGTCTTTGAAGCTGAAAGTTCGGGGGTTGTTTTCACCAAAGTCAACCCAAAGTTCCAAAAGTCTTCCCGCGATGGTCAAAGTTTAGAGTCATGGAGTTCACGACGCTGCCTCCCGAGGTCACCTCTGCGCTGATCCACTCGGGGCCCGGTGCAGAATCCTTCATCGCGGCTTCCGGGGCGTGGCAGCAGCTCGGCACCAGTCTGGAGGATTCTGCCGAAAACTACGTCGCTGCGCTGTCGTCACTGGGTGAGACCTGGCACGGTCCGTCCTCAGCGGCAATGTTTCAGGCTGTCGAGCCCTACCTGACTTGGCTGCAAAGCACGGCGCAACAAGCTCAGCAGACAGCCTCTTCGGCGATGGCTGCCGCCGCGGCATTCAATTCGGTCAGTGCCGCAGTGGTTCCGACGGCCGAAGTCGCGGCCAATCGGACGCGGTTGGCACAACTATTGGCTACCAATGGATTTGGGAGGAATCTTCCGGCGATCGCCGAAACAGAATCTGAATACCAAACCATGTGGGCAAACAACTCGGCGGCGATGAGTCGTTATCAAGCTGCCTCGTTGCAAGCCAGCACGCTGCCGCAGTTCACCTCGCCGGCCGCAACGACCAATCCGAGCGGGCAGACCAATCAAGCGAAGGCAACGTCCGCCGCGACCTCGGCGTCGACGTCGCCAAGTACCGCAGCGGCCAGTCCCGCCACACCCTTGCCCCCTGCCGGCGACCCAAATAGCGGCTACGTGGGACTGGCGAACACGTATGCCAACCAGTTCATTTCATCCGGGTTCCCCGTCAACCTGCTCAGCTATCTTGCGCAGAACCAGTCGGCCCAGGCCCTGCAGGGCGTCAACGCTCAGATTGGTCAGGGTGTCTCGGAGGGCGAGTCGGCGCTGGGAGGAGGACTCGGAAGGGGAGCAGCGGGTGCGTTAGGTGGCGGAGGGTTGGGCGGCCTGGGGTCGTTGGGTCCGGGTGCGTTGGGTGCCGCTGGGCTCGGGCAAGCGTCCACGTCGGCGGCGACGGGCGCTGGAGTGTCGATCGGCAAGCTGGTCGCGCCGCCTTCCGTTGTGAACCTGCTGCCGACTTCGCAAGCGCCGGTGCAGCTGGCGTCGGCGGCAACGCCACTTGGCGCGGGTGAATCCGGGCTACCGATGCTGCCGCCGTTGATGCCGCCGCCGATTTCGCCGGCAGGCAGCGGGTGGCGAAAACGCAAGCAACAGAAGTACGAAGATATTGCCATCGGCGCCGAGCTCAAAGGCACGGTGATGCGCCCACCCCCGTCGGCGGGATGAGTGAGCGACTGCTTAGTTGTGCGCGGGGCGCGGCGGGGTGCCGTGCAGGAAGTCCAGCCCGTTCTGGATGCCTTGGTCCATCTGGTCCATACCAGGAGCCTTGCCAGGAGCCGCGGCCGGTGGTTGACAGCTGCATCCGAGGGTGCCGAACGGGCTAGGGTCGGCGTTGGCGGGCGCTGCCACTCCGGCCGCGACGGCGAACGCGATCGCTGCTCCGAACAATATTTTCTTGATCACCGATGGGTCTCCATAAGAGTCGTTAACCAAGTGTACGAGCGCCGTCAGGACCCGGCATGGCGCGGGCAGAACGCAGCGATGCTGACGCCGACAAAGAACCCGGCGTGATAGCCGTCCAAGTTGCTCTGTTGCATCACGTCGTTCGCAACGTCGCTCGAGGCTCGACCGGAGTCAAGTTCATCGCACACCTCGTGAGCGGCGACGATCGCGGACTGCGTGGACGCGAAGGTAATGCCCCGAGAATTCAGCGCATTGATGAAATTGCCGTCAACGGCGTCGGCATGCGCGGCCGGGGCTGCGACTCCCACCAGGCTAAGCAGCGCGACGGCCAAGAGCGATCGCACAAGGCGAAGCGAGCACAGTTGGGTGGTCGTCATTAGGAGAACCTCTTCGCTGAGCAGAAGCGCGAGTGTTGGCGGACGGCAAGTCAAGCCGCTGACATAGCGATCATCGCATGCCGCGGCCAGGCTGGTTAATTTCCTGCGATCGTTAACCGAACGGACATGTCCCGGGTGTTCAGCGTTGGCAGGCCGGGCACCAATACGTCACTCGCTCACCGCTGCCGTCGTAGTTGATCGGGGTGCCGCAGCGACGGCAACCCTGCCCGGCCCGCCCGTAGACCCACAGCTGCCGGCCGGCGCGGGTGTCGCCGGTGGTGCACCGGTTCCAGCGAAAGCGGTTGGCCCACAACATCTCGCGGGCGCGGGAGATCAACCGATGTGGGTCGCTGATCGCGCTGACCGGCGCGGTAGGCAGGCGTCCGCTGACGAAACACAATTCGTTGCAGTAGACATTGCCGATCCCGGCCAGCACCCGTTGGTCCAGCAGCGCTTCGGCGATCGGCCGATCCGGGCTTGCGGTCAGGTTGGCCGCGGCAATTTTTGGGTCCCAGTCGTCGCCCAGCAGATCAGGTCCCAGGTGAGCGACCGCGTCGCCGTCGTGGGCGCGTTCGAGGATTTCCAGCACGCCCAGGTCGATGCCGACCGCGCGAACATCGTTGGCTTCCAGGATGATCCGGATTCGGTGATCGTTACGCACCGGGCGTGAAGTCACCCGCCAGCTGCCGTCCATCTTCAGATGCGAGTGGATGCTGGCGGGGCCTAGGCGGATGAACAGATGCTTGCCGCGACTAAGCACTTCGTCGACCACCTGACCGGTCAGGTCGGCAGTCGCAAAGCGCGGCACCCGCACATCGCATCGAGTCAGTGTGCGGCCGACGAGCGCCTGTCGCAGTGTCTCCGCGGTGTGGAAAACCGTGTCACCCTCGGGCATGTGCTACCGCAGCCGCAATCCGCGTGGAGTGCGAGCGAATCCAGCATCGGACAGCGCGGTCGCGGCCCTCGGCGGCGCGTCGGGACCCAGTACCGCAGCGCCGTTGATCCGCTCAACCAGAATCGAGCTGACCCGCCCGGTCGTCGCCAGCTCGGCCAGCGCCGCGCCCGCCGCGCGGTTGACCTCGGGATCGTCGCGGAAGCTCAGCAGTGAGCGCCCGCCGCGCTCGACAAACCACACCAGTTCACCGTCGACCAGTACTACCAGCGCTCCGGCTTTGCGACCCGGCCGAGCACCGCCTTCTTCCTCCGGTGCGCGGGACGGCCAGGGCAGTGCGGCGCCGTACGGGTTGGCCGGATCTGCGGCAGCCAGTACCACCGCCCGGTACTCGGGTCGCTCCGGATCGATACCGTCGAGGTAGCCGCGCAGCCGGTCGACCGTCGATGCCACCGCAAATTGGGCCCCGCCCAGCGACTCGACAAAATAGCCGCGCTGGCATCGGCCGGCTTCCTCGAAGGTGCTCAACACCTTGTAGAGCATCGCGAATCCGCCGGGTAGCCCTTCGGCTGCCACCGCGCCTTTGGTCAGCACGCCGTGGCGGTTCAGCAGCACCTCGGCGTGGTGGTGTGCCCGCAATGTTGAATCCGGCTCGGGCGTCGGCAGCGCTGACCAACGGCCGGCTACCGTCGGGTCGCTGGTGCGGGACTGAGCGTGCGCGACGCTGTAGCGGCTCAGCCGGGGCGGGCGTGCGCCCCGGCCCGGCCGGTGTGCCGGGGTGGATCGTCTGCGGCTACCCTTCCCGCCGCCGAGCATCGCCCGGACCGGCGCGAAGGTGTCGCCTGTGACCAAACCGGCCCAAATGAGTTCCCACAGTGCGGCCTTGAGCTCTTGTTCGCCGACGCCGGTCTGGGCTAGTTGCCGGAAGAAGAAGGCCCCGCCGCCGGCCAGGGTGTCCAGGATCGCGTGGTGGGCCGCGGCCAGCTCGATCGCGGCGGGGGCAGCCAGGGTCAGCGGCGCCGCGTCGGCCGGGTGGAATGCGACCCAGCCGTCGCCGGACGTGATCGATCCGCCGCCCGACCAGACAACCTCTCCGGAAGCCAGTAGTTCGTCGAGCATGGCGGGGGAGTAGTCGCGTACCCGCGGCGGCAGCACGAGCGATTCGATCGCCGAGGCGGGCAGCGGAACACCCGCCAGCTGATCGACGACGCTCGCCAGCCCGTCGAGGCCGGAGTTGGTCGCCGACCCAACCTGATGCCAGCCCGGCAGGAAGCGCGCGTAGGCGCTGGTGCTGACCGGCTCCACCTGGGCCCGCAGTGCTGCCAGCGATCGGCGGCGAAGGATCCGCAACACGTCGGCGTCACACCACTGGTCACCGGCGGCCTCGGCGGAGAACTCGCCGCGGACCAGCCGGCCATCGGCGGCGAGCCGGCCCAGCACGTCGGCGGCCACCCGCAGCCCGAGGCCGAACCGGGCAGCGACGTCGGCCGTGGTGAACGGCGCGTGGGTGCGCGCGTATCGGCCCAACAGCTCACCGAGCGGATCACTGACCGCCTCGGTGAAGCTGGCCGGCACTCCGACCGGCACGGCCACCCCGACGCCGTCGCGCAGCCGGCCGATGTCTTCGATCGCGACCCACCAACTCTGTCCGGCGAACGAAACCGCCAGGGCGCGTTTGGCGGCTACCAGCCCTTCGAGCCAGCCGCCCACGTCGGCGGCGCCGGCGCGGGCGGCGACTTCCTCGGTGGTCAGCGGGCCCAACAGCCGCAGCAGATCAGCGACTGCTTCGGCGTCACGGGCCGTCCGGTCGGCCGACAGATGCTGTAACTGCCGGCCGGTGGCGGCGACGACCTCGGGGTCGAGCAGCTCGCGCAGCTCGACGCGGCCCAGCAGTTCGGCCAGCAGGGTGGCGTCCAGTGACAGAGCGGCGGCGCGGCGCTCGGCCAGCGGACTGTCGCCCTCGTACATGAACGCCCCGACATAGCCGAACAGCAGCGAAGCCGCGAACGGCGACGGCCTGGCGGTCTCCGCCTCCAGCACGCGCACCTTGCGCTGCGCGATCTCGGCCATCAGCCCGGTCAGCTTCGGCACGTCGTAGACGTCCTGCAGGCATTCGCGAACCGCCTCCAGCACGATCGGGAAGTCCGGATATTTGCGGGCCACATCTAGCAGCTGCGCAGCGCGCTGACGTTGATGCCACAGCGGCGACCGGCGGCCGGGATGCCGCCGCGGCAGCAGCAGGGCACGCGCCGCGCACTCCCGGAATCGCGAGGCGAACAGCGCCGAACCACCCACCTCCGCGGTGACGATCGGGTCGATCTCGTCGGCGTCGAACACGAACAGTTCAGCGCCCGGCGGCTTGTCGGCCGGGCCGGACCCGGACTCGGAGAACGTGTCGGGCAACCGCACCACGATGCCGTCGTCCGAGGCGGTCGGTTTCTCATCGATGCCGTAGCGCTCGCGCAGCCGCCGGCTCACCGCAAGGGCCAGCGGGCCGTGCACCCTCAGGCCATAGGGCGAGTGCAGGATGACCCGCCAGTCGCCCAGCTCGTCGCGGAACCGCTCGACCAGCAAGGTGGCGTCGGTGGGCACTACTGTCGTGGCGGTGCGCTGGTCGTCCAGCAGCCGCCATAGATTCTCGGTCGCGAATTCGTTGAAACCCAGCTCAGCGCAACGCTTTTCGAACGAGTCACGGGCCAGGCCGGCCAGCTCGCCGGTGAACTTGCCGACCGCCTGACCCAATTCTGCAGGGCGACCGGTATCGTCGCCGCGCCAGAACGGCAGCCGGGCCGGCTGACCCGGCGCCGGGATCACCAACACCCGGTCGTGGGTGATCTCGGTGATCCGCCAGCTGGTAGCCCCTAACGAGATGACATCGCCCGGGCGAGATTCGTAGACCATCTCCTCATCGAGTTCGCCAACGCGAGAGGGCTTTTCGGAATCAGTAGCCAGGTAGACGGTGAACAGACCGCGGTCCGGGATCGCACCGCCGGAGGTGACCGCCAGCCGCTGCGCGCCCGGCCGCGCGGTCATGGTGCCGGTATTACGGTCGTACACCAGCCGCGGCCGCAGCTCGGCGAATTCGGTCGATGGGTACTTTCCGGACAGCAGATCCAGCGTGGCCTCAAAAGCACTGTGCGGCAGTGTCGCAAACGGTGCGCTACGTCGCACGGTATCGAACCAGCGGTCGACGTCGAGTGGTTCCAGCGCCGCCACGGCCACGGTGTGCTGGGCGAGGATGTCCAGCGGGTTGGTCGGCACCCGCATCGTCTCGATCTGACCGGCGAGCATGCGTTGCACGGCCACCGCGCAACCGATCAGGTCGGTGCGGTGCTTGGGGAACAGCACCCCCTGCGAGATCTCGCCGACCTGATGTCCGGCCCGCCCGATGCGCTGCAGGCCGCTGGCCACCGACGGCGGCGCCTCCACCTGGATCACCAGATCGACCGCGCCCATATCGATGCCCAGCTCCAGGCTCGAGGTCGCGACCACCGCCTTCAGCTGTCCGGTTTTCAGCTCTTCTTCGACGATGGCGCGCTGTTCCTTGCTGACCGAGCCGTGGTGGGCACGGGCCAACGGTGCAATTACGTGGCGACCCGCTGCGCCCGGCTCCGCCGCGCTTGCGATCGCCACGGGCGGGGCGCCGTAGGTCTGACCGCTGCCCAACAGCTGAGCCGGGGCGCCGCCGCCGACCTTCGGGTTGGCGGCCGAAGGCAATTCGACACCCGAGCGTTCGGCGTGAATCTCGTTGAGCCGAGCGGTCAATCGTTCGGCCAGCCGCCGCGAGTTGGCGAACACGATCGTAGAGTTATGCGTTTCGACGAGGTCGACCAGACGCGCCTCCACATCGGGCCAGATGGTGTTCTCCGCCAGGTTGGCCATATCCGGAACCGGCACCTGGACGGTCAGCTCCAACGTCTTGCGCGCCGCTGCGGGCGCGACGATGTTCGTCGGTGTTGCGCCCGACAAGAACCGGGCCACCTCTTCGGGCGGGCGCACGGTCGCCGATAAGCCGATGCGCTGCGCGGGTGCCTGCAACATGTCGTCGAGCCGCTCCAGTGACAGCGCCAGGTGGGTGCCCCGCTTGGTGCCGGCGAGGGCGTGGATCTCGTCGACGATCACGGTCTGTACACCGGCCAGGGTCTGGCGGGCCGCGGAGGTCAGCATCAAAAACAACGACTCCGGCGTGGTGATCAACACGTCGGGCGGCCTGGCGATGAGTTGGCGGCGCTGCGCGAGTGGGGTGTCGCCCGACCGCACCCCGACGGTGATCTCCGGCGGCGGCAGATCCCGCTGTTGGGCGACGCGGGTCATTCCGGCCAGCGGGGTGCGCAGGTTGCGTTCGACGTCGACGGCCAGGGCCTTCAGCGGTGATACGTACAGAACGCGGGTGCCCGGCGTTCGCTTGTCGCCTGGTGCGCCAGTGCGGCTGGCAAGTTGGTCTATCGCCCACAGAAACGCCGCCAGCGTCTTCCCGGATCCGGTCGGCGCGATGACCAGGGTGTTATGGCCGTCGGCGATCGCGGCCCAGGCGTCTGCCTGGGCGGGGGTGGGTTCGGCGAAGGTACCGGCGAACCAGTCGCGGGTGACGACGCTGAACCGGGCGAGCGGATCAGCGGGCACGGTACTCACCTAGCCAATGGTGCCAGCGGGCACCGACATCGGGGCCGGACTACCGCTGGTCGGGACCGACCGCCTTGGCCAGTGGATCGGGAATGCCGTTGACCCGAATGATCGCGTCGAGCAGGGCGTGAGCGCAGGTTTCGCTCAGGTGCTCTGCGTCGGTCTCCGGATGCATGATCCGCTGCCGGCACACCTCGAAGGTCAGCGCCAGCCAACCGTGGATGACGATCCGCAGGTCGCGCTCCACCTCCGGCGTAAGTTCAGTATCTGGACCGTCGACTTCCATGATGCGGCCCATGATGTGTTCCATCTGCCGATCCTTGGCTTCGTCATCGATGCCGAGTAGGACCGGATCGGAGCGGCCGAGGCCGACATATGCCGCCCAGGCGGCGTGCGGGTGCTCCTGGTGGTACTGCATGTAGGCATAGACGCCGTCGCGGGTTTCCTCGAACAGCGACTGGCCTGGCGACGGCAAAGCGTTAGTCGTCTCGAACAGCTGGTCAGCCTGTCCTTTGACGACCGCGGCAAAGAACGCCCGCTTGTCCGGGAAGTAGTGATACATCAACGCGCGGGAGACACCGGCCCGCTCGGCGATCTCGTCGATTCGGACTTCGTCGTAGGGCCGCTGGCCGAAGACTTCCGCACCTAGTGCCAGCAATTCGGCGCGGCGGTCGTCCGGGGATAACCGGCGCCGGGGCGTTCGCATAGAGCAGATCGTACTTGTCGATCCTTCGGGCAGGCCGTCAACGCTCAGGAAGGCGGCTGCAAACGTGTTATTACCGACGCATCCGTCAATAATCGGCCCTGCGATGGCCGGCGTCGCGAAGCCGCCACCGCGGTCCTACCGGCAGGTTCGCTAGCTCAGCGAATTGGGGGACGATTACTACACTTTTCTCAGCCATCACGTCGGGCAACGTGAGAATAGAATCCCTGACCGATGGCTGGAACGGCTCCGACAGCAGCCCGCGGCTGAGTCACCGGGTCGGCGGCCTGGTCGACAGCTTCGAGACGGTGATCTATGCGATCGCCTTCTTCCTGCTGGTGGCCGCTGCGATCCTGGTGGCGATCTTCTTGGTTCGTTCCAGCACCCGACGCGCTCAGCCGAACAGCACGCCCTGAGCCAGCGGCAACTCGCTGGAGTAGTTGACGGTATTGGTGGCGCGGCGCATGTAGGCTTTCCAGGCGTCCGAGCCGGACTCCCGGCCGCCGCCGGTCTGCTTCTCGCCGCCGAACGCGCCGCCGATCTCGGCGCCCGACGTCCCGATGTTGACGTTGGTGATGCCGCAGTCGGAGCCGTCGACGAAGCGTTCCGCCTCGCGGATGTCGGTGGTGAAGATCGCCGACGACAGGCCCTGCGGTACAGCGTTGTTCAGCGCGATGGCCTCGTCGAGGTCGTCGTAAACCAGCACGTAGAGGATTGGCGCGAACGTCTCGGTGTGCACGATGTCGGTCTGCGACGGCATCCGCGCCACGGCCGGCGCGACATAGTAGGCACTCTCGTGGCCCACATCGTGGCGTTCGCCGCCGACGACGTCGCCGCCGTCGGCGCGCGCCTGCTCGAGCGCGCCGACCATGTCGCGGTAGGCCGTCTCGTGAATGAGCGGGCCGACTAGCGTGCCCTCGGCCAATGGATCTCCGATCGGCAGCTGTCGGTAGGCGGCGGCGATGCGTGCAACGACGTCGTCGGCCACCGACCGGTGCACGATCAGCCGGCGCAGCGTGGTGCAGCGTTGACCGGCGGTGCCGGCGGCGGCGAACACGATGGCGCGTACCGCCAGATCCAGGTCGGCCGATGGCGTCACCACGGCGGCGTTGTTGCCGCCCAGTTCCAACAGCGACCGGCCGAACCGTCGCGCGACCTGCGGACCGACCTGTCGGCCCATATGCACCGAGCCGGTCGCGGACACCAGCGCGATCCGCTCGTCGTCGACGAGCTGCTCACCGACCTCGCGGCCACCGATGATCAGCGCGCTCACCGCGCGTGGCGCGCCGACGTCATCGGCGGCCCGGGTGATGAGCGCCTCGCAGGCCAGCGCGGTCAACGGCGTCAGCTCGGATGGTTTCCACACCACGGTGTCGCCGCACACCAGCGCCAGCGCGGTATTCCACGCCCACACCGCGACCGGGAAGTTGAATGCGGTGATCACGCCGACCACGCCGAGCGGATGCCAGGTCTCCATCAGCCGATGCCCCGGTCGCTCAGAGGCGATCGTGCGCCCGTAGAGCTGACGTGAAAGGCCCACAGCGAACTGGCAGACGTCGATCATCTCCTGCACCTCGCCTAGCGCCTCGGCGGTGATCTTGCCGGCCTCGATGGTCACCAGGGTTGCGAGGTCTTGCTTGTGCTGCGTGAGCAACTCGCCCAGCCGGCTCACCAGCGCACCTCGTACCGGAGCGGGGGTGGCTCGCCACGCCGAAAACGCTTGTGCCGCAGCGGTGATACCGGTGTCAACCTGGTCGCGCGTGGTCTGCTCGACGGAGAACAGGACGTCGCCGGTGATCGGCGTGCTTGCCGGCTGGCCGGGCTCGCCCGGCGCACCCAGGGCGACATCACAGCCGACCGCGTCCAGCGCGCGGCGGGCGCCGGTCCGCAACTCGTCAACGGTGGGCAGGTTGGTGCTCACGCGAGTGCCTCCTTGCAAAGCGATTCGTAAAGCAGGTACGGGTCGTGGATGTGGCGGCCGATCGCCCCCGCCATCCAATCCATGGAGTAGCCGGAGTCGTCGACGATTCCGGTGGCCGCTATGGTCTCGGTGTCGCGGTCCAGATTAGACCGAAAGATGCCGGCAGCTGAAGCAGGCAGAAAGTCCTCGTAGACAACGGGTTTGGATGGATCGCCGTCGCGATAGTAGGCCAACCCCTGGGCGGCCATCTCGTCGTCGGTCGCCGGAAAGTACCGCTCCCAGACCTTGGCCGGCTCGGCCGCGGCCATCGCCGCGTCGTAACGTTCGCGGCCCCTGGGTGTCAGCGCCACACCGCGTGCCTCGACCTCGCCGAAGCGGACCCGCAGCGAGCCCTCGACGACCGTCCCGTCGTCGCCGCGAAACAGGCGTGGTTCGGCGAGCGCGCGAAACGACGTCTGGCGCAACAGCACCGCGGGCCCGTCACAGCGCGGCGGCCCCTGGATGGCGTCGATCATCGTGACGCCGCGTGCGGTCATCTGCCGGTAGAGTTCGTCGATGTCGAGCACCCGCGGCGTCAGGTGATTGATGTGGGTGGACGCGACTCCGGCGATGTCGGCCGCCACCGCCGACACCCGCGATAGCTCGTCATACCAGGACTTCTCGATCGGCTGATGTGACAGCGCGAACGCCGCCACGGCTTGTGCGACGAAGTCATCGGCCCCGTTTACGTCGCAGCCGCCGTCGGCGGCGACCACCCGGGCCCGGGCGATCAACGCCGGATCGAAGAGCTGGCGGCATTCCAAGAACGTCTGCACACGACCGCGCAGGCCGGCGTCGAAGAAACGCGGATCCTTCAACGCGAGCATCGAGGTGAACACCCGAAATGGGTTGCGCGCCAATTCGTCCCCGTCGATCGGCCGGAACGCGGTAGAAACAACCGGCACCGGTGAAACGGCGTCGCGCAGATCGTAATAGCCGACCGGGACCATGCCGAAAGCAGAGAACAGGTCGGCGACAGCGGCCAGCTCCTCCGGCGTGCCCACGCGGATCGCGCCGTGTCTCTCGGCGGTCACGCGGGACAGCGACCCCAGCCGCTGCGCGTCCGGGTGCCGGTCGGCGTAATCGCGGTTGACCTGGGTGCTCACCTCGACCAGCGCGGTGTACGCGGGCACTTCGCTGCCGTACATGGCAGACAGGCCCGCGGCGAAGCGCTCCCGCAGCCGCCAGGTCGGCAAACTTTTCGGGCTGCTCAACGGCGACCACCGCTGCGATACTCTCCCGCCATGGCAGAGACGCTCGACGACATCGACCGGATCTTGGTGCGCTCACTGGTCGCCGACGGCCGCGCGACCTTGTCGGAGCTTGCGGCGAGTGCCGGATTGTCGGTGTCGGCGGTCCAGTCGCGGGTGCGCAGGCTGGAATCTCGCGGCGTGGTGACCGGATACTCGGCGCGGATCGATCCCGAAGCCGTCGGACATCTGTTGTCGGCGTTCGTGGCCATCACTCCTCTCGATCCCTCTCAACCCGATGATGCGCCGGCTCGCCTGCAAGCCATCGAGGCGATCGAGTCGTGTCACTCGGTGGCCGGCGAGGAGAGCTACATCCTGCTGGTGCGCGTCGAGTCGCCGCGAGCGTTGGAAGACCTGTTGCAACGGATCCGCACCGCCGCCAACGTCCGGACCCGCAGCACGATCATTTTACAAACGTTTTACGACGATCGGCAGTTTGTACCGTAGTAGTTACGGCCAGACATCAAAATATCGTAAAATTTACTGATAACCTTGGGGCCATGACTAGCGTACTGGCACCCGCTGATCAGCTGCTGCAACCTGACCAGGTCCACGAGGTGTTAGCGCGCAGCATCCTCGCCGACGGCCTGGATTTGGTGCTCGACCTGGATCGCTCGGCGGGCTCGTATCTGGTCGACGCCCGCGACGGTCGGCGTTACCTGGACATGTTCACGTTCTTCGCCTCGTCGGCGCTGGGGATGAACCACCCGGCGCTGGCATACGACGACGAGTTTCGCGAAGAACTCGCCGAAGCCGCGGTCAACAAGCCCAGCAACTCCGACGTGTACTCGGTGCCGATGGCCCGCTTCATCGAGACCTTTGCCCGCGTGCTGGGCGACCCTGCGCTGCCGCATTTGTTCTTCGTCGACGGTGGTGCCCTGGCAGTGGAGAACGCACTCAAGGTCGCGTTCGACTGGAAGAGCCGGCACAACGAGGCGCGCGGCATCGACCCGGAGCTGGGCACCCGGGTGCTGCATTTGCAGGGTGCGTTCCACGGCCGCAGCGGCTACACCCTGTCGTTGACCAACAGCAATCCGGTCACCGTTGCCCGCTTTCCGAAGTTCGACTGGCCACGCATCGACGCGCCTTACGAACGTCGCGGCGCGGATATCGCCGCGCTGGAAGCCGAGTCGTTGTGTCAGGCGCGGGCAGCCTTCGAGGCCTATCCGCACGACATCGCCTGCTTCATCGCCGAGCCCATCCAGGGCGAGGGCGGTGACCGTCACCTTCGGCCCGAGTTCTTAGGCGCAATGCGCGCGCTGTGTGACGAATACGACGCTCTGATGATCTTCGACGAGGTGCAGACGGGCTGCGGTTTGACCGGAACCGCCTGGGCCTATCAGCAATTGGGCGTTGCACCTGACGTGGTTGCGTTCGGGAAGAAGACGCAAGTGTGCGGCGTGATGGCAGGACGTCGGGTCGACGAAATAGCCGACAACGTGTTCACGGTGGCTTCCCGGATCAACTCGACGTGGGGCGGCAACCTCACCGATATGGTTCGCGCGCGGCGCATCTTGGAGATCATCGAAGCCGACGGCCTGTTCGAGAATGCGGCCGTCCAGGGCCGCTATCTGCGGGCACGCCTGCGTGAACTCGCCGACGACTTCCCGGCATTCGTGCACGATGTGCGCGGCCGCGGCTTGATGTGTGCGTTCAGCATGCCGACCACCGCCGAGCGCGACGCGCTGCTGCGCCGGTTGTGGCGACACGAGGTGATTGTGCTGCCCTGCGGCCCGACAAGCGTGCGGTTCCGGCCGGCGTTGACCGTTGCGCGTGCCGAGATCGACGAGGCGATCGCGGTGCTCCGGATGTGTTTACCGCCCGCGGATGATGGGGTATGCAGGTGTGGCGCGTGTGACGGCGCGTGACGGTGGTAACTCTCGATAGCAAGGTCCTTCAGATGCAGACACAGCAGCGCCCGGGAGGCGACCGCCTCGGGCATGAAGACAACGAGGTGCAAGCCGCCGTGCGGTTCGCGGTCCTGGCCGCGATTGCCGGAGTTGCGTTCCTCGTCGTGGCCGCGCTATGGGCCAGCACCTGCAAAGGCGCGATGGCTATCGACACTGTCGCCTGCGGGGCGCCGCAGCTGACAATTCTGGCGTTCGGTGCGCCGCTCATCCTGCTGGGCGCGGGGTGCCGCGCATTTCTGCGCACGTATCGCATCTGGCGCAGCAATGGCACATGGTGGGCCTGGCAGGGTGCGGGCTGGTTTCTGTTCATGCTGATGCTGGTAACGCTCACCATGGGCGTGCCGCCGATCGCCGGACACGTATTAGCTGGCTGACCGACCGCAGGCAAACTCTTCTGGGTACTTCCGGGCCGTTTGTGAGCGTTCTACCGTGTTAGGTACCGCCCAACAGGTTGCGAGAAGGGTTTCAGTCATGGGTGACACCTATCGTGACCCCGTCGACCATGTGCGGACGACGCGGTCACACGCAGGCGAGTCGATGATCGATGTGTTGCGCTGGCCCGGCTATCTACTCGTGGTGGCGGGCGTGCTCGCTGTTGTGGGTTGTCTGGCGGCGTTCGGAACCGGCCACCAAAGCCAGGGCATGACCACGGGCATCGTCGCCGTCGCGACGATGACTTTCGGTCTGGTGTGGCTGGCGTTCGAGCACCGGCGGGTGCGCAGAATCGAAGACCGCTGGTATGACGCACATCCCGAGGTTCCGCGTCAACGGCCCGCTAGCTGAGACGCCGGGGACCACGCCGGTCAGTGGTTACGGATTTTCTTGATCAGCTTGTCTTTTGTCAGGCTCGAATAGCCGGACAGGCCAAGCTCTTTGGCGCGCTTCTTGAGTTCTGTGACGGTCCAATCCTGGTACGAGCCGGACTTGCCGCCCGACTTGCCCACGCTGGAACGGCCGCGCGCCGCAGCGGCGTTGGAGATCCGTGCGGCCTTTTCCTTGGAGTCTCCTTGTTTGCGAAGATCCTGGTAAAGCTTCTCATCCTTGATTGACGAGTTCGGCATCGGAACCTCCTTCGGCCACTTCGATGCTGCTGCTTTTCCCCACCCGCTACCGCGTTAAACACCGGCGGGTGGCTAATCCCGGTATTCGTCGCGATCGTTATCGGCGGCGACGATGTCCTGGTGCTGCTCCTGCCAGTCGGAGGTGTCCGCTTCTATCGGCGGCACTTCCCGGTCAGAGGCAGTGGGCCCAAGCGCGGTGTCTTGATCTTGCTCGATGGCGTCGGCAACGGGAGTTTCGTCGGAAAAGCTGTCGCGGTCTTCATAAGGCCCGCCTCCTGCTGAATCAAGCGGGTTTTATCGGTCGGAGCTAGTGGGTACCTGGTCTAAACCATGATGAGCTTGACGACGCCCGTCGCTGCCCCCGCATTTCGATCATCCGAGCATCGGCGACAGGATTACGAACACAACAATGTAGACGCCTACCGCGACAACCACCAAAATGGCCAGCATGACAAGGAAGATCAGCGCGGTGCGCAGAAGGCGGCGGGTGCGTCGAATTTCCGTCGTCTCGGCGGCGAGGGGCTACGCAGGACCCGGCGGCGATCATGACTAACCGGCTGGAACGCGAGGGTATGGTCGGTCAAACACTGGCGGGAGGCCCTATGACCGCTGCTGAGAAGTCAGGGAAGATGCAGCAGCGCAGTGACCGCGCGATCGAATTGCGTGTCGCCGCGCAGCTGGAGAACCTGGCGGTACTGCGCACGCTGGTCGGTGCGGTCGGCACCTTCGAGGATCTCGACTTCGACGCGGTTGCCGACCTGCGGCTGGCGGTCGATGAGGTGTGCACCCGGTTGATTCGCTCGGCAACTCCGGACGCCACGCTGGCCATCGTGGTCGATCCGCGAGACGACGAACTGGTGGTCGAGGCATCAGCGACATGCGAAAACTACGACGTGGTGACGCCGGGCAGCTTCAGCTGGCATGTGCTGACATCGCTGGCCGACGACGTCCAGACTTTCCACGACGACGGCCGTGAACCCGACGGCGGGAGCGGCGTCTTCGGTGTCACGCTGACGACGCGACGGGCGGGCTCCCACAGGTGACAGCGCGAGCTGTCGGCGGTTCTTCATCTCGTCCGAACGAATACGCTGACGTTCCGGACATGTTCCGTGAGTTGGCCACTCTCGACGGCGACTCACCGGAGTTTCAGCGCCATCGGGACAAGATCGTAGAGCGCTGCCTGCCGCTGGCCGATCACATCGCGCGGCGGTTCGAGGGTCGCGGGGAGCCCCGCGACGACCTGGTGCAGGTGGCTCGCGTCGGACTGGTCAACGCCGTCGCCCGCTTCGACGTCGACGCCGGTTCTGACTTCGTGTCCTTCGCGGTGCCCACCATCATGGGGGAGGTCCGCAGGCATTTCCGGGACAACAGCTGGTCGGTCAAGGTTCCGCGGCGCCTCAAGGAGCTGCATCTGCGGCTCGGCACGGCGACTGCGGACCTTTCGCAACGGCTGGGCCGAGCTCCGACCGCGTCGGAACTCGCCGAGGAACTCGACATGGACCGCACCGAGGTCATCGAGGGCTTGGTAGCGGGCAGCTCCTACAACACCCTGTCCATCGACAGTGGCGGCAGCGGAAGCGCTGATGACGACGCCCGGGCCATCGCCGACACACTCGGCGATGTGGATTCTGGTCTGGAGCGCATCGAGAACCGCGAGGCGCTACGACCGCTGCTCGACGGACTGCCGGAGCGCGAGCGAACTGTGTTGGTACTCAGGTTCTTTGAGTCGATGACGCAGACGCAGATCGCCGAGCGAGTCGGTATCTCGCAGATGCACGTCTCGCGGTTGCTCGCTAAGTCGCTAGCGCGGCTACGGGACCAGCTGGAATAGCCGGCGCGGCTCTCCGCTGTCCTCGATGCCGTGGCGGCTGTCCGGCACCGACTCGGCGAGTGGCAGCGCATTGTCAGGGTCGCAGATGCGGAGCAACCGGGAAACTGCTTTACTCGGCACCACGGCCCAGCGCACATCGGCACCGGCGCACCGGACATTGATAGTGTGAAGTGCCGAAAAGCCCGCAGTTCCAAAGAATTCCACGTCACTTAAGTTCACGATTACCGACTTGGAATGAGTCGCGCAGCGTTGTACATAATTGGCAAGCTGATTGGCGTTGGATGCGTCGAGCTCGCCGTGGGCCGTAATCACAACCGACGACGGGCCCCACTCTGCGCTGAAGCGGGCAGTGCGGTTTTCCCAAGGCTCCGATGGAACTGTGGCATCGGTTTCTCGAACCGGAGAAGCAGTATCGGGATGTCTCATGGCGAACATTAGGTGACTCCATCAGTCGTCAAGCATTGCTGTGGATCACGTCAAGCGGTTGGCCCGCGCGCGCGGGGAAAAGCCGGGAGTACCTGCCTCCCCCTACGTCAATCAACGTGTTCCGGGCGGCTGTAGACTCAACCTTCTTCGAACAGTACTCCGGCCGAAGTTGGCCTACAACGCGAACGGCGGCGTGTTTCTAAGAGACCCTGTTCAAGGCTGCGGCGGCGAATCGCCGCACGGACTCCGCGGCCGCGGCTGCAGCCTGATTCTGGCCGGCGCGTGCTCGGGTCGCAATCGCACCGGTTTGCGGGTCGAGCGTTATCTCTGCCAGCAGCTCACCCGTCGTCGGCTCGCACACCGCCCACGTGTAGCTGGTATCGGCCGACCACTGGGCGGCGCAGCGCGCGGCGTAATCCGGTTCGGTAGCGCCTAAATCGGCGAGCGCAGGACGATCATCGACGCGGTCATCCGCACGCGGTGCGCGCAAATACCATTGCCCGGCGTTGATCTCGACAGGTTCCAAGTGGCTGTGTCTACTTGATCTCGGCGAGGACCGTGCCCTGAGTGATGGCGGCGCCCGCCTCGACCGCGAGGCCGGTGATGGTGCCGTCTTTGTGCGCGGTGACCGGGTTTTCCATCTTCATCGCTTCCAGGACCACCACCAGGTCGCCCGCGGCGACCTCCTGGCCCTCTTCCACGGCGACCTTCACCACGGTGCCTTGCATGGGCGCGGTGACCGCGTCGCCCGAAGCTGCCGCGCCGCCGTGCGCGCCGCGCTTGCGGGGCTTGGGCTTCTTGCGGATGACACCGGCCGTGTCGCCACCGCCGCCGTTGGACAGCGCCAGATCACCGGGCAGGGAGACCTCGAGCCGGCGGCCGCCGACCTCGACGACCACCTTCTGCCGCGGCCGTGCGTCCTCCTCATCGAGGGGCTCGCCGCCGGTGAAGGGCTCGATGGTGTTGTTCCACTCGGTCTCGATCCAGCGGGTGTGCACCGTGAAGCCGTTGTCGTCGCCGATGAACGCCGGGTCGGACACCACCGCGCGGTGGAACGGGATAACGGTGGCCAGGCCTTCGACGTGGAATTCGTCCAGGGCCCGGCGGGAGCGGGCCAGCGCCTCCTCGCGGGTGGCGCCGTACACGATGAGCTTGGACAGCATCGAGTCGAACTGACCGCCGATCACCGAACCGGCCTCGACGCCGGAGTCCAGCCGGACGCCGGGCCCGGTGGGGATGTCATAGCGGGTGACCGGCCCGGGCGCGGGCAGGAAACCACGTCCGGCGTCCTCGCCGTTGATCCGGAATTCGATGGCGTGCCCGCGCGGCGTCGGGTCCTCGGTGATGTCCAGTTTGTCGCCGTTGGCGATCTTGAATTGCTGCAGTACCAGGTCGATGCCCGCGGTCTCCTCGGTCACCGGGTGCTCGACCTGCAGACGGGTGTTGACCTCGAGGAACGAGATCAGACCGTCCTGGCCGACCAGGTATTCGACCGTGCCGGCGCCGTAGTAGTGGGCCTCTTTGCAGATACGCTTGGCCGACTCGTGGATCTCCTTGCGCTGCGCGTCGGTCAAGAACGGCGCGGGCGCCTCCTCGACCAGCTTCTGGAAGCGGCGCTGCAGCGAGCAGTCGCGCGTGCCGGCGACGATGACGTTGCCGTGTTTGTCGGCGATCACCTGCGCCTCGACGTGGCGGGGCTTGTCCAGGTACCGCTCGACAAAGCACTCGCCGCGGCCGAACGCGGCGACCGCCTCACGGGTCGCCGACTCGAACAGTTCGGGGATCTCCTCGAGGGTGCGGGCCACCTTCATGCCGCGGCCGCCACCGCCGAAGGCCGCCTTGATCGCGATCGGTACGCCGTATTCCTTGGCGAAGGCGACCACCTCGTCGGCGTCTTTCACCGGGTCAGGAGTGCCGGGCACCAGCGGGGCCTGGGCGCGGGCGGCGATGTGGCGCGCCGTGACCTTGTCGCCGAGATCGCGGATCGACTGCGGGCTGGGCCCGATCCAGATCAGGCCGGCGTCGATCACCGCCTGGGCGAAGTCGGCGTTTTCGGATAGAAAGCCGTAACCCGGGTGGATCGCGTTGGCGCCGGACTTCTCGGCGGCCTCCAGGAGCTTGCCGAAGTCCAGGTAGGACTCCGCCGAGGTCTGACCACCCAGTGCGAATGCCTCGTCGGCCAGCTTCACGTGCGGAGCGTCGGCGTCGGGCTCGGCGTACACCGCCACGCTGGGCAGACCGGCATCTTTGGCCGCGCGGATCACCCGCACCGCGATCTCACCGCGGTTGGCGACAAGAACCTTGGCGATCGTCGAGCTGGCGTGACTAGGCACTGCGCCTCCTGGGGTGACCACTTCTCACGTGTCTAAGAGAAATTCTTACAAGTCTTATCGGGGGAAGTTTAAGCGGCGCGCCGCGGGCGATACGACCCGGTGCCCACTTCAGGGCGACTCGCGCAGCCGCCGCTTGATGCGGGCCAGCATCCCCGACATGCCGCGCAGCCGCAGCGGGCTGACCAACGCGGCCAGGCCCAGCTCGATGTAGAAATCCTCCGGCACCGCCAAGATGTCGGCGGCAGGCTGCTCGTCGAGGCCGGCGGCCAATATCGACGCGAAACCACGCGTGGTGGGTGCTTCGGGCGGAGCGCTGAAATGCAGCCGCACCCGGTTGACGTCGCTCGCGTCGACGTGCAGAAACACTGGCGACTGGCATTCGGGCACCGGCTCCATCGCCGCCTCTTCCAGGTCGGCGGGCAACGCCGGCAGATCGTTGGCGAACTCCAGCAGCAGCTTGAGCTTGTCCTGACCCTGCACTTCGGCGAAGTCGGACACCACCTCGGCCAGCGGTGCGGGCATGCTCATCGGACCGGTACGGTTCCCGGGCTTTCGCCGGCGACGATCGGCACCCGGACGGTATTGCCCCACTCGGTCCAAGAGCCGTCGTAGTTGCGCACGCCCGGGATGCCGAGCAGATGTGTCAGCACGAACCAGGTGTGGCTGGACCGCTCGCCGATACGGCAATACACGACGGTTTTGTCGTCCGGCCCGACGAACCCGTAGAGCTGCTCGAGCTCGTCGCGGCTGCGGAACCGCCCACTGTCGTCGGCCGCCTTGCCCCACGGGATCGATCGTGCCGTGGGGATGTGCCCGGCGCGCAGCGCGCCTTCCTCGGGGTAGTCGGGCATATGGGTGCGCTTGCCGGTGTACTCGTCGGGCGATCGCACGTCGATCAGCGGCTCGGAGCCGAGGATGGCCAGCACGTCGTCTTTGAACGCGCGGATCGGTGCATCATTGCGCTGCACAACGGGATAGCCGCTCGACGTTTTGGTCGGAACATCCAAGGTGGTGTCACGTCCGTCGTGCATCCACAGGTCGCGCCCGCCGTTGAGCAGCCGCACATCCGGGTGGCCGAAGAGCGTGAAGACCCACAGCGCATACGCGGCCCACCAGTTGCTCTTGTCCCCGTAGATGACCACGGTGTCGTCGCGGGAAATGCCTTTGCGGTTCATCAATTCGGCGAACTGCTCGCCGTTGATGTAGTCGCGCACCCGTGGGTCGTTGAGGTCGGTATGCCAGTCGATCTTGACCGCTCCCGGGATGTGGCCGACGTCGTAAAGCAGGACGTCCTCGTCGGATTCGACGATGGCAAGCCCCGGCTGACCGAGGTTGCCGGCCAGCCAGTCGGCGGTCACCAGCCGTTCCGGGTGGGCGTAGGCGCTCAGCGTCGGGCTGGCATCTGCTGGTAATGGCACACTGCGAGCCTACCCGTCGGGTTGAAATTAGTGCTCCCGCAGTCGCTGGCCGGACTTCACGATTTCGTTCGTGGCCATCGCCAAGTTACGACGTGAACACGGACCCGTTCAGTGGCCCGCGCTTTGGCCGCCATCGATGTGCAGGAACTCGCCGGTGACAAAGGTGGCGGCTTCAAGGTAAAGCACTCCCTCGACGATGTCGTCGACGGTGCCCATCCGCCCCAGCGGATGCAGACTGGCGAGGGCGACGTGATCATCGCCGGCATGTAACGGTGTATCGATGACTCCCGGGGATATCGCGTTTACCCGTATTCCCCTGCCCGCGTACTCAATTGCCAGCGACTTGGTGACCGAGGCGAGGCCGCCTTTGGTGAGGGAGGCCAGCGCGGAGGGGACGCGGGCGTCAGCGCGTTCCACCAGGGTGGTGGTCACGTTGACCACATGGCCGCCGTCGCCTTGGGAAAGCATCTGTGCGATGACGCGTTGGGTGATGTGAAAGAAGCCGTCAAGGTTCACCGCGGTGACATAGTCGTAGTCCGCGGCCGTGTACTCGGTGAACGGTTTTGCGACGAACACACCTGCGTTGTTGATGAGTGTGTCGACCCGTTTGAACTGTTCGACCGCCGTCGTCACAAGGCGTTCGGCCGTAGCAGGATCGGCGATGTCCCCGGCGACCGCGGCCACGCGGGGGTCCTTGCCGGCGGTCATGGTGCGCGCGTTCGCCACCACCGAGTAGTTCAGCTTGCGGTAGGCATCAACCAACGCGGCGCCGATTCCGTGCGATGCACCCGTGATGATCGCGACTCGTTGCGGGCGTGTGTCCGCGGTGATCGGTCGCCCTGAAATGTCTTGGGCGGTCATGGGTGAGCTCCCTCTGTAGTCAAACACTCCACCCTCGCGGCTGCAAGGACAGCTAGTCGAGGTCCTCTTCACGCCCCGGCACGGAAGCGTCGAAAGCGTTGAGCGTCACGGCGACCATGGAGAAGCATCCGACCAGGAAGACGACCTCCGCGAGGCCCTCTTCTCCGAAGGTCGTGAGCACTGTCCGGTAAGTCGACTCGGGAAGGGGAGCGCCTCGGTTCAGCGCGGCCGCCATGTCGTAGGCGATACCCTCCTCGCGGGTGAGATCGCTGGGGCGCTGGCCGGCGGCGATGGTGGCTATCTTGTCCTCGGCGAGGCCCGCCCGCTGCGCGAAGTACTCGTGCCCGTGTATTTCGTAGGGAGCGCCGAACTTGGCCGCGGTCACCAGGATGACGAGTTGATGGATCGCGGCGGGCAGGACGCTGTGCTCCCACAGTGATTTGTTGAAAGCCCAGGCGGGCTTGCCGAATTGTGGAAAGTGCAGCCAGCCGTTGAACGGGCCGATCAGCGAACCGTCGTTCCTGCGCGCGACAAGTTCACCGAAGTTTGTCTCGATCACAGCAACCATGTCGTCGTAGAGCGCTTTCTGCTCGGCGCTGAGCGTCGCTGGGGGCAGCAAGGGCAGGCGCATGACGGCTCCTTCGGCTTCTCGGTTTGGTTCGTTTGTCTTCTCATCAGCACGATCCCCCGAACGGCGCTGCCTCGCGCCAATCGCACATCCCGACGCGCTCGGCCGCAACCGACGCCAGGCGGCGCGCTCACGAATTGGTGAGCGCGGGTGGCACGGGTGCATCAAGGTGCTCCAGCAACGCAGCAAGCTTGT
>Ga0335075_10001282_pt1 | contig 41727 bp, 37 predicted proteins | sample Lox_Sample_24_FD_206723 | JGI IMG/M metagenome (GOLD analysis project Ga0335075, IMG submission 206723) | Soil microbial communities from Loxahatchee National Wildlife Refuge, Florida, United States - Lox_Sample_2.4 | ecosystem: Environmental > Terrestrial > Soil > Wetlands | place: USA...
CCCAATGTTAGGCTGAGATTATTCGCCGCCTCATGATGGAGATTCATCAGTTCCGATGCACCGGCTGCTCCGCGATCGTCGCGCCTGAAGCACTCGGGGGAGATTTCCGGTGCCCCGGCTGCCGCGAACTGTACGAGGTTTTTTATCCCGGCTGGAACGGGCCTCGGCACACCCGCCCCAATCCCAGCGCGCTGCGCTGGCTGTGGCGCGAACGGCGCACCTCGCTCCAGGCCGAGGATCGCAGTGGCGTCTGGCGCTTCCGCGAGATGCTGCCCATCCTGGGCGATGAGGCGGGCATGGTAACCCTCGGCGAAGGCAACACGCCGCTCTACGATCTGCCCCGGTCTGCGCAGCGCCTCGGGCTGGCGCAACTCCGTGCCAAGCACCAGGGCATGAATCCCACCGGCTCATTCAAGGACACCGGCATGACCGCGGCGCTTTCGGTGGCGCGCGAACGCGGCTTCAGCTGGGTGGCCTGCGCTTCGACGGGCAACACCTCGGCAGCGATGGCGGCTTATGCCGCGCGCGCCGGCATGCGCAGCCTCGTCCTGCTGCCGCAGGGCAAGATTGCCTGGGGCAAGCTCGCCCAGGCGATGGACTACGGAGCGCTGACGCTGCAGCTGCGCACCGATTTCGATGGCTGCGTGCGCGTCCTTGCGGAAGTGGTGGGGCGCGCTCCGGTTTACGTGCTGAATTCCGTCAATCCTTACCGCATCGAGGGCCAGAAGACGCCTGCGCTGGAAATTGCCGAGCAACTGGAGTGGGAGGTTCCCGATCACCTCGTTGTCCCCGGTGGGAATCTGGCCAACAGCTCGGCTCTGGGCAAGGGTTTCCTTGAGATGCAGCACCTCGGGCTCACGGCGCGCGTGCCCAAAATCTCCGTGATCCAGGCCGACGGCGCCAATCCACTCGTTCGCTCCATGCAGGAATTCGGCGGTGAACGGCTTGAGCCGGTGGAAGCCCACACCCGCGCCAGCGCCATTCGCATCGGCAATCCCGCTTCCTGGCGCAAAGCCGTGCGCATCCTCAGGCAAACGGGCGGATTCGTCGAGCAGGTTTCCGAGGCGGAGATTGCGCTGGCGAAGGCCGAGATTGGCTCGGAGGGGATTGGCTGCGAGCCCGCCTCGGCCGTCACGCTTGCCGGCCTGAAGAAGCTCCTGGAGCACGGAAAGATCGCGCGCGACGAGTCCGTTGTGCTGCTGCTCACCGGCCACACGCTCAAAGATCCCGACTACACGATTCACTTTCACCGGGGCGATCTGCTGGCCGGCGACGAAGCCGCGCCGGTCGTTTCGCAGATCGAAGGCCTCCGTCGCAACACGATCGAGCTCGATGCCGATGCGGACCAGGTCCTGCGCGAACTGGAGCGCGTCCGCCTGTGACCCGCATGCGCCTTCGATTGCCGGCGACCTCGGCGAATCTGGGCCCCGGTTTCGACACGCTGGCTCTGGCTCTGAAGCTCTGTCTTGAGATCGAGGCCGAGCCGGCCGATGAGTTCACGATCGATGCGTCGGGACGCGATGCGGCCATCTGCGCGGCGACCGAAAACAATCTGCTTCTCGAAACCTACCGCGAGTTGCTGGCTGCTCACGGCAAGCCGGTCGTCCCACTGCGCCTGCGGATGAGGAACGACATCCCGCTGGGCATGGGCTGCGGCTCGTCGGCCGCGGTACGGTTAGCCGCGGCTGCGCTGGCTTCGCAGTTTGGAAGGCTTGGGTGGAATCGCGACCGCATCCTCGCCGAAGCCTGCCGTCTGGAGGGCCACCCCGATAACGCCGCCGCGTGCTGGCTGGGGGGATTTGTCGCCAGCGCTGTGAACGGCGATCAGGTGCAGGCCGTCTCCTTCGCGCCGCCGCAGGAATGGCGGGCGCTGATCGTGATGCCGCAGCAGGCCCTCGCAACCACGGCCTCGCGTGCCGTCCTTCCCGCGGCCTGGCCCTGCGCCGACGTGGTCGCCAATCTTCAGCGCGTCGCCCTGCTGACCGCCGCCTTTGCGCGCGGAGAGCCGGCGCTGCTGGCGAATGCCATGCGCGACCGGCTGCACCAACCCTACCGCGCGGAGGTTTGCCCTCTGCTGCCCAAACTCCTGCCTCTGGCAGGACGTTCCGGCATCGCCGGTGTTGCCCTCAGCGGCGCAGGGCCGGCCGTGCTGCTGCTCGCCGTATCCGAGCAGGCTGCCCAGGAGGGGAAGGCGCTGGTCTCTGCTGCGTTGGGGGCGAGCAGCGAGGCGGTTGTGCTGGTTTGCGAATTGGAAACCCAGCCTGCGCTCGTCGAGACATCCGACTAAGGGCCCTGCGGTGACCATTCTGCGGTGCCTCCCACTTTGGTAACCTTATCTCGGCCCCTCGCGTAACTTATTGCAAGCATTACTCAAATTACCCAAGATTGCTTGCTTTCGGACAACCGAAATCCTATCTTGAGTCACGTGGGCAGTTCTGGGGGAGGGCTGCTCCGGCGTCCGTGATTCTGGATAAGAATCCGGGCGCCTTAATTTTTGTGCCGGCAGCCTCCGCGCCGGCTTCCTGCGACCCTGCATCCCCCAACACATCTATATACTGGATGATGGTGAGTGCGTACAGCACTGAACAAGGAGAAACATGGCTGCAGTGGGGATTGCGGAAGTAAGCGATGCGACGTTTGAGCAGGAGGTTTTGCAGTCGGACCAGCCGGTTCTGGTCGATTTTTGGGCAACGTGGTGCGGGCCGTGCCGTGCTCTGGCACCGATCGTCGATGAAGTGGCCGAGGAATACAGCGGCCGGCTGAAAGTGGCCAAGATGGATGTCGATCGCAACCAGGCGACGCCCATGCGTTACGGCATTCGCGGCATCCCTGCCCTGCTCCTCTTCAAGGGCGGCAAGGTCGCCGAGCAGATCGTGGGCTACGTGCCCAAAGAGACCATCGCAAAGAGCGTTCTGCGCGTTCTCAGCTAACCGCAGCCTGAGGATTGGTACACGAGCCCGGAGAAATCCGGGCTTTTCTGCGTGCACGGTGCGCCGGCTCCCGGCGCTTCGGATTGGATGAGTACAATCCAGGAAGCCCGCCATGGAATCGCCGCAGTCCGTCTACAGCCGTTTGTTGCGAGGAAATCAGGCGCGGGTGGCTCGCGGCCAGGCATGGGACCGGCGGCTGGGCTACGCCAAAGTCGCCATCTTTCTGATCGCCGTCGTTCTTGCCGTGGCTCTGATGCACCATCCTTTGCGGCTGCTCTTCCTGCTGATCCCTGCCGCGCTCTTCGTGATTTCTGCCGTCGCGCATGAAAAACTGCTCCGCCGGCTTCGCGAGCGGCAGCGCGTTTCGCAATTCTATGAGCGAGGTCTGGCGCGGCTCGAGAACCGCTGGATGGGGACCGGCGAGCCGGGCGATCGCTTCCTCGATCCGGCGCATCCGTACGCGCGCGATCTCGATCTCTTCGGCAGGGGCTCGCTCTTCGAACTGCTCTGCACCGCGCAAACCCGCGCCGGAGAGGAAGCGGTGGCGCGATGGCTGCTGACCGCGGCCCCGCCAGACGAGGTGCGCGAACGGCATGCGGCCGTCCTGGAGCTCAAAGTCCAGCTCGCTCTGCGCGAGCGTCTCTTCATCGCCGGCGGCCACCTGCGTGACCAGGTAGATCCTGAGACTCTGGGAGCGTGGGGAGTGTCGCCGGCGGCTCTTCACGCGCGCTGGCTCTCGCCGCTGCTTGTCCTGCTCGGAACTGCCTGGGTCGCTGCTGCGGCCTGGTGGTTCACCACCGGTTCCTGGTACCCACTGCTGGCCATCTCTCTGCTCAACTTTGGCGTCAACCGCATGGTTGCGCCTCGTTCGCACGAAACCGCCGAGGCCGCCGAGCGCGCTGCGGCTGATCTGAAGGTAGTTGCCGAAGTTCTCGCGATTCTCGAGGGCGAGAGTTTCACAGCTCCGCGTCTGCAGGCCCTTCGGGCTTCCCTCAACACCCATCACGTGCCGCCCTCGCAAGCTCTGAAGAAGCTGCGCCGCATTGTCGAATGGCTCGAAGCGCGGGAGAATCTCATGATTCGTCCCTTCGCCCCGGTGCTTTTCTACACCGCCTTGCTGGCCGCTGCCGCCGAACGCTGGAAGCACCAATTTGGTCCCGCCATCCCGATCTGGCTCGCTGCGGTAGGCGAATTTGAGGCGCTCGCGGCCCTGGCCGGATACGCATGGGAGCATCCCGCAGATGTCCTCCCCGAGTTCGTCGGAGAGTCGCCCTGCTTCGAGGCGGAGAGCCTGGCACACCCGCTGCTTCCTGAGGCCGGCGCGGTCGGCAATAGCATCGCACTCGGACGGCAGCTTCAGCTCCTGATGATCAGCGGCCCGAACATGGCGGGCAAGAGCACGCTGCTGCGCGGTGTCGGCATCAACGCCGTGCTGGCGCAATGCGGGGCGCCGGTGCGCGCCCGCCGCATGCGCATGTCGCCACTCGTGGTCGGCGCCTCCATCTGCGTTCTCGATTCCCTCCAGGGCGGAGTGTCCCGGTTCTATGCGGAGATTCGCCGGCTGAAGCTGCTGTCAGACCTTGCGAGCGGTCCGGTGCCGCTGCTGTTTCTGCTCGATGAGCTGCTGTCGGGGACGAATTCGCACGACCGGCTGGAAGGAACGCGCTTCGTCGTGGGGGCGCTGGTGCGGAAAGGCGCCGTCGGTATGGTGACCACCCACGATCTCGCACTGACCGAGATTCCGGCTTCGATGAACGGCGTGGCGCGCAACTGCCACTTCGAGGATTCACTCCGGGATGGCAAGCTCAGTTTTGACTATCGGCTGATGGAGGGCGTGGTGCGGACCAGCAACGCGCTTCGGCTCATGCAGGCCGTGGGGCTGGAAGTCGGCGATTAGCGCCGTTCAGTACTTGCGCAGCATGCCCAGCACGCGCCCCTGAATGTCCACCTGCGCCGCGGGAACGAAGATGGGATCCATCTCCGCGTTGGCGGGCTGCAGCCGCACCAGCGAGCCCTCGGGATAATACCGCTTCAGCGTGGTCTCCGCTCCGCGGACCAGGGCTACGACAATCTCTCCCGTGCGTGCCGTGTTCGTCCGCTCCACCAGCACGTAGTCGCCGTCGACAATGTGCTCGTCGCGCATCGATTCCCCGCGAACCTGCAGCGCGAAGACATCGCGATTGCCGATGATGTCGCCCAGCGATATGCTCTCCGGAATCTCCGCGGTCTCCACCGGGTAGCCCGCGGCAATGCGCCCGGCCAGCGGCAGTCGCTCGAGTCCGCGTCCCTTCGTACGCGGCGGCAGCACGTCAATCGATCGGCTGCGGTTATGCGCCCTCGCCAGCAGGCCCTTGTTCTGCAGATTCGTGATGTGTTTATGCACCGTCGCCAGCGAGCGAAGATCAAGTCCGCGTGCGATCTCCTCAAACGACGGAGAATAGCCGTTCCGCTGCACGAAGCCGGAGATGAAATCCAGCACTTCCTTCTGCCGCCGAGTCATAGCCATGGGCGCATTATAGCGAATAAAAGGCGAATCGGCGCAAAGCACGACGTAACTTTGCGGATTCCCGTTCCGGCGCCGTTTGTCCGGACGTTCCGATTCGAGACCGACTCCTGGATTTTTCTCATGCGTGCTCTGGTCTTCCCGGCTCTGCGGCGAGATGCTCCGGGTGGGAGAAGAAGAACCATGCGGCTTCTGATTGCAGAGGACGATCGGGCGCTGGGAGCGTTTCTGGCGCGCGGTCTCGAAATGGACGGGCATCAGGTGACGGTGGCCACCGACGGCGAGATGGCGATGGAGGCTGCCCGCCGGCTCGAGCCGGAGATGGCCGTCCTCGATCTGAACCTCCCACGCCGCGATGGCGCCGAGGTTCTCCAGTTCCTGCGCTCGCTCACCGAAGATTTGCCGATTCTCATTCTCACCGCACGTCAGGAGGCGGAAACCCGTTTGCGCTGCCTCGAAATGGGAGCCGATGACTTTATGCAGAAGCCGTTCTCCTTTGCCGAACTGCGCGCCCGCTGCCGGGCGCTGCTGCGCCGGCGTTCGCCCGGCCTCGTCCTGCGCCACGGGGACCTTGAAGTGAACCGGGTGGAACATACGGTCAGGCGGCGCGGAGACCCGGTCGTCCTGACCAGCAGGGAATTCGCGCTGCTCGAATACCTGATGCTGCACCGCGGGCAGGCGGTCTCGCGCTCCGATCTGCTCCAGGCGGTCTGGAACATGAAGCGGACCGCCGGCACGAACGTCGTCGATGTGTACATCAACTATCTGCGCCGCAAGCTGCACGACGTCTCCCCGCAGCAGGAGGGGGAGACCAGAGCCGAGCCGCTGATCCGCACCGTTCGCGGCTTCGGGTACCAGATCAGCGCGAATGCCTGAGAGCAGCGCGCAACATCGCAACATCCAGCTTGGAGAAAACATCATGGCCGCCGTCGCACAGCAAAGACCCTCCACCATCGCCCGCACCGCCGTTCTCGCCAGCCCCGATGTCTCCTTCCGGCGCCGCCTGCGGGACGCGCTCACCGAACTGCGCTGGCAGGTACGCGAAGCCGCGGGCGGCGCTGAAACTCTCGCCTGCCTCGATGCCTCCCCGGCGGAAGCCGTGGTCGTCGACTCGTGGCTGCCCGATCTGGAGATTCAGGAGTTCATCGTGGAATTTGAGCGCGCGCATCCGGGTGTCGACCTGGTGCTCGCCGACGCCTCCTCGCCTGCGAGCTCCTGGCGCAGTCCGCGCCGCAACGAGGTGCTCCATGCGCTTCGCCGCGCGCAATCGCCCGACGGAGCCGCGTGGAACTCCGCGCCGCGCAGTATTGCACAGGGCCCCATCTCCGCGGTGCCCGCGCCGGTCGAGGCGCAGGAACAAACCATTATGCCTGGCGTGCCGGCCTTCTCCCGCACCGCGGAATCAACCGTGCCCCTGCCGCCGGCCTCCCGCGGTCTCCCTGAATTTGTCGGATCCGATCCTGCCCTGCTCGAGGTCAGCCGCAGAATCCGCCTGGTCGCGCCGCGATCGACGCCGGTGCTGGTGGAAGGCCCCACGGGCAGCGGGAAGGAGCTGGTGGCGCGCGCCCTGCATCGCCTCAGCCCGCGCGCCACGCACCGCTTCGTCGCTCTCAACTGCGCGGCAATCCCGGAAGCTCTGCTGGAGGCCGAGCTCTTCGGCCACACCCGCGGAGCGTTCACCGGAGCCGTGCAGGGACGGACCGGGCGCATCGAAGCCGCCCACGGAGGCACGCTGCTTCTCGATGAGATCGGCGAGATGCCTCTGGCGCTGCAGGCCAAGCTGCTGCGCTTCCTCGAGACGGGAGAGCTGCAGCGGGTGGGAGACAACGAACCGGTCCGCGTGGACGTGCGCATTGTTGCCGCGACGCATCGGCCGCTGGGCGCACTGGCTGCGAAAGGCGGCTTTCGCGCCGATCTCTATTACCGTCTGGCGGTCTTCTTCATACGCACCCCTGCGCTGGCCGGACGCACCGCGGACATCCAGGCCCTGACCGCTCATTTCCTCGAAAAGATGGCGCGCAAGAGCCCCGCCAGGAGCATGACCGCCGCTGCTCTGTCGGCGCTGACCGCCCATCCCTGGCCCGGCAACGTACGCGAGCTCGAGCATGTTCTGGAGCGGGCGTGGATTCTCGCCGAAGATCGGCCCTGCATCGACAGGCAGGAGATCGAGTTTGACCTGCCGGAATGAGGATTCTCTAACGCAGCCTCCTCTTTCCCGGAGCGCCGGCTGCACACAGTTCCGTGGCAGGCAATCCATCGAGGACCGAACGATGCACCTCACGACACCGGTGGCCGATGCGCTGAATCGATATCTGGACCTCTCCACGCTGGAGCTGAAGCTGACGGCGCAGAACATGGCCAATGTCGATACGCCCGGCTATCGCACGGTCGGCTTCGACTTTGCCTCGGAAATGACCCGTTCGCTGGATTCCCTGAACCAGCAGCAGGCGAGCGGTGCTGCCGTGGAGTCGCTGCCCGCGCCGCAGGTCGGTCCGGTTGGCGGCCTGCTGGAGCGCCCCGACGGCAACGATGTTTCCATGGACCGCGAAGGCATGAAGATGGCCGAGGCGCAGCTGCAGTTCCGGACCGGAGTGGAACTGCTGAAGCACGAATTCACCCGCGTGATGGACGCAATTCATGAAGATCAGAAGTGAGGCGCGGGCATGAGCGGAAAGGGAAGCCGGCGATGAATCTGTTTGGCGTCATGGAGGTGAGCGGGTCCGCGCTCGAGGCCGAGCGCATCCGCGCCGAGGTAGTGGCGGCCAACATGGCGAATGCCGAGACCACCCGCACCGCTGAAGGGGGCCCCTACCGCCGCCAGCAGGTGGTTTTCACCTCGGAAGCGTCGCCGTCCGGCTTTGCCGGGCAGATGCTGGGCGCGGCAGCACCGCCCCTCGGTTCCTCCCAGCCCGATATCGGGGGCGTGCGGGTTTCCGCGGTCGTCCCGGATCAGTCGCCCTTCCTGCGCCGTTACGACCCCGGGCATCCGGACGCCGACAAGGACGGCTACGTCTCGTACCCGGACATCAATCCCGTCACCGAGATGGTGGATCTGATGGGCGCGACGCGCGCCTATGGCCTGAACAGTTCCGCGGTCCAGGCAGAGAAGAGCATGGTCTCGGCCTCGCTCGACATTCTGAAGTAGGAGGCTGCCTTATGCAGACTGCCGCAATCTCGTCGCTCTCTTCCGCAACCGCCGCTGGGATCGCGCCTGCCGCTGCAGCCGGCGCTGCGGCCGAGGCCCCCTTTGGAGATCTGCTGCGCAGCACAGTTGCCGGCGTCGACAACCTCGAGCAACAGGCGGCGTCGGCGGTCCAGGGGCTGATGCAGGGCACCGGAGTGGACATCCATGACGCCATGATTGCCACCCAAAAGGCGGACATGGCCTTCGAGCTGACCCTGGCGGTGCGTAACAAGGCCGTGGCCGCGTACCAGCAGGTGATGAGCATGCAGTTCTGACGCGAAGCGATGCCTGACAAACCCCAGACCGCCCTTACCGTGCAGCGCGCCGGAGCGCTGGCCCAGGAGGCTGTCGCGCGTTTTCGCTCCATGGAGCCGGCCCGCCGTACCCGCCTCGCCACCATCGCCGCCATCGTAGTCGCCTGCTTCAGCGGTCTGCTCTGGTATGCCTCGCGTCCGGACTGGCGCACGCTCTACGCCGGGCTCGATCCCGATGATGCCCGCCAGATCGCCCAGGAGCTGACGGCGGCAGGCATTCCCTTCGACGTCTCGCCCGATGGGTCGGCGCTGCGGGTCCCGGCGCAGAACCTCGACAAGGCCCGCCTGACGGCCACGGCCAAAGGCGGACCGCGCAGCGGGCGCATGGGGTTCGAGCTCTTCGACAAGCCGAACTGGATGGGTTCGGAATTCGACGAACAGGTGAACTACCAGCGTGCTCTGGAGGGCGAGCTGGAGCACACCATCGGAACGCTTTCGTCCGTGCAGTCCGCGCGCGTCCATCTGGTCCTGCCTCACGATTCGCTCTTCACGGCGGATCAGCGCGAGGCCAAGGCGTCGGTGGTGCTGCGGCTGCGCCATCGCACCCTCTCCGAAGATGAAGCGAGCGCCATCTCCAACCTGGTGGCGAGCGCCGTCGACGGTCTGCGTCCGGAAAATGTCGTTCTTGTCGATGCGGGCGGCGGAGGGCTGCTGGGCCGGCCGACCGGCGATGCCGCGCTGGCTTCACACGAGCAGGAGCTGGCGGCGAAGCTGGTGGAGACGCTGGAACCGGCAGCCGGCCCCGGCAATGTCCGGGCTTCGGTCAACGTGGATTACGATTCCACCTCCGCCGATGAAACGGACGAAAGCTATGACCCGGCGCAGACGGTCACCCTCTCCATGCAGCGCAGCGAGCAAACCTCCGGCCAGCCGTCCGCCTCCGGCATTCCCGGCACGGCGAGCAACGCCCCTGCTGCCAAACCGCCGCTGTATCCCGCACAAAACTCCGCCACGCAGAGCCTTAAGGAGGAGAGCGATACCTACGGCGTCTCCAAAAAGGTACGGCACACGGTCGAGGCTGCGGGGCGTGTTCGCCGGCTCACGGCCGCTGTCCTGGTCAACTATCGCCGCGTTGCCCAGGGCAAGGCGATGCAGTGGCAGCCGCGTTCAGCGGACGAGATGAAGCGCCTGAGCGATCTGGCCCAGAATGCGATCGGCTTCGACGCGGCGCGCGGCGATCAGGTCACCGTGGAGGAGCTGGCCTTCGACGACGATGCACCGCAGCCGCAGCCCGCACTGAGCGAGCGCCTGTTCAGCCTGGCCTCCGCTTCTCAGGTTCAGGCCGTGCTGCGCTACGGGACTATCCTGGCCGCCCTGCTCGGGTTTTTCTTCCTGGTGGCGCGTCCGGCTCTGCGCACTCTGGCCACGCTTCCCGTGTCCAGGCCGGTGCCGGCATCCTCGGGTGAGGCTTCGCGCCTGCCTTCGGAGCCGGAACCGCGGACGATCACGCCCGAACACCAGGCCGCGGAGCAGCGCAAGCTGCGCGCCCAGAGCGCCTTCGAGCAGGTGTCGGAAGCGGTGAAGCGCGAGCCGGCGCAGAGCACGCGCCTGCTGGAAAGCTGGATTCGCTCGGAATAGCCTATGGCCGCCGCATCGCTTCACCTGCCCTCGGAATCGAGCTCCGGCCAGCCGCCGCTGAGCGGCGTGCGCAAGGCCGCCGTGTTCCTGGTCGCGGTGGGCGACGAGCTGGGCAGGAAGATCCTGCAGAATCTGGCCGAACCGGATGTGCAGCGGCTTACCGAGGAGATTGCCGAGCTCCGCAATATTTCCCCGGAGCTCTCGCTCCAGGTTGTCGAGGAATTCCGCGAGATGCTGGAGACGCAGCAGTACATGGTCCACGGCGGGCTCGACTACGCCACCAAGCTGCTGGTGGATACCTTCGGCAAGCAGCGCGCTGAGGACCTCCTGAGCCTGGTGCGCCGCGCCCAGGAAGCCAGCCACAGCGATCTGAGCATGCTGCAGCGCGTCGACCCGCAACAGCTGGGCAAGTTTCTGGAAAGCGAGCACCCGCAGACCATCGCTGTGGTCCTCGCCCACCTCGATCCGCGGCGCGGGTGCGTGGTGATCGACAGCCTCAGCGAGGAGCGCCGAGTCGAGGCGGTCCGGCGGCTCGCTGCCATGCGCCAGTTTTCTCCGGAGATGGCGCAGCGCGTGGCCATGATCCTGCACCGCCGGCTGGAAAATATGGGAGACACCGGCCGCCGCGCCTATGCCGGGTTCAAGGCGGTTGCCGACCTTCTGAATCGCATGAGCTCGGAACAGGCGCGCAGGATTCTCGAAGAGATTGAGTCCGCGGACGTGGCCATGGCTCTGAGCATCCGCAACCTGATGTTCACGTTTGAAGACCTTGTGACCATTCCTCCGGCCAGCATGCGCGAGATCGTATCCGCCGCCGACAAGCGCCAGCTGGCCCTCGCCCTGCGCGCTGCCCGTGAGGATCTTCGCGCGCATGTCTTTGCAGCGATGTCCTCGCGCGCGGCCGACATGCTCAAAGAGGACATGGAAGTGATGGGGCCGGTGCGCGGGCGCGAAGTAGCTGCGGCTCAGCATGAGATTCTGGCCCTCGCGCGCGGCCTGGAAGCCGAAGGCAAGATCATCCTGAAGCTGGAGCAGGGCGACGATTTCATCGTGTGATCCGGAGGCAGAATCATGCAGGGCAAATCCGACGCCGTTCGTCCCATGGAGTACCCGCTGCTTCCGGGAGCTCCGCTGCCGGTCATCGATCTGCATTCGCCCGCGGACCTGGCGGCGCGGGTGCGGGAGCTGGAAGCCGAACGCGAAGAGTGGAATCAGCATGCGGCGCGCCAGGTGGAAGCCGTGCGCCGCGAGGCGCTCGAACAGGGCAAGGCCATGGCTGCCGGCAATCAGGCTGAATGCAGAAAGCAGTGCGCGGCGACGCTGGCCACAGCCATCGAGGATTTTCGCGGGCGCCGCGACGAGTACCTGGCCCAGGTGGAGCAGGAGGTGGTGCGTCTGTCCCTGGCGATCGCGGAGCGCATCCTGCATCGCGAAGCGCAGATGGATCCTCTGCTCCTTTCCGGGGCGGTGCGGGTGGCTCTTGGCCGGCTGGCTGACTCCACCGGCGTGCGCCTCCATGTGCCCGCTGCGCAGAAGGAGATGTGGGGCGAGATGCTGCGCCTGATGCCGAGTCTGCCGCTGCGGCCGGAGCTGGTTGCGGAGTCCGACATGGACGTCTGCGACGCATCTCTTGAAACCAGCCTCGGTCGCGTGGATTTGGGCGTTCGCGCCCAGATCGCAGAGATCGAGCGCGGATTCTTCGACCTGCTCGAGGTGCGCGCAGCCGCCAACGGCGCTTCGCCCAACGCCGGAAAGCAGGGCTGAGTGGATCTGCTGGGAACCTATTTCTCGCGCCTGCGCCAGCGCTCTCCGCTGCGCTGGCAGGGGCGTGTGACCGAGGCCACCGGCCAGACGATCGAGTCGGAGGGTCCCCCGTGCTCGGTCGGCGAATGTTGCGAGATTCGCGACGCGGCGGGCGCGGCGCACCCCGGCGAGGTCATTGGGTTTCGGGGCTATGGTGTTCTGTCCATGACCCTCGATGCGGCCGACGGCATCCGATACGGCGACCCGGTGTGCGCGCTCGGTGTCATGCCGCACATCGAAGCAGGCGAGAGTCTCATGGGCCGCGTGCTCGATGCTATGGGGCGGCCCATCGACGGCGGGCGTCCTCCGATCCGGCAGTCGGCCGTTCTTCTGGACCGGTCTGCGCCTGCGCCTCTGGATCGAGAACCAATCCGGGAGGCTCTCGGAACCGGCATCCGCGCCATTGACGGGTTGCTGAGTGTAGGCCGGGGTCAGCGTGTGGGCATCTTCGGCGGGTCGGGAGTGGGCAAGAGCACGCTGATCGGAATGATGACCCGCAACAGCGATGCAGAGGTGATCGTCGTCGGACTGGTAGGCGAGCGCGGCCGCGAGGTCGGGGAGTTCCTCGAGGACAGCTTGGGGCCGGAAGGACGTCGGCGCGCCGTGGTCCTGGTTTCCACCTCGGATCAGTCGCCGCTGCTGCGCATGCGCGCGGCCCTGGCCGCCACCAGCATCGCCGAATTCTTCGCGGAGTCGGGAAAGCACGTGCTGCTGGTGCTGGATTCGCTCACGCGATTTGCGATGGCCGCTCGCGAGGTCGGACTCGCCGCCGGCGAGCCCCCGACCACCCGCGGCTACACCCCCTCGGTCTTCAGCCGTCTCGCTCGCCTCGCCGAGCGCGCCGGCCGGTTCCGGAAGGGCAGCATCACCGCTTTCTACACCGTCCTGATGGAGGGCGACGATCTGCAGGATCCGCTGGTCGACGCGGTCCGCTCCTTTCTTGACGGTCACATTGTGCTCTCCCGTGCGCTGGCCGCCGACGGCTGGTATCCCCCGATCGAAATCATCGAGTCGATCAGCCGCCTCATGCCGGTGGTGGTCTCCGACGACCACGCTCAGGCAGCAGCCACCGTGCGCCGTGTGCTCTCCGCCTGGGCACGCTCGGAAGACCTCGTGCGCATCGGCGCCTATAAGCCTGGAACCGATGAAACCCTCGACCGCGCCATCCGCTTTCGTCCGGCGATTCGCCAATACCTGGCGCAGAGCACGCGCGAGCGAGAGACCTTCGCAGAGGCGCGGACGCAGTTGCTGCGCCTGGCGGCGTCGATGGAGGCCGGCGGCGCCAGACCATGAAGCGGAATCTGTACAAACTGCTGCGCATCCGCGACCTCTTCGAGGAGCTTTCGCGCCTCGACCTCGAGAGAAAGGCGCTGGCGGTCCGTGAGGCTGAGGAGGCGAGTGTGCGGCAGGAGCAGCTGGCCCGGACCTCGCGCCACACGGCGTTCCGCCTGCTGGCAGACACAACGGCTGAGACCGCTTCAGAATGGCTCACGGAGATCGCGGACGCAGAGCTCCTCAAATGGGGAAGGAGCCGGTTGCTAGCGATTGCCCAAGCCCGGCGGCCGGCGTTCGAAAGCGCTCGCGAAGTGCTGCTGGCCTGCCGCCTCGAACGGCTGCAGGTGGAGACCCTGATTGCGGCGGCCTCGCAGGCTGAAAGGGTCCGGCGCGAGCGGCGCGAGCAGCGGAATGTCGATGACTGGTTCCAGAGCCGCGCCGGGCGCGGCCTTCGCGCACCGCGGGGAAACCAGTCCGGGATAAGAAGCTCGACGAAGCTGCCACCCTTCAACGGCCGCAACCGGGCAGGGACCCGGAGCAGCCCCGCTTCTCAGAGCACCGGACGGGAGCAACCGGGGCGAACGGAACAGGATGTGGAATCTGCTCCTGCCCTGAGAGTCCTCTCAGATTAATCTGCGCCTGATGGCCGGCCCCTTGCTCTGTTTCCGCACAAAGGAGACTGTCCTTGCCGGTCGTCCGCATTGACGTTGACGCGCTGCCTTCAACTCCCGGAGCCCCAGCTGCGATCCATCGCGCGCAGGGGCAGGCTGGCATTCCGGCCACGTTCGGCCGGTGGTTCGCGCAGCAGCTGGCCGCAAATCCGCCTGCGGCGCGCGCGGGCACGACCCCGGCGGAATCGGCAACCTCGGCTCCTTCTGCATCCGGCTCCGGATCGCAGAGCTCGGTGCCGGCAGATGCGAACCTCTCCCGCGACGCTGCATTCTCCACCGATGGAAGCAAGGTGGCGCGGACGAGAGACCAGCAGTCCGTCGATGCGCAGCCGGGCGCTCGACCGAGCGCACTCTGCGCGGCAGCTCAGGAAGAACTAAGCGAAGGGCCCGGAGATGCCGCCCATCGACCCGGGCCGCCGGCAACGTCTTCGCAGACCCCATCGGTTCCCGCGCGCCCCGCGACAATGCAGGCTTCTCCTCGGTCAGCCGCTCCAGCTCCGGAGCCGGCGCCGGTGCACTCCAGCCGAACTCATCCTGATCCCTCCTCAGCGCCGGCTGCGGCTTCGCCGCCGGCTACCCATGCTTCAACCGCTGGTGCGACCGCACAGCCGAGGCTCCATACAGAGACCACGGCACCCCCTTCGAAATCTCCCGTATTTCCGGACGCCTTTGCCTCCGGTTCGCTCCGGTCAGGCACAGACGTTGTCGCGAGCGCAAATATTGTTGCGCCCGGCCACGACATGGCACGTTCCGGCCCCGCTCCCCAAACTCCTGCGGCGTCGGCGTCACCGCATCCGGCCATTCAGGACGCCAGATCGGCCGCTGCCGCCGAAACCCCCGACCGCGTTCACTCCGCGTCCGCGCATGGCGAAACATCGCCTACAGGGGAATCGCCATTGCCGGCGTCGCCGCATGGAGCGGCCAAACCTGCGCTGCCGGCGGCTTTGTCGGGCAACGACGTTGCTCCGGCCCATCAGCAGGCACTCTCGATGGCGTCACCCGGCGCGGCGCCTTTCGCAACTTCCGGCCTCACCCCGCCATCCGCTGCCGCATGGTCCGTGACCACCGCCCACACAATCATGCCCTCTGCCGGAGCACCTCGTTCCACGGCGGTTGAGAGTACCGCGCGCACCGGAAGCCCATTTGAGCGGATGGATGCCGCGGCCCCTCCGCAGGTGCTTGCTGGAAATCCGCAGCGCCTGTCGGTGGGTGTGCGCGATCCCGGCCTGGGATGGCTGGAGATCCACACCCGCACTTCATCCGGAGAAATATCGGCCGCATTGGCGACGCCCTCGGCTGCCACTCACACCGCGATATCCGCGCAGTTACCCGCGATCCGCGAATACCTCAGCGACCAGCAGGTCCACGTGGATCATCTCACTTCGGAACAGTTTGCGGCTTCGGCCGGGAGCCGCGAAAACCCCTCTGGAAATCAGCCCCATACAAAGAACGCTCGCGATGCTTCGCCGGGCGCAGCGCAAGCGCTTCTCACGGAGCAGCCGCCGGACAGCGAAGGGCAAGGCCTGTCCTGGATTGACATCCGGGTTTGACCTTCGGCCCGGGAAAGGGAAGCCATCATGCAGCTATCGACGAATCCGCTGACCACATCCGCACTGGTCGCCCCCGCATCCGCGCAGGACACGACCTCGACGAACAGCTCCGATTCGGCAGTCGATTCGGGCTCCGCGACCATCAGCGCCAACGATTTCCTTCAGCTCCTGGTGACGGAACTCCAGAACCAGGATCCGACCGCCGACACTGACCCCAACGAGTACATCAACCAGCTGGTGCAGGTGAACAGCCTCGAGCAGCTGATCCAGATCAATCAGGACCTCACTCCCAGTTCGTCGGCTTCCAGCGGATCCGGCAGCACTTCCGCGCAGACGAACCCGGTGGCGGCATCATCGGCGACGACGCCCGGTGCATCTTCGACAGGGACGGCTGCCGCCGCACTGGCCCCCGGGAACCTCAGCGCCCCGGCAAACGGGCACGCCGCGTCGCGCGTCGCGAATGCGCTGGAGTCCGCCGCGCAAACTCTTTCGCCCGGCTCATCGTCGAGTCCGCTCGACTCGGTTCTCAGCGCACTGCAGGCCCGCACGCAGCAGATGCGCTCATCCAGCTCCAACCCGGCCCGCTGAACTCGGGTGCGGCACACTCTCACGGAGGAATCATGTCATCCTTTTCAATTCCGCTTACCGGGCTGGAAGCCTCATCGACGGCCCTCAACACCATCGCCAACAACCTGTCCAACATGAACACCACCGCCTTCAAGAGCCAGAACGTCACCTTCAGCGATCTGTTCTATCAGCAGGTAGGCAGCACCGGTTCCGGGGATCCGCTGCAGGTCGGCGCTGGCACCCAGATCGCCTCCACCGAGACTGACTTCTCCCAGGGCAGCATCGACGAAACCGGCAACGCCACCGATGTCGCCCTCAACGGCAACGGCTTCTTCGTCGTCCAGAACGGCGGCACCACGGAATACACCCGTGACGGCAATTTCACCCTCAGCGCAGATGGTTTGCTGACCACGCAGGGCGGCCAGCAGGTAATGGGCTACCCAGTCGTGAATGGCGCGGTCGACACGAACGCACCGCTCACGGCCATTCAGATTCCCGTCGGCCAGGTCGAAGAGCCCGCGGCGACTTCGTCCTTCGGTCTCACTGCGAATCTCGATGCCAGCGCTGCGGCAGGAACGCAGGTTCCGGCGCAGATCACGGTGTACGACTCGCTGGGCGTCAGCCATGTGGCGACCATCGATTTCACCAGCAACGGCGGCGGCTCGTGGAACTACAGCATCTCGCTCCCGGCGGGCGATGCGACAGGCGGAAATAACCTGACCGGAACGCTGCAGTTTGATGCCAACGGCAATCTCACATCTCCTGCCACCAACGTTTCCGGAATCAGCTTTACCGGCCTGAGCGACGGTGCCAGCAATATGAACCTCGGCTGGAATCTTTACGGTTCGAATAATCAGCCGACAATTACGCAGGTATCCTCAGCTTCCGCCGTCTCAGCAACCACGCAGAATGGCTACGCCAGCGGCGAGTACAACGGCTTCACGATCGACTCCAACGGAGTTGTCTCCGCGGCATTCAGCAATGGCCAAACCACCCCGGTGGGGCAGCTGGCGTTGGCCAGTATCACGAATCAGCAGGGCCTCACCATCTCAGCCGGCAACAACTATCAGACCACGCTGGCCTCGGGCGCAGCCAGCATCGGCATCGCCGGCTCCGCTGGTCTGGGCACCATGGAGGACGAAGCCCTCGAGCAGAGCAACGTCGATATTTCGACTCAGTTTTCCGATCTGATTGTGGCACAACAGGCCTTCGAAGCCAGCTCCAAGGCCATCACCACCTTTGACACCGTCTCCCAGGAGACGATCAACATGATTCACTAAAACTGGTCTCACAATGCTCCATCCTCGCCAGCGGCTCTGGTGCGACCCGCCATCCAGGCGGGTCGCAGGTTGCCCGTGAAAGGCCCAAAGCCGGCGATGAGACCAGTGTTAGTCCGCGGCCGGCCCGCTCCGAATGCGCTCGTAGAACCGCTCGTAGAGCGGGACGATCTTCGATGCACAGTAGCGGGCCTGCGCCGTCTTCCGTCCTGCCTCGGCCATCGCCCGGTACAGCTCGCCGTCGCGCAGCAGTTCCACCGCAGCACCGGCCATCGCTTCAACGTCGCCCACCGGAAACAGCCGCCCGGTCACCCCATCGTCGATCAGCTCCGGCACGCCGCCCACCCGGGTAGCGATGGTCGGCACACGGCACGCCATGGCTTCCAGCGCCACCAACCCAAAGGATTCGAGTTCGCTCGGCAGCAGCAGCAGATCGGCCAGGGGGAGAATCTCCGAAACGCTGCTCTGCTTGCCCAGGAAATGCACGCGATCCTGGATACCTTCGCTGTGCGCGATCCACTCTGCCGTGGAGCGGTCCGGTCCGTCGCCGATCATCAACAGTCGCGCCGGCAGCTCGCGCGCGACATGCGCAAAGATACGCACCACGTCGGCGGTCCGCTTGACGGGCCGGAAATTCGAAAGGTGCACCAGAATCTTCTCGCCGTCGGCGGCGTACCGTATCCGCCCTGCCGTCCGTTCCTCCTCGTTCAAAGGGGTGTAGACGTCGCAGTTTACGAAATTCGGGATCACTTCGATCGCCTGCTCCGGGCGGAACTCCTGCAGCGTCTTCTCGCGCAGATATCTCGAGATCGCCGTCACCCCATCGCTCTCGTCGATGCCGAATCGCGTGATGGGCAGATAGGAATGGTCCAGCCCTACCAGCGTGATGTCGGTTCCGTGCAATGTGGTGATGAAAGGCAGGCGCCGCTTCTGGCGCGCCAGCATTTCCCGCGCCAGATACGCGGAGATGGAGTGCGGGATGGCGTAATGCACGTGCAGCAGATCGAGCTCGTAATAAGCGGCCACCTCCGCCATCCGCGTTGCCAGCGCGAGATCGTAGGGAGGGTATTCGAACAGGGGGTAATTCGAAACCGGAACCTCGTGAAAAAAGATGTCCTGTTCGCGCCCGCGCAGGCGAAACGGCTGGGAGTAGGCAATGAAGTGCACCTGATGGCCGGCGGCGGCCAGCTCGATGCCCAGTTCGGTCGCCACCACTCCGCTGCCGCCGTAGGTGGGATAGCACGTGATTCCGATTTTCATAAGGTACAGCCTACAGATGCCGCAACGCACGCAAGGATGCGGATTTGCGCTGGCCTCCTGGCTTTCGTCCGCTTCTGAAATCTCAGCATATTCCACCGCATCTTCACTGCGTCTCTCCGGCCATGCGGCTCGCCGGCAGCCGCAACGCGGTTGCGATCAGCGCTGCCAGCAGAAATGCTCCCGCTGTCAGGCACAGCGCGGAGCCCAGTCCCGCGTGTTCTGACACCTTCCCGATCATCCACGGCGCCACCGCGCTCAGCAGCCTTCCGATGTTGTACACGAAGCCCATTGCCGATCCGCGCAGCGCCGTCGGAAACAGCTCGCTCGAGATCACGCTAAATCCGCTGAAGTAACCGGTCCCGAAGAATCCTATCAGCGGCCCGATCACCAGCAATGCCGCTGCATTTCCGATGAACGCAAACAACGGCACCAGCGCTGCGGCCGCCACCAGATACGCGATGTAGGTCGGCTTCCGCCCGAATCGGTCTGCGATGTACCCGAAACTCACGTACCCAAGAAACGTTCCCCCCTGCATCACGATCGTCCATTCTGAAGTCATCACGATGCCGAGTCCCCGTCCACCCTGCGCGCGCGGCATGGAAAGAAAGCGCGGAACCCAGGTGAATAATCCCCACCACGCAAACAGCGAAGCCGCATTCATCGTCGCGCAGATCAGGGTGTTTCGCCCCAGCGCTCCGCGAAACAGCGGGCCCATCCGCACCCGCGGCGTGCGCTCCCGCAACCACGGCTCGGGCTCGTGCAGCCGCCGCTGCAGCCAGAGTGCCGCCAGAGCCGGAGCCACACCCGCAAAGAAAACGGCTCGCCATCCCCAGCGCGTCAGCACGATGGCCACCAGCGCCGCGCCCAGGGCGAATCCCACCGCCCACGAGCTCTGCACCAGCGCCAGCGCCTTGGCCCGATGCCGCGCCGGCCACGTCTCCGCCACCAGCGCCGCGCCGGCCGCCCACTCGCCGCCCATCCCCAGACCCAGGACGATGCGGCACAACATCAGCGTCACCGCTGTGTGCGTCAGGCCGCACAGGGCCGTCGCCACCGAATAAATCAGCACACAGGCAGAAAGTGCTCGCACGCGCCCGGCACGATCCGCAAACCACCCAAATGCGATCCCACCCGCAGCCGCGCTCACCAGCGTTGCCGACATCATCGCGCCGCTCACTGCTGCGGACAGGTGGAACTCGCGCTGTACCGGTCCCAGCACCAGCGCGTACAGCATCACGTCCATGCTGTCGAGCATCCAGCCCAGCGATGCGCCCAGGAGCGTCCGCCTCTGCTCTCGCGATGCCTCGGCCAGCCAGCCGTAGATTCCGTTCAAGACGCCTCTCGAGTGTTTTACAGTTCTTAGGTACGGGGCAAACACCGTCATACCACGATACGAGAGCCCAGTCCTTTGCGCGCAGCCATCGATACCGGCGGTACTTTTACCGATTGCGTTTTCTTTGCGGACGGCGAGCTCCGCGTACTCAAAATTTTCTCCACGCCCGCCGATCCCGCCCAGGCCGTGTTCGATGCCGTCGCCGGCATCGGCGCTTCCGGCCGCGTGGACGTTCGCCACGGTACGACTCTCGGTACCAACGCCATGCTGGAGCGCCGCGGCGCGCGCGTTGCCTTCGTCACCACCGCGGGTTTTGAAGACACAATCGCCATCGGTCGCCAGACTCGCGCCGCGCTCTATGACTGGTTTGCACCCGTACCTGTTCCTCTGGTCCCGTGCGAGCTGCGCTTCGGCGTCCCTGAGCGCGTCAGCGCTGAAGGCAAAATCCTCCGCGCACCCACCGGCGCCGAACTCGACGCGCTCATCGCCGCCATCCGCGCCGCCGGGGCCGAATCGGTCGCCATCTCGCTGCTGTTTTCCTTCGCGAATCCGGAAACCGAACGCCGCGTGGAAGCCGCGCTCTCCGCTCTCGGACTTCCCATCTCCGTTTCCCATCGAATCCTGCCGGAGTTTCGCGAGTACGAGCGCGCCTCGACGACCGTCGTCAATGCCTATCTGGCGCCGCGCATGCAAAGTTATCTGCTGCATCTGGAGAAACGCGTGGCTGCGCAGCACCAGGGCGGCCGCGTCGATGTGATGCAGTCCTCAGGAGGCATTGTCGCTGCCCGCCTGGCCGCGCAGGAGCCGGTGCGCACGGTGCTCTCCGGTCCGGCCGGCGGAGTGATTGGTGCTGCGCGCGTGGCCCGCCACGCGGGATTCGACCGCATCATCGGCCTCGACGTGGGCGGAACCTCTACCGACGTTTTTCTTTCCGACGCGTCACGCGGAGGCGTTCGCCGCACGCGCGAGGCAATCGTTGCCGGTCTTCCGGTCAGCGTTCCCATGCTCGAAATCCACACCGCCGGCGCCGGCGGCGGATCGCTGGCGCGTTTCGACGCCGGCGGCATGCTGCGCGTCGGTCCTGAATCCGCAGGGGCCGATCCGGGGCCCATCTGCTTCGGACGAGGAAACCAAGCGACGGTTACCGATGCCAACCTGCTCCTCGGCCGCCTCGATGCCTCCAGCTTCCTCGGCGGTGCGGTGCCCCTCGATCGCGAGCGGGCGGAGAAGCTGTTGTGCGAGCAAAAAGGTCCGCTCGCGACCGTCGACGACTTCGCCGCTGGCATTCTGCGCGTCGTCGAAACCGAGATGGACAAGGCAATTCGCGTCATCTCCGTCGAACAGGGTTATGACCCGCGCGATTTCACCCTCGTCGCTTTCGGCGGAGGCGGACCGCTGCACGCCTGCTCTCTCGCCCGTGCGCTGCGCATCCCCACCGTGCTGATTCCCGCCATGCCCGGAGCGCTCTCGGCGCTCGGCATCCTTCTCGCCGACGTGGTGCGCGACCACTCGCGCACAGTGATGCTGCCCGGCGAATCGATACACACGCTCGCCTCACCATTTGCGGAACTGGAGCAGCTTGCTGCCGCTGAATTTGCCGCCGAGGGACTCACCGGAACTCCGTCGCGCTCAGTCGATTTGCGCTATGCCGGCCAGGGTTACGAACTGAATGTGCCGTGGCACGCGGATTCGCCCGCGCATTCGCTGGATGCTTTTCACGCGCTTCACCAGCAGCGTTACGGATTTGCGGATGCTCAGAAGCCAGTGCAGATCGTCAACCTGCGCCTGCGCATGTGTGCGCCCGCAGCACCGTATGCGCCTCCACCGCGCAAGCTGGTCCCTGGCGATGGTCTCGCGGCCTGCTACGCCGAGCGAGACATTTATTTCGCAGGCCGCTTTCTCCGCTCGCGCCTCTACCGCCGCGATCAGCTCGTCCCGGGCGACACCATCCCCGGCCCTGCGATGATCACGGAGTACACTTCGGCGACCATCCTGCCGCCCGGCGCGCGCGCCACCGTCGATCCTTTCGCCAATCTCGTCATCGCCGCTGGAGACGATCCCGCATGACCGCCGTCGATCCCGTCGAACTCGCCATCTTCCGCAGCGCCATGCATTCCATTGCCGAAGAGATGGGGGCCGCGCTCCGCCGTACCGCGCTCTCGCCGAACATCAAAGAGCGGCGCGACTACTCCTGCGCGCTGTTTGACGATGAGGCTCGCGTGATTGCCATGGGCGACCACATGCCGGTGCACCTCGGCTCCATGCCTATGTCCGTCCAGACCGCTGTCGAGCATCTCAGCTTCGCGCCCGGCGACGTTGCCGTGCTTAACGATCCCTATGCCGGCGGCACGCATCTCCCCGACATCACCATGGTCCTGCCGGTTTTTCTTCCCGGCGGCGCGAAACCCGCATTCTACGTCTCCGCGCGCGCCCATCATGCCGACGTGGGCGGAGCCTTCCCCGGCTCCATGGGCCCGGCACGCGAGATTTTTCAGGAGGGACTGCGCATTCCGCCTGTCCGCATCGTGCGCGGCGGCATCATCGACCGCGAATTGCTCGAACTGGTTCTGCTCAACGTGCGCACGCCCCGCGAGCGCGAAGGCGATCTGCAGGCGCAGATTGGCGCCTGCCGCGTCGGCGAACAGCGCATCCTGTCGCTGGTTGCGAAATACGGGGAATCCCGTCTGCGCCAGCTGATCGCCGAGCTGCTCGACTACTCCGAGCGCCTCGTCCGCGCGCAGCTGCGCACCATGCCTGCCGGCGAATTCTCCGCCGAAGATTTTCTCGACGACGACGGCATCGACGATGCGCCGATCCGGCTGGCCGTTCGCATCGATCTCGACCCTGTCGCAGCGTCGCTCCGCGTCGACTTCTCCGGTTCCTCGCCGCAGGTGACTGGCAGCGTCAACGCCGTACGTGCCATTACGCTCTCCGCATGCTTCTACGTGCTTCGCTGCCTTCTAGGCGCCGACGCCCCGGCAACCGCCGGCATCCTGCGCCCGCTCGCGCTCATCACCGAGCCCGGTACTGTGGTGGACGCCCGACCGCCCGCGCCCGTCGCTGCGGGCAATGTTGAGACCTCGCAGCGCATCGTGGACGTACTGCTGCGTGCCCTCGCCCAGGCGATTCCGAATCGTGTCCCCGCCGCCAGCGCCGGGACCATGAGCAATCTCACCATCGGCGGCATCGATCTCCGCACGGGCGAGCCTTACACGTACTACGAAACCGCAGCTGGAGGCATGGGCGCGCGACTTGGCCTCGACGGCATCAGCGGCGTGCACACGCACATGACCAACTCCCTCAACACGCCGGTTGAGGCGCTGGAGTACGCGTATCCGTTCCGCGTTCGCCGCTACAGCTATCGCGAGGATTCCGGCGGCAGCGGCCAGTTCCGGGGTGGCGACGGCCTCATCCGCGAAATCGAGCTGCTCGCGCCTGCGCAGGTCTCGCTTCTCGCCGACCGCCGCAGGTGTCGCCCGTGGGGGTTGCAGGGCGGAGGTGACGGTGCGCCGGGACGTGCCACGGTTACCGGTCCTGATTCCCGGGAATCCCGCGAGCTCCCCGGCAAATGCAGCGTCTATCTCGCCGCCGGAGACATCCTGCGCCTCGAAACTCCCGGCGGCGGCGGATGGGGAAGTTCCTGACTGTCGCTGCAAATCTTGTCGTTTGAGCAGATTTCCTTCTTTTCGCACTGTTCGGCACAACATTTACGTCCTGGGTTCAATCCAAGTCTCCTGGTGTTGAATCGCTTGTCCCAGAGGTTTTGAAGATGCGTTATTCGATTCTCCTCGCAGCGCTCTTCGCCGTGTTCATGGCACCTCCCGCGTCCAAAGCGCAGGTCGGAATCTCCGTGAACATCGGCCCTGCTCCCGTCTGCCCCTATGGGTATTTCTCTTACGCGCCGTACGCCTGCGCGCCCTATGGTTATTACGGCCCGGAGTGGTTTATGGGCGGCGTCTTCATCGGTGCCGGTCCATGGTTTCACGGTCCCGCCAATTTCCACGGCCACGTGAATAACCATTTCGATCCACATCATGGCTATCACGGACATATGCCCGCCCGTGGAGAGCATGCGGCTCATCGTCCCGGCGGCGGCTTTCACGGCGGTAACGAAATGCGCGATGGACGCGGCCATGTCGTGAATGGTGGCGGACATCCGCGATAACCGATCGTTCGCAACGAGCAAAGGCTGCCTTCGCGGAGCCTTTGCTCTTTCTTTCTGCGCAGGGAGACCACGTCATGAATCCTGAACATCGCCCCGATCGCAAATCTGCTAACGCCGATCCCTGCTCGACGCCCATCGATCGCAACGCTCCGGCCGGCGCGCCGGACTCGCTGGGATCGAAGAGCGATTGCGGCGGCCGGCCAACGACCGATGACAGCGTGGTCGAAGCCATCGACGAAGAAGGTCCGATCGCTACTCCCCCGAGCGGCAAGCGCGAACCCCGCTGAGGAGCCCGGTTTGCGGACCCATTTGCGCTGTTCCGAGGCCATTTCTCGCCTCCTCGTAATGCACACAAATCCCACGATTTGCACACAAATTTAGCTGTTGACCGCCCCCGTTTCTGTGGCATGATTCTTGGCAACGGAAGAGCAATCTTCCACGAGAAGAGAGCGGAACGCAGCCCTCACGGAACTCGGAACCGCGACCCAGAAAGCTTTGGGCAACCGAATGTCTTCCAGAGTCACGGAAATGAATGTCAGGCGGTGTCGGGCAACTGGTGCCGCACGACGGATCGGAAACGATGGTCAAGCAAACCGGGCAACCGAGAGGCTCTGATCGGCGAACACGAGTTCCAGGGATTTCGGGAAACCGGAATCCCCGAAAGCTCCGGGAAACCGGAGCTTCAGGGAGCCTCGGGTAACCGGGGTTCCGGGAAGAGCCGGGTGACCGGCACTTTCCTGAGCGCGGTGTGAAAGCTCGTGCAGCGGAGGCGGCGTTCAGGGCCGCAAGGGAAGCGCGGGTGCAAGCCCGCACGGCCTGAGCGGATTCCGGCGTTAGCTCGCTGCGATCAGGTAGCCGGAGCCAGATCTTCGAGAAGTTCGGACAGAAAAGGGCGAGATCCCGCAAGGGACTTCGCCCTTTTCGCTTTTCTGCGGCGATCGAGCTTTAGTGCGGCGCGACGACAACCGAGAAAATCACGCCGTCGCTGTTGGCGCATACGTAGTTTCCATCGACCTCGCGCCACTCATAGCCTGCCGGCGGGTTGCGGAGATGATGCGCGTGCCAGTCCACCTGCTCTCCGCGATTCCAGTCGTCATTTTGAATATGGCGCCCCTTTCGCCACTCCTTGTGTTGAACGTACTGCTGGTGATGGTTCTGGTCGGGGTGGTCCTGCGCGATGACGATACCGCCGGTGAGGGTGACGGCAAGGGTGGATACGGCCAGAGCTCGGCACAATGCTTTCATTCGTGGGATCCTCCAGGGATTTACGATTCGTCCCAGGCCAGCTGGCGTTGTTTGGCGTTGTGGTTTTTGTGCAAAGTGGGCGAGCAGGCGCCACATGGATCAGTGCCGAGCGGCGACGACCCGCTGGACGGCATGGGTGGATCGGCTGGCAAGCACGTAATTCCGGTCGATTTCGCGCCACTCGCAGCCGCGGGGTGCCGGCGCCAAATGATGCCTGTGCGGATCAACCACCCGGCTCCGCGCCCACTCCGAGTTCGTCAGCTGGGCGCCCCGCGTCCACTCGTAGTGGTAAACATACTTCGGCGGCGGTGGCGGCGAACTCTGCGCAAGGCACACGCAGCTGACCGCAGCCAGCATCGCCGGAACCAGTATGCGGACAAGCCCCTGCATCGAAACCCCCTGCGGATTTCGATTCTCGCGCGCCAAGCAAGGTAGCTTAGGCGATAAACCGCAGTATCAAAACCTGAACCGACGTCGGGGGCTATCGCCGGCTGCGAAGCCTGCGTGCCGAGCCGGGAGACACCGGTCGCAAGAGTGGGCTCGTCGGAATCACTCGCTCCCCGAGCCGTTTCCCGCGTCAGCGAACTTCTGGAGCCGGAAGGTGAGGCGATCAACGGCGTCATCCGTCAGCTCCGCCGGAGCCCGAGTTAGAAGCGTTGAAGAGTCAGGAGCCCCATTTAGCTGCCGCTGTGCTGAATGCTCGATGAGCTGCTTCGTTTCCGAGAGAGTCAGCTCCACCATCTGACGCTCGGCCGTCGTATGCAGCTCACGAAGCTGCGCGCTCTGCGAAGCGTTTAGGCGCTGAAGCACTTGCGCGGGCGAAGCCCCGTCCGTCTTCGCTTGGATGAGCACGCTCAGAGCTGCCTGGGCAGACACTCGGGCGACCTCACGCCTCTGCTTTAGGGTTTCTATCCATTTCGGGTCGCCCCAAGCCGACCCGTCAGCAAACAGCGCCGCCTCCAGCGTGGCGGTCCTAGTTCGGAGTTTGTCCAGCGGCGGATTTGGCCCGAAGAGAACAAATGTGTAACTCTGTCCTGTGGCCAGCTCCGCGGGACCGAATGGATCAAGGAGCGAGTCGAAAAAGCGCACGGATCGGTCGACCTGGTTTGACCCGAGCAGCGAACGCACGCCAACCACCGCAAGGGCCGTGACTGGGGAGTTCGATTGGTTGACGACGGAGAGTTTGACGTGGCCGTCCGGTAGCGCCGTCGCTTCATATCGAAGCGGCGTTCCCTGAGCCAGCACGTCCGTGCAGATGCACAAGAGCAAAATTGACGTAATGGCTGCGGCTAGTCGCGCGAATCCTTTCAGGTTCAGGGATGTCATGGTTCCGGTCCTCCTTCCGGTTGCTCAATAGACGCAGGATTCCTGCTGTTCGTCGTACCCTTGGTTGTCATTCACGTATGACGTGGCAGTTACCGAACTATAGCCGTTGAGGAGCAGAAGCCCGAGCTGCAAGCGTGGAATGTCGGCGGGCTATTCCAGTTGGTCACGTCCCACCACCAATCGTAAGTGTAGACGTCCGGCTCCTCGGGGTCGGACTCCTCCTCGTAATAGAATTCGATGCTCGCCTCGTCGAAGCTCTGAGGCACGCCGTCGCAGTTGCAATTGATGTAGTTACCGACGCATACGCCGTCTCCGTTAGCTTGGCCCTCATCCCACTGCTGGCCCCCGAAATTGACGACCATTTCCCAAGTGGGGCTGCCGCAGTTATCCAGGGTCCCTTGCGTTGTGGTGCGGGTCTGATCGTCCGGGGGTTGATCGCAGCCATCGGCGAATGCCTGCTGACTAACAACCAGCGGGCACGTCACTAATGCTATCGCGAGAACCGTAGAGGCTAGCCATCGCCCGATTATCGGCATGGAGTTCGCTCCTTAGCCCAAAGTTGGGGACACCGTGGAAGGCAGTTTCCCCCCGGGGGGGAATATGTCAATATCTACTTTCGTAACTAAGCCACCGTCCTTAACCTATTGGGCCGGGGCGCCGCAGGTCAGTACGGCTTGCAGCCGCGCTTTCATTCGTGACTGAGGTCTGCTGCTTCATGACCGACAAAAACCGGTCCACATGGGGCCGCAGGGTTACCTGGAGGGAAAAGAGAAAGCCCGGCTTGCGCCGGGCCTTTCTGTAGGTGCTAGTTATAGGTTCGGTTATTCGCTGGCGGCCATTTCTTCGGCTTCGCCTTCCTGCCGCATCATCTCCAGCTCGCGTTCGGCTTCTTCCCACGCCGTCTGCACTTCCTGCTGGATCTTCGCCGCAGCTTCCTCCAGTTCCGGAGAGAGCTGCACGTTGCGGTAGTACTCCATGCCGGTTCCGGCAGGGATGAGGCGGCCGACGATGACGTTCTCCTTGAGGCCGCGCAGGTTGTCGACGGCCCCGTTGATGGAGGCTTCCGTCAGCACGCGCGTGGTCTCCTGGAACGACGCCGCGGAGATGAACGATTCGGTGGAGAGCGAGGCCTTGGTGATGCCCAGCAGCAGCGGGCGGCCCACTGCGGGGCGGCCGCCGTTGGCGATCACGCGGTCCTTCTCTTCGCGGAAGCGGAACTTGTCCACCTGCTGCTCGAGCAGGAAGCTGGAGTCGCCGACTTCCTCGATCTTCACCCAGCGCAGCATCTGCCGGACGATGGTTTCGATGTGCTTGTCGCTGATGGCCACGCCCTGGAGGCGGTAGACTTCCTGGATTTCGTTCACCAGGTAAGCCTGCAGCTCCTTCTCGCCGAGTACGGCGAGAATGTCGTGGGGGTTTAGCGGCCCGTCCATCAGCGGCTCACCGGCGCGGACGCGCTCGCCTTCCTGCACGTTGATGTGCACGCCGCGCGGCACCGAGTATTCCTTCTCCTCGCCGTTATCCGCAGTCACGTAGATGCGGCGCTGGCCCTTGCTGACCTCGCCGAAGCGAACCACGCCGTCGATCTCGGAGATGATGGCGGTTTCGCGCGGCTTGCGGGCCTCGAACAGCTCGACGACGCGAGGCAGACCGCCGGTGATGTCCTTGGTGCGCGTGGTTTCGCGCGGGATCTTGGCAAGGATATCGCCAGGGAAGACCTCGTCCCCGTCCTGGACCATGAGGTGAGCGCGGCTGGGCATCAGATAGCGCTTGTTGCCCTTGGCGCCCTTGATCACGATGGTCGGCTGCCGCTTCTCGTCGGGTGATTCCGCGACCACCAGACGCGACAGGCCGGTAACCTCGTCCACTTCCTCGTGCAGGGTGATGCCTTCCTGCAGGTCCTTGAACTGCACCGCGCCCCCGATTTCGGTCAGGATGGCGAAGGTGTAGGGATCCCACTCGACCATGACCTGGCCCAGCTGGACTGCCTGACCTTCCTCCACCTTGAGGCGCGCGCCGTAGACGACCTGGTAGCGCTCCTTCTCGCGGCCGCGCTCATCCACAATCGCGATCGACCCGCTGCGGTTCATCGCGACCAGATCGCCCTGGCGCGAGCGAACCGTGGCCAGGTTGATGAAGCGGACCGAGCCGTTGTTCTTGGCTTCGAGGCGCGACTGCTCGTTGACGCGCGATGCCGTTCCGCCGATGTGGAACGTACGCATGGTGAGCTGAGTGCCCGGCTCGCCGATGGACTGCGCGGCGATGACGCCCACCGCTTCGCCCAGTTCGACCAGACGGCCCGAGCCGAGGTTGCGCCCGTAGCACAGGATGCAGACGCCGCGGCGCGATTCGCAGGTGAGCACCGAACGAATCTTAACCCGCTCGATGCCGGCAGCCTGGATCGCCGATGCCAGGTCTTCGGTGATCTCCTGGTTGACGTCGACGATGACGGCGCCCTCGTAGTCCTTGATCTTTTCGAGGGAGACGCGGCCGACGATGCGGTCGCGCAGCGGCTCGATGATCTCGCCGGACTCGACAATGGGCCCGACGAAGATGCCTTCCACGGTCCCGCAATCGCGCTCCGTGACGATAACGTCCTGCGCCACGTCGACCAGACGCCGGGTGAGATAACCGGAGTCGGCGGTCTTCAGAGCGGTGTCAGCGAGGCCCTTGCGCGCGCCGTGCGTCGAGATGAAGTATTCGAGCACGGTGAGCCCCTCACGGAAGTTGGCCGTGATGGGAGTCTCGATGATTTCGCCCGAAGGCTTGGCCATCAGGCCGCGCATGCCGGAGAGCTGGCGGATCTGCTGTTTCGATCCGCGAGCGCCGGAATCGGCCATGATGTAGATGGGGTTCATGGCCCCTTCGCGATCGGCCTTCTTCATGTTGTCGAACATCTCGTCGGCCACCTTTTCGGTGACCGCCGACCAGATCTGGATGACCTTGTTGTTCCGCTCGCCGTTGGTGATGGCGCCGTCCAGATACTGCTGCTGCACGGCGATCGCCTGCTTTTCGGCGTCGCGCACCGTCGTGTACTTGGCCTCGGGGATGACCATGTCGTCCAGTCCAACCGAGAGGCCGCTGCGCGTGGCGTACTGGAAGCCGAGCTCCTTGATGCGATCGAGCATCTTCACGGTCTGCTCGAGCCCAAGGTTCAGGTAACAGTAGTTCACCAGCTGGCCGATGCCCTTCTTCTTGAGCAGGCCGTTCACATACGGCATATCCGCAGGCAGCGCGTCGTTCAGAATCGCGCGGCCGACGGTTGTGGAGACGTACTGGCGGTCGTACTGCACCGGTTCGGTGTGGGTCAGGTCCTGATCGTCGTACGCTGTCGCCATATCGAGCACGGGGCCGGTGTAGCGCATACGGATGGGCGTGAGCGTCTCGACTTCCTTCACTTCGAGCGCCATCAGGACTTCCTCGATGTTCGCGAAGACGCGGCCTTCGCCCTTCGCACCCTTCTTCGACTTGGTCAGGTAATAGAGACCGAGCACCATGTCCTGGGTAGGCACGGTGATGGGCTGTCCTGAAGCCGGCGAGAGGATGTTATGCGACGACAGCATGAGCACACTGGCTTCCACCTGAGCTTCGGGCGAGAGCGGGATGTGCACGGCCATCTGATCGCCGTCAAAGTCGGCATTGAACGCGGTGCAGACCAGCGGGTGAATCTTAATGGCCTTGCCTTCCACCAGCACCGGCTCAAACGCCTGGATGCCGAGGCGGTGGAGCGTCGGCGCGCGGTTCAGCAGCACCGGATGGTCGCGAATGACTTCCTCGAGGATGTCCCAGACAATCGGTTCCTGCAGCTCGACCATCTCCTTGGCCTGCTTGATGGTGGTGCAGTGCCCGGTTTGTTCGAGCCGGTGGTAGATGAACGGCTTGAACAGTTCCAGCGCCATCTTCTTGGGCAGGCCGCACTGGTGCAGCTTGAGCTCCGGGCCGACCACGATGACCGAACGGCCGGAGTAGTCCACGCGCTTGCCCAGCAGGTTCTGGCGGAAGCGGCCCTGTTTGCCCTTCAGTGTGTCGGACAGCGACTTGAGCGGACGGTTGTTGGCCCCGCGGAGCACGCGGCCGCGGCGGCCGTTGTCGAACAGCGCGTCCACCGCTTCCTGCAGCATGCGCTTTTCGTTGCGGACGATCACTTCGGGCGCGTGCAGGTCCATCAGCTTCTTCAGCCGGTTGTTGCGGTTGATCACGCGGCGGTAGAGATCGTTCAGATCGGAGGTGGCAAAGCGGCCGCCATCCAGAGGCACCAGCGGGCGCAGTTCCGGCGGAATCACCGGAATCACGTCGAGGATCATCCACTGCGGCTTGTTGCCGGACTTGCGGAAGGCTTCGACAACCTTGAGGCGCTTGGCATACTTCAGGCGCTTCTGGAGCGAGGTTTCGGCCCTCATCCGCTCGCGCAGCTCAATCGCCAGCTCGTCCACGTTCACACGCTTCAGCAGCTCCTTGATGGCCTCGGCGCCCATCATGCCGCGGAAGCCGGTGGGGCGATACTGCTGGTCCAGCTCGCGGAACTTCGTCTCGTCCTTGATAATTTCCCGCTCGCGGACAGCCGGGGCGTCGCCCGGATCGACCACCACGTAGCTTTCGAAATAGAGCACGCTCTCCAGATCGCGCAGCGAAATGTCGAGCAGGTGCCCGATGCGCGAGGGCAGTCCCTTGAAGAACCAGACGTGCGAACAGGGCGAGGCCAGCTCAATATGGCCCAGCCGCTCGCGGCGAACCTTGGAGACGGTGACTTCGACGCCGCACTTGTCGCAGATCACGCCGCGGTGCTTCATGCGCTTGTACTTACCGCACAGGCACTCCCAGTCCGTGACCGGGCCGAAGATGCGCGCGCAGAACAGGCCGTCGCGCTCCGGCTTGAAGGTGCGGTAGTTGATGGTTTCCGGTTTGGTGACTTCGCCATGCGACCAGCTGCGAATCTTCTCCGGCGAGGCCAGAGAGATGCGAATCGCATCGAAGTCGGTGATCGGGCTGGTCATTTCGAACGGGCTGGAACGGTACAAGGTGTTCCTCCTTGCCGAGTCACTGATTGTCACTCCCAGTGCTCAGCAGTGATCCTTCGATTCTGTGCGGGCGGCGTGAATCTGCATGCGCCGCTCTGAACTTCGGGTTAAAACCTGGTTTGCGCCAGCCTCCGGAACCATGAACCTGGGACCGGAGTCTGGCGGCTGCAACTTAGTCGGCCGCGGCAAGCGCCGGCACGGGCAACTTCTTCTGGTCGTTCGGGCCCTGCGCCGCTCCGTTCGTCTGCTTGATCAGTTCCACGTCGAGGCACAGCGACTGTAGCTCGCGAATGAGCACGTTGAACGACTCCGGCACGCCGGGTTCGATTGCCGCTTCGCCCTTCACGATGGCCTCGTAGATCCGTGTACGGCCGTAGACGTCGTCGGACTTGGCCGTCAGCAGCTCCTGCAGAATGTAGGCTGCGCCGTACGCTTCCAGCGCCCAGACCTCCATCTCGCCGAAACGCTGCCCGCCGAACTGCGCCTTGCCCCCCAGCGGCTGCTGGGTGATGAGCGAGTACGGTCCGATGGAGCGCGCGTGAATCTTGTCGTCGACCAGGTGGGACAGCTTCAGCATGTAGATGTAGCCCACCGTCGCCGGCTGTTCGAAGGCTTCGCCGCTCATGCCGTCGTACAGAGTGGTCTTGCCCGAGGCCGGCAATCCAGCGGCCGCCAGCAGAGCCTTGATTTCGCTCTCGCGCGCGCCGTCGAAGACCGCGGTGCCGAACCAGACGCCTCGCTTCATGCCGGCGCAGATGCGCAGCAGCTGCGTGTCGTCCAGCTCCTCCAGTTGCCGCAGCAGCGCCGTATTGGCAAACCGCTCGTGCACCATCCTGCGCAGCTCGCTGGCGTCCTGGTGCTGCTTCACCACCGCGGCTACCTGCTGGCCCAGCTCATGCGCGGCCCAGCCCAGATGCGTCTCCAGGATCTGGCCCACGTTCATACGGGATGGCACGCCCAGCGGGTTGAGCACGATCTCCACCGGCGTTCCGTTGGGCAGATACGGCATGTCTTCCTCGGGAAGAATGCGCGCGATCACGCCCTTGTTGCCGTGGCGGCCGGCCATCTTGTCGCCGACTGACAGCTTGCGCTTCATGGCGATGTAGACCTTGACCAGCTTGATCACGCCGGGGGACAGTTCGTCGCCCTTCTGCAGCTTGCCGATCTTCTCGTTGGTGATCTTCCGCAGCACGTCGATCTGTCGCGAAGTCATCTCTTCGATCTCATCGATCTGCTCGTTGACGCGGGGGTCCTTGTCGTTGTATCGGATGCGCTTGAGGTTGCGGGTGCTGATGCGCTCGATCGCATCGCGGTCGAGGATCGCGCCTTTTGCCAGCAGACGCTTATTGGTGCGCTCGTCATGCAGGTCGGCAAGAACTTCCTTGCCGCCCAGAATCCCTTCCAGACGCTTCAGCCGCTCGTCGGTGAGAATGCGGATCTCATCCGAGAGGTTCTTTTCGAGCTGCGCCACCTGCTCGGCTTCGATCTGCTTGGCGCGCTCGTCCTTTTCCTGGCCCTTGCGCGAGAAGATGCGCACATCCACGACCGTGCCCTCGATCCCCGGGGGGCAGGTAAGGGAAGCGTCGCGCACGTCTCCGGCCTTTTCGCCGAAGATGGCGCGCAGCAGCTTCTCTTCCGGCGTCAGCTGGGTCTCGCCCTTCGGCGTCACCTTGCCCACCAGAATGTCGTTGTGGTGCACCTTGGCGCCGATGCGGATGATCCCGCTCTCATCCAGATCGCGCAGCGCGTGCTCGCTGACGTTGGGGATGTCGCGGGTGATTTCTTCCGGCCCCAGCTTGGTGTCGCGCGCCTCGATCTCGAACTCCTCGATGTGCACCGAGGTGTAGTAGTCCTCGCGCACCAGCTTTTCCGAGATCAGGATCGCGTCTTCGAAGTTGTAGCCCCGCCACGGCATGAAGGCCACCAGCACGTTGCGGCCGAGGCCCAGCTCGCCCTGCTCCGTGCATGGTCCGTCGGCGATCACCTGCCCCTTCAGCACCCGGTCGCCCTGACGGACGATCGGCTTCTGGTTGATGCAGGTGTTCTGGTTGGAGCGCTTGAACTTGATGAGCTGGTAGATGTCCGAACCCACCTCGCGCGACAGCTGCGTCGGGTGGTGCTCGCCCTCCACGCGCACGATGATGCGTTCCGAGTCGACCGAGTCCACAAGGCCATTGCGCTTGGCGAGAATGACAGCGCCAGAGTCGCGGGCGGTGACGCCCTCCATACCGGTGCCCACCAGCGGAGCCTCGGAAACCAGCAGAGGCACGGACTGGCGCTGCATGTTCGCGCCCATCAGCGCGCGGTTGGCGTCGTCATGCTCGAGGAAGGGAACCAGCGAGGCAGCCACTGAAACCAGCTGCTTCGGGCTCACGTCGATGTAGTCCACTTCGCTGCGGTTGACCAGAACAAAGTTCCCCTGGCGCCGCGCGTTCACCAGCTCTTCCACGATGTTGCCGTTTTCGCCCAGTTCCACGTTCGCCTGAGCGATGGTGTGCCGGTCTTCTTCCCAGGCGGAGAGATAGAACGAATACGGCTCAAATTCGATCAGCCGCTTCTTTTCCCGCTTCAGCTTTTCATTCAGCTTCAGCGCCTCGGTCTTCTCCAGGTGATCGCCCACGCGCATGCCGCTTTCGCCGGCGTTGGTGATCTGCACGTAGTCCAGCACCCGGCTCTCGCGCACCTTGCGGTACGGAGATTCGATGAAGCCGTACTCGTTGATGCGCGCGAAGCACGACAGGGAGCTGATCAGGCCGATGTTCGGACCTTCCGGCGTCTCAATCGGGCAGATGCGCCCGTAGTGCGTGGGGTGCACGTCGCGGACTTCGAATCCGGCGCGCTCGCGCGACAGGCCGCCCGGCCCCAGTGCGGAGAGACGCCGCTTGTGCGTGATCTCCGACAGGGGGTTGGTCTGGTCCATGAACTGCGAGAGCTGCGAGGAACCGAAGAACTCGCGGATGGCCGCCATCACCGGCTTGGCGTTGATCAGGTCGTGCGGCATGGCCGTCGACATTTCCTGATACACGCTCATCTTTTCCTTGATGGCCCGCTCCATGCGGACCAGGCCGATGCGGAACTGGTTCTCCATCAGCTCGCCAACGGCGCGCACACGGCGATTGCCGAGGTGATCGATGTCGTCGACGATGCCGATGTTGCGGCGCAGCTTGAGCAGGTAGCGGATGGTGGCGTAGAAGTCCTCGGGCGTCAGCGTACGGTGATCGAGCGAGGTCGCTTCCTGGTTCTCATACAGCTTGATGTTGAACTTCAGCCTGCCCACGCGCGAGAAATCGTACTTGCGCGGATCGAAGAACATGCCTTCGAAGAGCGCCGTCGCCGTGTCCAGCGTCGGCGGATCGCCGGGGCGCAGCTTGCGGTAGATCTCGATCAGCGCCTCTTCAGGCTTGCGCACCGAGTCGCGGCGCAGCGTGTTGGTAATCACGTTGCCCACGTCGTCGCGTTCCGGGAAAAAGACATCGAAGGAAGTAATGCCCGCTTCGACGATCTTGTGCAGCTTGTCCGAGGTCAGCTCCTGATTCGCCTCGAGGAAGATTTCGCCGGTGTTGGTGTCGACCACGTCCGCCGCGGTCATCGCGCCGTCCAGTTCGGTCTGCTCCACCTCGACTTCCCCGACCTTGGCCGTGCGCAGGGCCTTCAGGATCGAAGCCGTGACCTTGCGCCCGGAGTGAGCGATCTCCTCGCCCCTGGCCACGATCGCGTGCGCCGGCTTCGCGCCCAGCAGGTGCGTCGCCTTATCGCTGTGTTCATCCAGAGTCCAGAAGATTTTGCCGTCCTTCACGCGAATCCTGTCGACCGTGTAGAAGGTGCGGAGGATCTCCTCGTCGGACTTCAGCCCCAGCGCGCGCAGGAAGATCGTGCCCAGAAATTTGCGCTTGCGGTCGATGCGGACGTAGAGCGTGTTCTTCTGGTCGTACTCGAACTCCACCCACGAGCCGCGGTAGGGAATGATCTTGCCGAGGAAGTAGGTGCGGTTGTTGGCTGTCTCAAAGAAGACGCCGGGCGAACGATGCAGCTGCGAGACGATCACGCGCTCGGTGCCGTTGACGATGAACGTGCCGTTCTGCGTCATCAGCGGAATGTCGCCAAAGAAGACTTCCTGCTCCTTGATGTCGCGGATGGTCTTGGCGCCGGTCTCGGGATCCTTGTCGTAGATCGTCAGCCGCACCGTGACCTTCAGGGGTGCCGAATAGGTCATGCCCCGCTCTTCGCACTCTGCCTGGTCGTACTTCAGCTGCAGGCCAACCGGATCGCCGCACTTGTTGCAGAAGTCAGGCGTGTTCTTGTTATAGGTGCCGCACTTCTGGCAAAGCACGTCGCCGGGATGGAAGGGATCGGTGATGACCATCGCGCCGCAATGCACGCAGGTGGTGCGCAGGTGATGCAGGCCCTTCAAATGGCCGCATTTGCACTCCCAGTTGCCGATGGAGAAATCCACAAAGTCCAGCTGCGATATATTCCGAAAGTCGGTGATCGGAAAGACCGAAATGAAGACCGACTGCAGACCGGAATCGTCGCGCTCCGAGGGCAGCTTATCCATCTGCAGAAAACGCTCGTACGAGCGGCGCTGCACCTCAATCAGGTTGGGAATCCGAATGGCCGTGGGGATCTTGGAAAAGTCGAGTCGGCTGCGAACGGCGCGGTTCTCGTTGGGCATGCTTTACTCCTCAGAACCCGGAGTGCGAGGAAAAGAGCGGCCGTCCGGGTCGTGCGGCTCGCCTTCGCTGGTGGGTTCCTGCTGCGCTCGGCGCTGCCCGCCTCGTTCGGGAAGCGTCTTGCGTTACGGCTGCACGAAAAGCCTCGGTGCAGTGCCGGTTTTCACTTGCGCGGAAACGCCAATCGGGATTACGCTTCCGCTTTGCTCGCGCAGTTGCGCTGAAGTTCCCGCTCAGCCGCGCGATATTCCGTTGCGCGCCCGGTCAGCGACCGGTACGCGAAGATTGCGGCAGAGGGTTGCTGGCGGATAAGCAGGGAAAAGCCGGAGCAAAACGAACACGCCCGCGGAGACAAAACGTCCCGTGAGCGCCACAACCGGATTGTGCACTGTTCTGTGACAGAATGTTCGTGTTCCCGCCGCTTTCAAGCCCTGCGTCCGCGCCGCCCTGATTCCAATCCAATTCGTACCCGCTGACCCGCCGCCTGATCTGCGTTTACGCCGGCCATCCGACTCGACCGGAAAATGCCTGCATCACCCGTTCCCGCGCACGCAAAATTTTCGGCTTACACGCCGTGCCGAAGACTGCTCGCGGTTTTTGTCGTTGTTTGGGAAGACAGAAACGCGCCCCGGATCCGGCAAACAGGAATGCAGCCGAGCGGAACGCACAAGGAACATCATAACGCGTTCCGCTTTGGCATGCAAGTTGCTAGCCGGAGGCCGAAAACTACTTGATTTCGACCGTGGCGACGCCGTCGAACTTCTTCTTGATCGCCTCGGCGTCTTCCTTGCTAGCATTCTCCTTCAGCGTCTTCGGAGCGCCATCCACCAGGTCCTTGGCTTCCTTCAGGCCGAGCGAGGTGACCTCGCGTACTGCCTTGATGGTGTTGATCTTATTCGCGCCGGCATCCTTCAGGATGACGGTGAACTCGGTCTGCTCGACGGCCGCCGGAGCTGCCGCACCCGCGCCTGCGCCCGCACCGGCCACCATGACCGGAGCCGCTGCTGCCGCCGAAACGCCGAGACGCTCTTCGAGCTTCTTCACCAGAGCTGCCGCATCCAGCAGGGTCAGCCCGACAATCTGTTCTTCCAACTGCTGCAAATCCGCCATTGTCTTCTCCACTTGAATCTGAATTTTGCCCGCCGGAAGGCTTCCGCCTACCGGTTGCCGCCCTGTCCTGCCCGAGGTTTCCGATGTGCCCCAGACCAGGCACCCCTCGCGCCGACGAAAACGGCCAATCTTAAGCTCTCAGTCCCCAGTTTGAGCCGTCCCACTGGGGACTGGAGGCTCACTACCGATAACTACCCCGCGGCTGCTTCGCCGCCCGCAAACTTTTGCTTCTCGACACCCTGGTTCAGCACCACGGCCAGATCGCGTCCGGTCGCGTTGATCACCGTCGCCAGACGCTGCGCCGGGGCATTGATGAGGAAGAGCAGCTTCGAGAAAATCTCTTCCTTGCCCGGCATGGTCGCCAGCGCTTTCACTTCCTCGACGTTGATGACCTTGCCATCGACGATGCCCAGCTTGAAGGTGAACTCCGCGTTCTCCGTAACCCACGTGGCCAGCGCCTTGGCCAGCGCCACGGGATCGCCGCTGGTGTACGCCACCGACGACACGCCCTTCAGCCCCTGCAGCGCCGCTTCAATCTTCGATCCCTTCGCCGCACGCGCCGCCAGCTTATTCTTCAGCACCCGATAACGGCCGCCCGCCGCACGCACCGTCTTGCGCAGCTCAAAATCCTGCGCCACGGTCAGCTTTGTAAAGGTGCCGACGATCGCGCTGGTCGACTTCTCCAGCTCCTTCGCGAGCTCGCCGACTTTCTCTGCCTTTTTCTGTCTGCTCAATGCCATAACGTTAGCCTTTAGCTGCTAGCCTCTAGCTGCTAGCTCAATCTCAGTTGGCCACATGGGCCGATGCTCCCGAAAAGCCAGCTAGCAGCTAGAAGCTAGAGGCTAAGAGCTGTTTCTTATGCCTTGGCCGCGCTCTCGGCGACCGCGTTGTCCAGCGCAATCCCGGGGCCCATCGTCGAGCTGATGGTGATGCCCTTGATGTACCTGCCCTTGGCCGCCGAAGGCTTGGCGCGCACCACGCTGGTGATCACCGTGATCGCATTCTCCACCAGCTTTTCGGGCGGGAACGAAATCTTGCCCACCGGAACGTGTACCAGAGCGGTCTTGTCGGTGCGGAACTCCACCTTGCCGGCCTTGATTTCGCGGATGGCCGCGGTGACGTCGCTGGTCACGGTGCCGGTCTTCGGGTTCGGCATCAGGCCGCGCGGACCGAGCACCTTGCCCAGGCGTCCCACGGACTTCATCATGTCCGGGGTCGCAATCAGGGCGTCGAAGTCGGTCCAGCTTTCCTTCTGGATCTTCTCCACCAGCTCGTCGCCGCCGACGATGTCAGCACCGGCCGCTTCGGCCTCGCGCTGCTTGTCGCCGGAGGTGATAACTGCGACCTTCTTGGTCTTGCCGAGGCCGTGGGGCAGAACCACTGTGCCGCGGACCATCTGGTCGGCATGGCGCGGATCGACACCCAGACGCAGCGTCAGATCGACAGTCTCGTCAAATTTTGCGAATTTCACTTTTTGCAGAAGCGGGACCGCTTCCTGCAGGGGATAAGGGCGCTTCTCCACCTGGGCGCGCGCCTTCCCGATATTCTTGCCTTCCTTGGCCATACATCCTCGTCTCCCACCGCGCGGACGATACTGCCTGCCGGCCGTGGTTTTAGTGACCGCGCCCAGAGAGGGCGCAGAGTTCAATTATCTATGAAAAATGCCTTCCGCGCAATCACAAATGCCCGCGCGCGCCACATCGGCCCGCCCTTGGCAGATGCGAGAAAGCACGAACCCCACCCAGCCGCTCTGTATCAGGGCACGATCCCCGGGTGCCCCATTCCTTGTCGCGGCCTCATCGCGACAGGGTGGGAGAGTACGAACCCACACCACGCGTCGTAGGCGCAACGCAGAAGAAGCCCAGCGCTTCAGTGCTGGGAGAAGGCCCCGCCTAAAATCGAGTCCCGTAGGGACGGCGCCAGACAGCCCTGTGTCAGCCTGCGAAGAACTCAATTCTTTGAAGGGGCCCGGCTTCAGCCGGGCCGTAGAGCCTGTAAAGTCACCTCGGCTTCAGCCGCTGAGGGACGTTTTTCGGAAGCGGCACTGCACAGAGCTTTTTGCTTCTGCGAGTGGTTAGTCGTGGAGGATCGCCTCTCGGCCCAGGCCGACGAGGCCCACTCTTTGAAAATCTTCCCGCCGGCGAACCTGCCGGATCAGCACCGGCCGGGGATGTCAAATCGGTAACCCCCAACCCCCACCTGGATAAGCCGTTCGGAATGAAGAACCATCCCGCAGCTACCCCAGGGAGGGGGTACCCCCTGGACCTGTTCTGAGCCGCGCCTGAATCGGAGGTGAAGCCGGCAAAACCGTGAGACCGGGCTACGCGACGACTTCGATTCCCATCGACCGCGCCGTGCCCTTGATGCTCTTCACCGCAGCTTCGACGGATGCGGCGTTCAGGTCGGGCATTTTCTGCTTTGCGATCTCGACCACCTGAGCCTCGGTGACCTTGCCCACCTTGTCCTTGTTCGGCGTGCCCGAACCCTTGGCCAGATTGGCGGCCTTCTTCAGCAGCACCGACGCCGGAGGCGTCTTGGTGATGAAGGTGAAGGTGCGGTCGGAGTAGACGGTGATGACCACGGGGATGATCAGCCCGGCCATCTCCTTGTTCTGCGTGCGCGCGTTGAACTGCTTGCAGAACTCCATGATGTTGACCTGCGCCTGGCCCAGCGCGGGGCCGACCGGCGGCGCCGGTGTCGCCTTGGCGGCTTCAATCTGGAGCTTTACCTGAGTCGCTACTTTCTTTGTCGGAGGCATTTCAAAAAACCTTTCAGCTTTTAGCTTCCAGCTTTTAGCTGTTAGCTGATTCTCGGTCCTGCAAAAACTCGTTGCTGCGGTCAGGCGAAAGCTAATGGCGAACGGCTAAGAGCTAACGGCTGTTGTTACGCGATCTTCTCCACCTTGCCGAAGTCCAGCTCCACCGGCGTCGAACGGCCGAAGATCGTCACCATCACCTTCAGCGTTTCTCGATCCTCGTTCACATCGTCGACCACGCCGTTAAAGTTGGCGAACGGGCCCTCGGTGATGCGGACTGACTCGTTCTTCTGGAACTTCACCTTCAGCCGCGGCTTTTCCTTCGATACGTCGCTGCGGAAGAGGATCGATCCGACTTCGTCTTCGGTGAGCGCCACCGGCTTATCGCCGGTGCCCAGAAAGCCCGTCACCCGCGGCGTGTTCTTGATCACGTGCCACAGGTCGTTGTCCAGATCCATCTCCACCAGAACGTAGCCGGGCAGGAACACCCGCTCCACGGTGCGCTTCTTGCCGTTGATGATCTCGGTGACTGCTTCGGTGGGAATCATGACCCGGCCGATGCGGTTCTGCAGCCCGAAAGCCTGCACGCGCGTTTCAATCGACTCGCGCACTTTGCGCTCGAAACCCGAATAAGCGTGGATGATGTACCACCGGAAGCGCTCGTTGGTCGGCGGCTCCAGATGCGGCTGCTCGCCGCCTGCGCCCACCTCCTCTGCGCTCGGGTTGATGTTCTCTGTCTCTTCCGCCATCAAAGTCATTCCTTTCGAAGCGTCCCTTACTGGACTGCTCCGAGCCAGTGGTACAGGTACTTGACTGCATTGCCCAGCACGGCGTCGACGCCCCAGAAAAACCCGGCAAAGGCGAAGACCGAGATGATCACCACGATGGTCGTCGACTGCACCTGCTTCGCGGAAGGAGCCACGACTTTGCGCATCTCCGCGCGCACATCCTTCAGGAAGTCCACGCTGCGGGTGAAAAAGCCGAGGGCGCGGTTGGGAACGCCATTTTCCGAAGTCATTGCTGTTGCTGCCTTGGCCATAAATCTCTTCTTTTCCGCGCTCTTCTTTTCTGTTACGGGCATAAACTCGGGCCTTGTTCCCCGGTTGCGTGTTGATCTGGCAGGGGCGGAGGGATTCGAACCCCCAAGTCCGGTTTTGGAGACCGGCAGTTTAACCGTTGAGCTTACGCCCCTG
>Ga0335075_10001283_pt1 | contig 41716 bp, 40 predicted proteins | sample Lox_Sample_24_FD_206723 | JGI IMG/M metagenome (GOLD analysis project Ga0335075, IMG submission 206723) | Soil microbial communities from Loxahatchee National Wildlife Refuge, Florida, United States - Lox_Sample_2.4 | ecosystem: Environmental > Terrestrial > Soil > Wetlands | place: USA...
TCCGCTCGCCCTTCTTGCCTGAAATCCGTGCCCAGTCATCGGGATTGGTGGTGTTGGGCAGGTCTTCGTTCTCGGCGAACTCGTCGACGATCGAATCGAGCAGGTGCTGGATGCGCAGACCGGGCTGGCCGGTCTCCAGCACCGACTTGATGGCGTTCTTCTTCGCCCGGTCGACGACGTTCTGGATCATCGCACCGGAGTTGAAGTCCTTGAAGTACATGACTTCTTTGTCGCCATTGGCGTAGGTGACCTCCAGAAACCGGTTGTCGTCGATCTCGGCGTACATCCGGTCCACGACCTTCTCGATCATCGCCTTGATGCACAGCGAGCGGTCGTCGCCAAATTCGGCCAAATCGTCGGCGTGCACTGGCAATTGCTCGGTGAGGTACTTGGAGAAGATGTCCTGCGCCGACTCGGCGTCCGGGCGCTCGATCTTGATTTTGACGTCGAGGCGTCCGGGCCGCAGGATGGCCGGGTCGATCATGTCCTCGCGGTTGGACGCGCCGATCACGATGACGTTCTCCAGGCCCTCCACGCCGTCGATCTCGCTCAGCAGCTGCGGCACCACCGTCGTCTCGACATCGGACGAGACGCCGGTACCGCGGGTGCGGAAGATCGAGTCCATTTCGTCGAAGAACACGATGACCGGCGTACCTTCGGACGCCTTCTCGCGGGCCCGCTGGAAAATCAGCCGGATGTGGCGTTCCGTCTCGCCGACGAACTTGTTCAGCAGCTCGGGGCCCTTGATGTTCAAGAAGTACGACTTGGCCTCGCGCGCGTCGTCGCCGCGGACTTCGGCCATCTTCTTGGCCAGCGAGTTGGCAACCGCCTTGGCGATCAACGTCTTACCGCAACCGGGCGGGCCGTAGAGCAGCACACCTTTGGGCGGGCGCAGCGCGTATTCCCGGTACAGCTCCTTGTGCAGGAAAGGCAGCTCGACGGCATCGCGGATCTGCTCGATCTGACGGCCCAGGCCGCCGATGTCGTTGTAGGTGACGTCCGGCACCTCTTCCAGCACCAGGTCCTCGACCTCGGCCTTGGGAATGCGTTCGAAGGCATACCCGGCCTTGGTGTCGACCAGCAGCGAGTCACCGGGACGCAGCCTGCGCGGCCGGGTGTCGTCGTTGAGAGCGTCGGGGTGGCCGTCCGGCAAGTCCTCGGCGACCAACGGCTCGGCCAGCCACACGATGCGCTCCTCGTCGGCGTGTCCGACGACCAGGGCGCGGTGCCCGTCGTTGAGAATCTCACGCAGCGTGGAGATCTCGCCGACCGATTCGTAATTGCCGGCCTCGACGACAGTTAAAGCCTCGTTGAGCCGAACTGTCTGGCCCTTCCTCAAAGACTTAACTTCGATGTTGGGCGAGCACGTCAAACGCATTTTGCGTCCGGAGGTGAACACGTCGATCGTGTCGTCGTCGTGCGTGGACAACAAGACGCCGTAGCCGCTGGGCGGCTGTCCGAGCCGGTCGACCTCCTCGCGCAGCGCCAGCAGTTGCTGCCGGGCCTCCTTGAGCGTTTCCATCAATTTGGAGTTACGCGCCGCGAGCGAATCGATTCGGGCCTCAAGCTGGTGAATATCGCGCGGACTGCGCGCGGCGCTCTGGGCGCCGACGGCATTTTCGAGTTGCTCGCGCAAGATCGCCGCTTCACGCCGGAGCTCTTCCAACTCGGCCGCGTCCTCGCTGGACAGGTCTGGCTCGCGAGGGCTACCGAACGTTTCGCGCTCTGACTCACCCATGTTGCGCTCCTTTCCCGCTCCTTCAAGGTGGTGCGGCGGATACCCCAACGCTACCGGCGATTTCCAATTCATGCGGGAACTCGAAATGGGGCACACTGGCATCAGCGTTAACATCATGTTGAGCCTGCCTGATCGAGAGGACTTTTGTGACCGTGAAATCCCTAGCCACGGGCGTGGCGGCTATCGCCGCTATCGGCGCGGCGGCTGCGGGTGTGACCTGCATTGCATCTGTTACCACCACGTTGCCTCGGGTTCAGCCTGTCGTTTTCAGCGCGCCGCTGCCTTTGGACCCGGTCGTCCCCGGCGCCGACGTGCCCACACCCGACCAGCTGGCCACGGTTCTCAACACGCTGCAGGACCCTAGCGTGTCGTTCGCCAACAAGGGCTACCTCATCGAAGGTGGCGTCCCGGTTCCGGCCTCCCTGGCCGACCACGAACTGCAGAAGGCCGCTGCCAAGGGCAGCCTGCCGCTGACGTTCAACTTCACCAGCATCACACCCGCCGGTCCTGGTGTCGCCGCGGCCACCCTCACTGCGACGGGCCCGCATCTCGCCCCGACGTACGAGAACCTCACGTTCGTCGATCAGGGCGGCTGGAAGCTGTCGCATGACTCGGCGATGACGTTGATCCAGTCGGTGCGTTCGTCGGGCCACTGACGCGCCCGGATGGGCGGCCACCTCACTGCAGTCCTGAGCGCCGCCACGATTGTGGCGGCGCTCAGCCTCTCGGGGTGCTCGAGCGACGAGCACGGGGCTTCGACGGAAAGTGAGCCGGCACCGGTGTCTGCCTCGACGACGCCGACGGCGGCAGCGCCGGTCGCTCCGCTACCCCCGCCCGACGACCTGGCCGAGGTGCTCTACCGGCTGGCCGATCCTGGGGTGCCGGGCAGTCAGAAACTCAACCTGGTCGAAGGTGCCACCCCGGACAGTGCTGCGGTGTTCGACCAGTTCGCCACGGCGCTGCTCAACGGCGGGTTTGCGCCGATGAAGTTCGACGTGCGAGACGTCGCATGGTCAGACCGGGATCCGGCCGACGTGGTGGCCAACGTCAACGTCAGCTCACCCAATCCCCGCGGGCCCAGGTTCTCCTTTCCGATGGAGTTCACGCCGTTCCAGGGCGGGTGGCAGCTCTCGGCCCGAACGGCCGACGTGCTGCTTGCTTACAGTCCCGCACAGGCCGCACCGCCGGCCACGACGCCCGGCCACTGACCCAGCGATGTGGATCGGGTGGCTCGAGTTCGATCTGTTGCTCGGTGACGTGCGCTCACTCAAGCAGAAGCGATCGGTGATCCGCCCGGTGATAGCGGAGTTGCAGCGCAAGTTCAGCGTGTCGGCCGCCGAAACGGGATCCCATGACCTCTACCGGCGGGCGGGCATCGGGGTGGCGATCGCGTCGGCTGACCGCGGCCACGCCGTCGACGTGCTCGACGCCGCCGAACGCCTGGTAGCCGCGCACCCGGAGTTCGAACTGCTGTCAGTTCGGCGTGGACTGTCGCGCAGCGACGACTAGCCTCTCAACGCTTGCGGCGCAGCGGCGTCGGCGTAACAGTGCCCGGAGCCAGTCGGCGCGCGGACACCAGAAAGCCGGTGTGGCCGCGCATGTTGTGCTGCGGGCGCACGGCCAATCCGACGACGTTCCAACCGCGTTGCAGCGTCTCCCAGGACCGCGGCTCGGTCCAGCACTGCTGGTCGCGAAGCGCCTCCACCGTCTTCGACAGCTGCGTGACGGTGGCCAGGTACACGATCAGCACACCCCCGGCGACCAGAACGCGCGCCACGGTGTCCAGTACCTCCCACGGCGCCAGCATGTCCAGCACGACCCGGTCGACCGAGCCGTCGGCCAGGTCAGCGTGGGCTACATCGCTGAGAACCAACTGCCAGTTGTCGGGTACGCCTCCGGCAAACGTCTCCACATTGCGCCGCGCGTGTTCGGCATGGTCGGCGCGGACCTCGTAGGAGATGACCCGTCCGTCCGGCCCGACCGCGCGCAGCAGCGAACAGGCCAGCGCCCCGGAGCCGGCACCGGCCTCCAGAACCCGGGCGCCCGGAAAGATGTCACCCTCGAGCACGATCTGCGCGGCGTCTTTGGGATAGATCAACTGAGCGCCGCGCGGCATCGACATCACGTAGTCCACCAGCAGCGGCCGCAACACCAGGAACGGGTCGCCGTTGGTCGACTTGACCACGCTGCCTTCCGGCAGCCCGATCACTGCGTCATGCGCGATCGCGCCGCGGTGAGTGTGAAATTCGCCGCCGGGGCTGAGCACCATCGTGTAGTGCCGGCCCTTGGCGTCGGTGAGCTGGACACGATCGCCGACGGCGAACGGCCCCGTTGCAGACACAGCTGTCTAGCCTGCCAGCAGACGCGCCGGGAAAGGTGCGCGGGGTTGTCAGACCTCACCCCTAGGCTGCGGATATGAGCGACCGACCAGCGTCACGACCCGCGCTGTCACCGTCGCGCGCGGCAGACTTCAAGCAGTGCCCATTGCTCTACCGGTTCCGGGCGATCGATCGACTCCCTGAGCCGCCGTCGACGGCACAAGTGCGGGGCTCGGTGGTGCATGCCGCTCTGGAACAGCTGTACGGCCTGCCTGCCGCAGAGCGTGTTCCGGAGGCTGCCGGCGCGCTGGTCGTCCAGGCGTGGCAGCAGCTGTTGGCCGCGGAGCCCGGTCTGGTCGCCGAGTTGGCCGGTGCCCAAGAGGCTCAACTCCTCGACGAGGCCCGCGCGCTGTTGTCGGGCTACTACCGGTTGGAAGACCCGACCCGATTCGACCCGCAGAGCTGTGAGCAACGCATCGAGGTCGAGCTTGCCGACGGCACGCTGCTGCGCGGCATCATCGACCGCATCGACGTCGCACCCACCGGCGAGTTGCGGGTGGTCGACTACAAGACCGGCAAGGCACCGCCGGAAGCGCGGGCCCTCGCCGAGTTCAAGGCGATGTTCCAGATGAAGTTCTATGCGGTCGCGCTGCTGCGCTCGCGTGGCGTGCTGCCGACGCGGCTACGGCTCATCTATCTGGCCGACGGCCAGCTGCTGGACTATTCCCCCGACGAAGATGAGCTGCTTCGCTTCGAAAAGACGCTGATGGCAATTTGGCGGGCAATTCAATCGGCAGGTGCGACAGGCGATTTCAGGCCCAGACCGTCACGGCTTTGTGAGTGGTGCGCACATCACGCGCACTGCCCGGCCTTCGGTGGGACACCACCGCCGTACCCGGGTTGGCCGGAGCATCCCGACGAAGGCAACGCGGACGCCGTTCTGCAACAGGCAGACCCGGCGGCGTAACAGCTACTGCAGCGGCGACATCTCCTGCAGCATCGTCGGTATCAGCTCGCTGACGGTCGGATGGATGTGCATGGTGCGTGCCAGCGTGGTGTAGGGCGCCTTGGCCGACATCACATCCAGAATCTCGTGGATGGCCTCGTCGCCACCGACGCCCAGAATGGCCGCGCCCAGTATCTGCTGCGTTTGGGCGTCGACGACCACCTTCATAAAGCCTTGTGTCTCACCTTTTTCCACCGCGCGACCCACCCGCGTCATGGGCCGTTGACCGACCAACGCAGGGCGGCCCGACGCACGCACCTGCTCGACGGTCATTCCGGCCCGCCCCAGCGGCGGGTCGATGTAAAGGGCGTAGGTGGGGATGCGGTCGCTGACGCGGCGTGGGTCGTTATCGAGCAGGTTGGCCGCGACGATCTCGAAGTCGTTGTAGGAGGTGTGGGTGAATGCGCCTTTGCCGTTGCAGTCACCCATCGCCCAAATGTGGTCGACAGTGGTTTTCAGTTGCTCGTCGACCGTGATGTAACCCCGGTCATCGGTTTGCACACCGGCCCGCTCGAGGCCCAGGTCGTCGGTATTGGGCCGCCGCCCGACCGCCAGCAGCAGGTGGCTACCGGCAATCGATTCGGCACCTGCCCGCGGTGTCACCTCGAAGCGCTGAATATCGTTGTCCCGCTTACTTATCCGGATGTCAGCAGCGTCGACGACGATGTCGATGCCTTCGTTCTGCAAGATCGTCTTGATCGTGTCCGAGACGTCGTGGTCTTCACGGGACGCCAGCCGCGGCCCTTTCTCGGCGACGGTCACCCGGGCGCCGAAGCGGCGGTACATCTGAGCGAACTCGAGCGCAATGTAACTACCGCCGATGATGACGAGATGATCAGGCACCGTGTCGAGTTCGAGGATCGACACGTTGGTGAGGAACCCGACATCTGCAAGGCCGGGAATGTCGGGCACCACCGCACGGCCACCGACGTTGAGAAAGATCCGCTCGGCCTGCAGGGTTTCGTCGCCGACGCTGAGCGTGTGCGGATCCTCGAATCGGGCGTGCCCGCGCACCACGGTGCAGCCGTCCATTCCGGTCAACCAGTCTTCGACGCCCTTGCGATCGCCCAGCATGATTTCGTCTTTGCGCGCCTTGACTTTCGCCATGTCCACGCTGACGGCTCCGGTGCCGACGCCGAACTCGGCACCGCGCCGGGCCAGGTGCGCCGCATGTGCGCTGGCCACCAGCGTTTTGGTGGGTATGCATCCGGTGTTGACACACGTCCCGCCGACGAGCTTGCGCTCCACGATGGCAACTGTGTGGCCGGCCGCGGTCAGCCGACCTGCCAGCGGAGGCCCGGCCTGGCCGGCGCCCACGATGATCGCGTCGAAACGCGTTGTCACAGAACAGCTGTTACAGCGGCGATCGCGAATCCACCGAGCACCGCGACTGCATCTTCGAGCAGGGCGATCGGCAGGTCATGCCCGTGCGAGGCGACCAGGCGAGTGCGCGCCTGGTAGCCGCCCAGGGTCCCCAGCACGGCACCGACGACTCCCGCGCCGAGCGCGCTCCAGGTGTAGCCCCAGGCGGTGCCGATGACGGCGCCCGCGAAGGCGCCCAACAGGATCCGGGCACCGAACGACGGCGGCGCGGTGCGGGCCGGTGTCTTGGGTTGTTTGTCCAGGAATAGTTCACCGACTGCGAGAACACTGAAGACGATGACGGCCGCCAGAGTGCCGACCCAGGACGCCCAGGTGTGATTCAAGTTGATCCAGTGCAGGAACGCCGCCCAGGCGACAACGGCGGGCGCTGTCAGAGAACGCAATCCGGCAACGACACCGATACCCAGGGCTAGCAGCAGAACGTAGAAATGCGTCACAGCGACCCTCCCAAGGGCTCGACAAAGGAACGCGGCTCTGGCGGCGATCGCCAACTCGGCGAAGCCGAGTGCAGCGGGTCGCCGCCCAACGAACCTAGCGGGACGTTAACACAGCAAAGCCGAGTTCACCGACGCATTCAAGGTCAGAATCGGCAGAACCGGATGTCGGACGCCAAGATCGCTTTCGCCCCGATGGCCGCCAACTCGTCCATGATCGCGTTGACATCCCGACGCGGCACCAATGCGCGTACCGCGACCCAATCGGGATCCGCGAGCGGGGCGATTGTGGGTGACTCCAAACCGGGTGTGATCGACGTGGCATCGTCGAGCGCCGAACGCGGGCAGTCGTAGTCCAGCATCAAATACTGTTGGCCGAACACCACGCCCTGCACACGCGCGACCAGTTGGTCACGAGCGGACGCGTCCGGCCCGGCGTCCGCATCGTCAGGGTCGACCTGTTCGATGAGCACCGCTTCGGAATCGCAAAGTGTTTCACCGAAGGCCACCAGATTGTGCAGGTTCAACGTCCGACCCGAACCCACTACGTCGGCGATCGCATCGGCCACCCCGAGTTGCACCGAGATCTCCACGGCGCCGTCGAGGCGGATGACCGTCGCATCAATACCACGGGCCGCCAGATCTTGTCGTACCAGGTTCGGATATGCGGTGGCGATTCGCCGGCCGGCCAGATCGTCGATGGTCCAGTCATGTCCCGCCGGTGCGGCGTAACGAAAGTTGGACGAGCCGAAGCCGAGACCCAGCCGTTCGTGCACCGGCGCGCCGGACTCACGCGCCAAATCCCTTCCGGTGATTCCGAAGTCGAGTTCCCCCGACGCGACATAAATGGCAATGTCTTTGGGCCGCAGGAAAAAGAACTCGACGTGGTTGTGCGGGTCGATGACGGTCAAATCTTTGGGATCGGTACGACGGCGGTACCCGGCCTCGGCCAGGATCTCGACGGCCGGTTCGCTCAGCGCCCCCTTGTTGGGGACTGCCACCCGCAGTCTGGTGGATCCGTTTCGGTTCAGCGCTACCATCACAGCTTCCGGTACACGTCGTCGAGCGTCAGCCCGCGGGCGATCATGAGTACCTGCGTCCAATACAGCAACTGACTGATCTCCTCGGCGAGTGCGTCGTCAGATTCGTGCTCGGCCGCCAACCACACTTCACCGGCCTCCTCCAGGATCTTCTTGCCCACCGTATGCACCCCACCATCCAGCGCGGCCACGGTGCTGCTACCGGGCGGGCGGGTGCGGGCGCGGTCGTCGAGCTCGGCAAACAGATCCTCGAAGGTCTTCACGGCCAGCGATTGTTTCATGCGCGGGTAAGCAAAGTCACGGCGGTTTCAGGTCAGGGAGACTTCGTCGGACATGTCTTCCAGCGATACGCCGTTGGTCTCGCGTACCCATCTCCACACGAAAAAGAACGACAGCACCGCAGAGGTGGTGTAGAAGCCGTAGGCCAAGCCGAGTGCGTGACGCAGCGCCGGGAAGGTCACGGCGATGGTCCAGTTGGCCATCCACTGGGCGCTGCACGCGAGTCCCAGCGCAGCAGACCGGATGCGGTTGGGAAACATCTCGCCCAGCACCACCCACAGGATGGGACCCCACGAGACGCCGAACGCGATGACGAAGAGGTCGGCGGCAATCAGCGCGACCATCCCTAACGCGACCGCGAGGTCTGGCCGATCGCCGATGAACGCGGCGCTGGTGAAGACGACGGTCATCGTCGCCAGCGTCAACGCCATCCCAGCCGACCCGGCCAATAACAGCGGCCGACGGCCGACCCGGTCGATCAGCGCAATCGCCACCAACGTGATCAGGACATTGACGCCGGTCGTGACCAGAGCGATGGTGAATCGCGACTTGTCGCCGAATCCCACTCCCTCCCAGAGCACATCGGAGTAATAGAAGATCACCGTGACACCGACGAACTGCTGAAAGATAGCCAGCCCCAAGCCGACCCAGACGATGCTGTACAGCCCGCCGGTCGGCTTACGCAGATCGCGCCACGACGAAGGCTTTTCTTCTTTCAGCGTCTCGCCGATCCGGTTTATGGTGTGCTCCACGTCGCGCTCGCCGAGCAGCCTGGACAGGACCCCGCGAGCCTCGTGAACCCGTTGTTGTGCAACCAGATAGCGCGGCGATTCCGGAATGGCGAAAAGCAGCGCGAAATACACCAGCGCCGGGATCAACTCGCCCAGAAACGTCCATCGCCACGCGGCCAGTCCCAGCCACAACTGTCCGCTCGGGCCCCCGGCGATATGAAATGGCACCCAATTCAACGCCAGCGAGCCGAAAATGCCGATCACGATGCCAAGCTGCTGCAGTGAGCCGAGCCGGCCGCGGAAACGCGGCGGCGAGATCTCGGCGATATAGGCCGGCCCGGCGACGGACACGAAGCCGATCCCGATGCCACCAATGGCGTGAAAGACGACGAAAATCCAAATGCTGCTCGCCAGACCCGTCCCGAGGCCGCAGGTGAAAAAGCACGTTGCGGCGAGCTTCATCATCGCCACGCGACCCATTCGGTCGCCGATGCGGCCGGCGATCATCGCTCCGCCGGCAGCACCGATCAGTGCCGCCCCCGCAGCGAAGCCCAACACCGCGTTGCCGACATGAAAGTGGGCCTGTAGCGCCCTGACGGCGCCGTTGGTCACTGAAATGTCGTAGCCGAAAAACAGCCCGCCGATCGCAGCCACCGACGCGAAGCGGACGGCGGAGAAGAACGCGGCCCGAGCGGCATCGCGGTCAGGGGGCAGGTCTTCGTGAGACGCCGGTGGCGCCTGCCCGAGGACGTCATCACCGGCCATAGTGTCGCTCAGTAAACCCTATGCGGTCAGACGTTGAAGTACTTGGCCTCAGGGTGGTGCAGGATGCCGTCCCTGCGGCCAGCGCGAACTCAACCAACGCCAGCCTCAGTCCTCCGGGTTGTAGCCGAGGTTGGGGCCGAGCCAGCGCTCGGCTTCCTGCAGGGTCCAGCCCTTGCGCTTCGCGTAATCGGCGACCTGGTCCTGGGCCATCCGACCGACTACGAAGTACTGCGACTGCGGGTGCGAGAAATACCAGCCGCTGACGGCAGCACCGGGCCACATCGCCATCGACTCGGTCAACTCGATGCCGGTCCGCTCCTGGACGTCCATCAACTTCCAGAGCGTCACCTTCTCGGTGTGCTCCGGGCAGGCCGGGTAGCCCGGGGCAGGGCGGATTCCCACATATTTCTCGGCTATGAGTGCCTCGTTGTCTAACTGCTCGCCCACCTGGAATCCCCAGAACTCCTTGCGGACCCGTTGGTGCATCCGTTCGGCGAAAGCCTCTGCTAGCCGGTCGGCGATCGACTCCAGCAGGATCGCGCTGTAGTCGTCGTTGGCCGCCTTGAACTCGGCGATCTTGTCCTGGCTGCCGAGCCCCGAGGTGACGGCGAAGGCGCCGACATAGTCAGCCAGACCGGTGTCCTTGGGCGCGATGTAGTCGCCCAGCGACCGGTTCGGAATGCCGTCCCGGTGCTCGCCCTGCTGGCGCAGGTTGTGCAACGTGGTCAGCACCTCGGTACGGGTCTCATCGGTGTAGACCTCGATGTCTTCAATACCCGAGCCGACCGCGTTTGCCGGGAAGAACCCGATCACCCCGTTGGCAGTCAGCCACTTCTCCTTGATCAGGGTGTCGAGCATCTCCTGGGCGTCGTCGTACAGCTTGCGTGCCGTCTCGCCCGTGACCGGGTTGTTGAGGATGTCGGGGAACCTGCCCTTCATCTCCCAGGCGTTGAAGAACGGCTGCCAGTCGATGTACTCGCGCAGCTCGGCGAGGTCGTAGTCATGAAAATCCCGCACGCCGAGGCCCTGGGCCGGCACCGGCGGCGTGTAGCCATCCCACTCGATCGGTGTCCGGTTCGCTCGGGCCTTCTCCAGCGTCAGCATCGGCCGCTCGTTCTTCTGGGCGTGGCGTTCGCGCAGTGCTGCGTAGTCCTTCTCGGTGGCCTCCAGCAGGGCTGGACGCTGCTTGTCGTCGAGGAGCGCCGCAGCGACCGGCACCGAGCGGGAAGCGTCCTTGACCCAGACCACCGGACCGGTACGACGCGGCGCCACCTTCACGGCCGTGTGGGCACGCGAGGTGGTCGCGCCACCGATCAGCAGCGGGATCTCCAGCCCCTCGCGTTCCATCTCGACGGCGAAGTTGACCATCTCGTCCAGGGACGGGGTGATCAGGCCGGACAGCCCGATGATGTCGGCGTTGTGCTCCTTCGCCGCGTCCAGGATCTTCTGGGCAGGCACCATCACACCGAGATCGATCACGGAGTAGTTGTTGCACTGCAGCACGACACCGACGATGTTCTTGCCGATGTCGTGGACGTCGCCCTTCACGGTCGCCATCACGATGGTGCCGTTGGTGTCCTCAGATGCCGACTCGCCGGACGTTTCCTTCTCCGCCTCGATGTACGGCAGCAGGTACGCGACGGCCTTCTTCATCACGCGGGCCGACTTCACGACCTGGGGAAGGAACATCTTGCCCGCGCCGAAGAGGTCACCGACGACGTTCATGCCGTCCATCAGCGGGCCCTCGATCACCTCGATCGGGCGACCACCTGCGGCGGCGATCTCGGCCCGCAGTTCCTCGGTGTCGGCATCGACGTGGGCGTCGATGCCCTTGACCAGGGCGTGCGTGATCCGTTCGCGGACCGGGAGGCTGCGCCATTCGGCTGCGACCGGATCGTCGGACTTCTCCGAGCTGTTGAACCGTTCAGCGATCTCCAGGAGCCTCTCTGCCGCGTCCTCGCGACGGTTCAGCACGACGTCCTCGATTCGATCCCGCAGCTCGGGGTCGATCGAGTCGTAGGGCACCAGCGCGCCGGCGTTGACGATGCCCATGTCCAGGCCGGCCTTGATGGCGTGGTAGAGGAACACCGCGTGGATCGCCTCGCGGACGGGGTTGTTGCCCCGGAACGAGAACGACACGTTCGAGATACCGCCGGAGATGTGCACACCGGGCAGGTTCTCCTTGATCCAGGCGCAGGCGTCGATGAAGTCGATCCCGTACGTCGCGTGCTCCTCGATGCCGGTCGCCAGCGCGAAGCAGTTCGGGTCGAAGATGATGTCCTCGGCCGGGAAGCCGACCTGTTCGGTCAGGATCCGGTAGGCGCGCCCGCAGATCTCCTTGCGGCGCTCCAGGTTGTCGGCCTGACCCTGTTCGTCGAAAGCCATCACGACGACGGCGGCACCGTACTTGCGGCACAGCCGCGCCTCGCGGATGAACTTCTCCTCGCCCTCCTTCATGGAGATCGAGTTGACGATCGGCTTGCCCTGCATATTCTTCAGGCCCGCCTCGATGACCTCCCACTTGGAGGAGTCGATCATCACCGGAACGCGGCTGATGTCCGGCTCGGCCGCGATCAGCTTGGTGAACCGGTCCATCGCGGCGACGCCGTCGATCATGCCCTCGTCCATGTTGATGTCGATGACCTGCGCACCGACCTCGACCTGCTGCAGGGCGACCGACAGCGCGGTGTCGTAGTCCTCGGCCTTGATCAGGTTGCGGAACCGGGCGGAGCCGGTGATGTTGGTGCGCTCACCGATGTTCACGAACAGCGAGTCGTCGGTGATGTTGAGCGGCTCCAGGCCCGAGAGCCGGGTGGCCACCGGGATCTCCGGCACCTCGCGCGGCGGCTTGCCCTCGACGACCTTGGCGATCTCGGCGATGTGCGGCGGCGCGGTCCCGCAGCACCCACCGACCAGGTTGACCAGGCCACCCTCGGCGAAGTCGGCGATGTAGCTCGCCTGGCGCTCGGGAGACTCGTCGTATTCGCCGAAGGCGTTGGGCAGGCCGGCGTTCGGGTAACAGGAGACGAAGGTGTCCGCGATCCGCGACACCTCGGCGATATACGGCCTCATCTCCGGCGCGCCCAGGGCGCAGTTGAGACCCACCGCGAGCGGCCTGGCGTGCCTGATCGAATTCCAGAATGCTTCGGTGACCTGACCGGACAACGTCCGCCCGGACGCATCGGTGATGGTGCCCGAGATGATCACCGGCCAGCGGCGTCCGCGCTCCTCGAACAGCGTCTCGACGGCGAACACCGCCGCCTTGGCGTTCAGCGAGTCGAAGATCGTCTCGATGATGAGCAGGTCAACGCCACCGTCGACCAGGCCGTTGGCGGCTTCGAGGTAGGCGGCGACCAGCTGGTCGTAGGAGACGTTGCGGGCTCCGGGGTCGTTGACGTCCGGCGAGATCGACGCGGTCCGCGTCGTCGGCCCGATCGCGCCGGCGACGTAACGGGGCTTCTCCGGGGTGCTGTATTCGTCGGCGGCCGTGCGGGCCAGGGCGGCGCCGGCGTAGTTCAGTTCGTAGCTGAGGTCCGCCATGTCGTAGTCGGACAGCGAGATCGCGTTCGCATTGAACGTGTTGGTCTCCAGGATGTCGGCGCCCGCCTCGAGGTACTCGCGGTGGATCCCCTCGATGATCTGCGGCTGAGTCAGGTTGAGCAGATCGTTGTTGCCCTGGAGAGCGGTCGGCCACTCCGTGAACCGGTCGCCGCGGTAGCCGGCCTCGTCCGGCCGGTCCCGCTGGATCGCCGTGCCCATCGCGCCGTCGATCACCAGGATCCGCTGGCGCAGAGCTGCCGTCAGTTCGTCGGTGCAGTCGGGGCGGATGTTCGGCGCAGAGGTGTTCACGTAAGCGCTCACGTACGTTCCTTCCGTAGCGGAAGGCGTCCTTAACTCTGCCGAGCGTGGCGGATACCGGCAGGAACCCGGAACCGTTGCAACGCCTCTCGACCAGAAAAGTCTACGTCGTCACCCGACGTATGGACGCCCAGCTCGACCCGACCCGCTTGGCGATCGCGGTGCGCTCGAGCGCCAGCGCGCGGATCTTGTCGGCAATGTCGTAGTCACCAAGGTTAACCAGATTGCAGCCGAACGTATTTCGTCTCGCCCACGTCGGCGCCGGTTGTTGAAATCGTCGAGCGTGAGATCTGCCGCCTGCAGCCGCGTCCCCATTGCAGGGACAAGCATAGCCGGTCTATGGAAAATGGCCGGATGCTTGACGGCGCTCGTCCCACCGGGACTTCGATCAGGCCGTACGCTGATTCTGTGACCTCCCCGGATGTCAGCGCTTCACTACCCGAACTGCACAACACGATCGTCGTGGCGGCGTTCGAGGGGTGGAACGACGCCGGTGACGCGGCCAGCGATGCTCTGGAGCATCTGGACGCGATTTGGGAGGCCGACCCGATCGTCGAGATCGACGACGAGGCGTATTACGACTATCAGGTGAATCGCCCGGTCATCCGGCAGGTCGACGGCGTCACGCGGGAATTGGTGTGGCCATCGATGCGGATCTCGCATTGCCGCCCGCCGGGCGCCGACCGCGACATCGTGCTGATGCACGGCGTCGAGCCGAATATGCGTTGGCGGACCTTCTGCGCCGAGCTGCTGGCCGTCGCCGACAAGCTCAACGTCGACACCGTGGTGATCCTCGGCGCGCTGCTGGCCGACACGCCGCACACCCGTCCGGTGCCGGTGTCCGGGGCGGCGTACTCCCCCGAGTCGGCGCGCCGCTTCGGGCTGCAGGAAACCCGCTACGAGGGTCCGACCGGCATCGCCGGCGTGTTCCAGGACGCCTGCGTGGCGGCCGGCATACCGGCGGTCACCTTCTGGGCGGCGGTTCCCCATTATGTGTCGCAGCCACCCAACCCGAAGGCAACCGTGGCGCTGCTGCGCCGCGTCGAGGATGTGCTCGACATCGAGGTGCCGCTGGCCGACCTGCCGGCGCAGGCCGAGGAGTGGGAGCAGGCGGTCACCGAGATGACGGCCGAAGATGACGAAGTCTCGGAGTACGTGCAGTCATTGGAACAACGCGGTGATGCCGAGGTCGACATGAACGAGGCGCTGGGCAAGATCGACGGCGACGCGCTGGCCGCCGAGTTCGAGCGCTACCTGCGCCGGCGCCGCCCGGGCTTCGGGCGCTAGGACTTCTCCAGTTGTTGGGTGTGGGCGCTGGTGGAGCGCCCGAGTGCAGCGACGTCGGCGTCCATGCTGGCCACTTGGTCGCCGACATTTCCGTGCGCCAGGCGCTCGCCAAGCGGGGTAGACAGAAACGGCTTCAGCCACCGGAACACCCGCACCCAGCCCGGGCAGTACACGCGTTCCTTTCGGTGCTCTATGCCATCGACAAAGGCCTCTGCGCACTTGTTCACCGAGGTGGTCTTGTTCAACGGCCACGGGAATTTCGCCAACTGCTCTCGGAACGTTGGCAAGTCGGCTTGGGTGTCGCGGACCAACGCGGTGTCGATCCAGGACATGTGTGCCGAACCGACCGTGACTCCGAGGTGCCTCACCTCGAGTCGCAGCGCGTGAGCGAGATGCTCGTTGCCCGCCTTGGACATGTCGTAAGGCGCCATGCCCGGAGCCGCCGTGTACGCGGCGAGTGAGGAGACGATCAACACGTAGCCGCGGCGGTCGATGATCGACGGCAATGCGGCACGCACGGTGTGAAAGACCCCCAACAAGTTGACGTCCAACACCCGCTTGACCGCCTCGGGGTCGACCTTCAGGACCGAGCCGTAACTGGCGATTCCGGCATTGGCGACGACGACGTCGATGCCGCCGAACTTTTTGACGGCCTGATCTGCCGCGGCCTGCATGGCGGCCAGATCACGCACGTCGGCAACCACGGTCAGCACGTGATCCTCGCCGCCCAGCTCCGCGGATCTGGCCGCCAATGCCGCCTCGTCCAGGTCGGTCAGCACCAGTTTGGCGCCCTTGGCGTGCAACCGACGGGCCACCTCCGCGCCGATTCCCTGGCCGCCCCCGGTGATGAATACGACTTGCGAGTTAACGGACGTCATGGCCGCAACCTACCTTCTCTTCCGTCCTGATTAGAGGCCCACTCCCAGCAGCGCATCCACCGCTGTCGCCACCGCGCGCGGCGCCTCGGCATCGTGGCCGCCGTATTCCAGCGCATCGGTGACCCAACCATCAAGTGCAGCAAGTGCTTTGGGCGTATCGAGATCGTCGGCGAGATAGCGGCGCAGTCGGGCTATGACGTCGGCAGCGTCCGGGCCGGCGGGCAACGTCGTCGCGGTGCGCCACCGCTGCAGCCGCTCATCGGCCGCCGCCAGCACCTCGGCGCCCCAGTCGCGGTCAGCCCGATAGTGGCCGGCCAGCAGGCCCAGCCGGATAACCGAGGGTTCAACGCCCTCAGCGCGCAACCCCGACACCAGAATCAGGTTGCCGCGGCTCTTGGACATTTTGTGCCCGGCCAGGCCGATCATGCCCGCGTGCACATAGTGCCGCGCGAAACGCCTTTCGCCACTGACGCATTCGGCGTGGGCGGCGGTGAACTCGTGATGCGGAAAGATCAGATCGCTGCCACCGCCCTGGATGTCCAGGCCGCTGCCGATGCGGCTGAGCGCGATCGCCGCGCATTCGACGTGCCACCCGGGTCGGCCGGGGCCGAACGGCGACGGCCAGCTCGGCTCGCCGGGCCGCGCGGCACGCCACATCAGCGCGTCGAGTTGGTCGGTCTTGCCTGGTCGGTCCGGGTCGCCGCCGCGTTCGGCGAACAGCGTCAGCATGGTGGCACGGTCATAACCGGATTCGTAGCCGAACTGCAGCGTCGCGTCGGCGCGGAAGTACACATCGGGATACTCGTCGTCGACGACGTAGGCCGCTCCCGAGGCGAGCATCTTTTCCACCAGCTCGACGACCTCGGCCACCGCCTCGGTCGCGGCCACGTATTCGCGTGGCGGGAGCACCCGCAGAGCCGTCATGTCGTCGCGGAACAGCGAGACCTCACGGGCCGCCAACTCGCGCCAGTCGAGACCGTCGCGGTCGGCCCGCTCGAACAGTGGATCGTCGACGTCGGTGACGTTCTGCACGTAGTGCACATCATGCCCGAGGTCCAGCCATAGCCGCTGAATCAGGTCGAACGTCAGATAAGTTGCGGCATGCCCGAGATGAGTCGCGTCATAGGGCGTGATCCCGCACACGTACATGGTGGCCGCCGGCCCGGCGACGACCGGACGCACCTGTCGGTCGGAGGTGTCATACAGCCGCAGCTCCGGGCCGCGTCCCGGCAGCGTCGGTACGGGTGCCGAGGGCCAGGACTGCATACCGTCGACTCTAAAGCGTCGGCTCAGCTGGCCAGCCGGATGGCGCCCAGCAGCAGCTCGGCCAATTCCGGGCGGCACATCAGGAAGTCGGGCAGATACGGGTCGGGCTGGTTGTACACCAGCTCAGAACCGTCCAGCCGCGATGCGTGCATGCCCGCCGCCAGGATCACGCCCGCCGGGGCGGCCGAATCCCACTCCCACTGCCCGCCAGCGTGGATGTAGGCGTCGGCGTCGCCGCGCACCACCGACATCGCTTTGGCCCCGGCCGAACCGATCCGCACGAATTCCATGTCCAGCCGCCGGGCCAGGTGATACAGCACCGCGGGCGGCCGGTTCGAGCTGGCGGTGATGCGAATCGGCCCCGAACGTGTCGTGGTCGGCGCGCTGACGGTGTCGCTGCGGTGCAGTTCGCCCGTCGCCGGCAAGGCGACTGCGGCGTCGGTGATCGCCCCATTCGGCCCGCCGTTGCGCTGCCACAACGCGACATGCACGGCCCAGTCGTCACATCCGGGCACCGAGAATTCCCGCGTCCCGTCCAGCGGGTCGACGATCCACACCCGCTCGGCCCGCAACCGGGCCAGATCGTCGTAGGCCTCCTCGCTGAGCACCGCATCGCCCGGCCGCTCGGCCCGCAGCCGGCGCAGCAGCAGCGAATTGGCTTGACTGTCACCTTCGTCGCCGAGCAGCCACGGGTGGGCGAAGCCGACCTGGTCACGTACCGCCAGCAGCAGCTTCCCCGCCTCCTCGGCCAGGTCACCAGCCAGCGCAGCATCGCTGAGGGACCCGGGGCTCACCGCTCCAGTATCGCCGAGCTGAACTGGCCAGGCCGAGCAGAGGGCCCAATTGTCACGTCAGCCACATCAGACTTGGCACGGTTGGGGGCGGCTGTTGTGCATGCCGATTCGGGTACGGACGGGCGGATGTGATCCAGGTCAGCGGTTTGCTGCGATCCACCTGTCGGTGAAGGCCTGAACCGCGCCGATTTCGCTGCCGAGTCGGCCGATGATGAACCCTTCGACCTGGCCGCCCACCAGTGGCACCTTCACCTGCACCGCGGTGCTGAATTTCAGCCGCGAACCATGGGCCGAAGAGGTCAGCACGACCTCGCCGATCGCGGACACCGGTGCCCCGGGGACCGCCACCTCGATCTCGCCGTGCGCCTGCCCGTTACCGGCCGGATACCACGTCTCGGTGCGCGTCATCGCCAGGTCGCCGCGAACCAGCGTGGTGATCAGTTTTGGCAACCGGTAGGCAAAAAGGCTGACGGTAAGGACCACGCTCACCACTCCGTCCGCATCGACGGTCATCGAGTCCAGCGTGGCGGTGCCACTGTCGAAGGCGGCCAGCCTTTCCTGCCAGTACTCGTCGTCACCGAACGCTGCGAGGATTTCTTCGACGCCGACCGGTGAGTCAAACGAAAGCTCGAATAATCTCGGCATATCAAAAGGCGGGCCAGGGAATCGGGCGGTGCCGGTCCGGGCCGGGCATCACCGGATTGTCCAGCAGCGCGCGGGCACGCAGGTGCAGTGCGGCGATCTCGGCGCTGGTGATGTGTTCGGCCAATGCCTCCCCGAGCGGGCCGGTCAGCGCGTCGGTCATTTTGGCCACCGTCTCCAGCGTGTTGTCGTCGAGCGGTTTGCCGGCCCAGCCCCACAGCACCGTGCGCAACTTGTCCTCGACGTGAAGGCACACCCCGTGGTCGACGCCGTAGATGTTCCCGTCGAGACCGCGGAGCACATGGCCACCCTTGCGGTCGGCGTTGTTGATCAAGATGTCGAATACGGCCATCCGCCAGAGCCGGATGTCGTCGGCGTGAACCAGCGAGACCGGCTCGCCGGCGTAGTCATAGGCCCGCAACACCGGCAGATAGCCGCGCGGCAGCCGCTCCGCCGGAACCAGGTCGACCGGATCCGGCCCGGGCCCGGGTTCTGAATCAGGTGTGTCCCCGGGTTGGTCCACCCACAGCTGCAGCATGCCCGGACCGGCCGGCCCATGCCGAATGATGGTGTACGGCACAATGTTCCAGCATAGTTGCGCCGATACCAGATACGCGCCGAGCTCCCGGCCGGCCAGGGTGCCGTCGGGAAAATCCCACAGCGGCTGCTCCCCGGCGATCGGCTTGTACACGCAGTGCAGACTGCGGCCATCCAGCGTCGACTCACACAGGAAGGTGGCGTTGCTTGCCGAGCGAATGCGCCCCAGGACGGTCAACTCGCCGCGCCGCAGGACCTCACGATCGTCAGTCCTCGGTGTCATCGTCAGGCCCGAGCAACGCGCTGCGCCGGTAACCGTTCGTGCGCGCACAGATGTGTCCCTCGGGGTCCAGCGGCTCATCGCACAACGGGCACGGCGGACGGCCCGCGGAAATGACGCGGTTGGAACGGGTGGCGAACTCCCGCGCCGACTCCGGTGTCAGAAACACCCGCACGGCGTCAGGCCCCTCCTCGGTGTCGTCGAGCACCACGGATGCGTCGAACTCGGTCTCGCTGACGGCCAGCAGTTCGACTACCACGGTTTGCGCCTCGGAATCCCATCCCAAACCCATGGTGCCAACCCGAAACTCAGCGTCGACCGGTGTGATCAACGGGCTGAGGTCCTCCACCTCAGCGGTCTCCGGCGGAACCGGCGTGCCGAACCTGCGGTTGACTTCCAACAGCAGCGCGCCGATGCGCTCGGCGAGCACCGCCACCTGCTGCTTCTCCAGCACCACCGAGACCACCCGGGAGTCGTGCACCGCCTGCAGATAGAAGGTGCGGTTTCCGGGCTGGCCAACTGTCCCGGCGACGAATCGGTCGGGTGAGCGGAAGACGTGAATCGCGCGAGACATGGCAGTTCCAAAATACCGGCAGTTGCGGCTGAGTCGTGAATTCTCTACTCAGTCGGTAGAGCCGCCGACGACCGCGTCACCGGACGGCGCCTCACCCTCCGGTGACGGAGTCGACGTCAGCGCAGACGTCAGCCGCGGGCCGGTGTGGTTGACGTGCAGCACGAACGGACGAAGGGGCGTGTAGCGGATCACACTCATCGACGCGGGATCGGCGGAGACCCGTTGGAAGCCGTCCAGGTGTAGGCCGAGCGCGTCGGCGATGACCGCCTTGATGACGTCACCGTGAGTACAAGCCAGCCACAGCGCGTCGCCGCCCTGCCGTTCGGCCAGCCGCGCGTCATGGTCACGCACCGCGGCGACGGCACGGGTCTGCACTTGCGCCAGCCCCTCACCGCCCGGAAACACCGCCGCACTGGGATGCGCCTGAACGACGCCCCACAGCGGCTCCTTGACCAGATCGCCGATCTTGCGGCCGGTCCACTCGCCGTAGTCGACTTCGGCGAACCGGTCGTCGAGTTTTATCTCGACGCCAAGCGCTGCGGCGAGCGGTTCGACCGTGCTCCGGCATCGCAGCATCGGTGAGCAGACCACCGCCCGGATCGGCAGCTCAGCGACCCGATCGACCAGTTCTGTGGCTTGCTGGCGGCCTTTGTCGTCGAGCTCGACGCCCTCGGAACGACCGGCCAGCACGTGCGCGGTGTTCGACGTGGACCGGCCGTGCCGCAACAGGATGACGGTCATGTGGCGCTCACCGCCCCCGTCGCCAACAGGATCAGCACGGCCGCACCGGCTGCCACCCGGTAGCCGACGAACCAATACATGCTGTGACGCACCAGAAACCGCAACAACCAGGCCACCGAGGCAAGGCCGACCACGAACGCGATCACGGTGGCCACCAGCAGCTGCGGGCCGGTTGCGCTCATGCCTTCGAGCACCGGGTGGAAGGCGTCCGGCAGCGAGAACAGCCCGGATGCGAACACCGCCGGAATGGCAAGCAGAAAACCGAACCGGGCCCCCAATTCCCGGTCGAGACCCAAAAACAGCCCGGCGCTGATGGTGGATCCCGACCGGGAGACGCCCGGGACCAGCGCCAGCGTTTGGGCAACACCAACGACGATCGCATCGCGCCAGTTCAGCTGGTCGACGTGCCGGGTCTGCCGGCCGAGCCGCTCGGCCAGAGCTATCACCACCGAGAACACCACCAGCGCCGTCGCGATCACCCACAGGTTGCGCACGCCGGTGCGGATCTCGTCCTTGAACAGCAGACCGAGGATGCAGATCGGAATCGTCCCGATGATGACGTACCAACCCATTCGGTAGTCGGCATCGCGGTGCGCGGCGACCACTAAGCCGTTGAACCATGCTGTGCCGATCCGCCAGATGTCGCGGGCGAAGTAGACCAACACGGCGAGCTCGGTGCCCAACTGGCTTACCGCGGTGAACGACGCGCCGGCGTCGTCGGCGAAGAAGAGCCGCGACACCATCGCCAAGTGGCCCGACGACGACACCGGCAAGAACTCGGTCAGACCCTGGACCACGGCCAAAATGACAACCTGCCACCACGACATCGCCGGCGCCAAAGTCACGACGACGACCGTACCGGTTGATCTAGTTAGGCACCTCGGCGAGGGCGACTGCGTCACGCACCGCGGCGACCAGGCTGCGCTCGTCGGTGATATCGACGTCGACGACGCTGCGCCGCAGGGTGGCGACCACGTCTTCGGGCTGCGGAACCGGGCCACTCACCCGCGGCCGGTACACCTCGACGAGAAGCGACTGGCCTTCGATACGGAATGCAAAGCTGCGGCCGTCGCCGACCTGCCCAAAACCACTGGCCAACACCTTGGCCGAAAACACCCCGACCCACATCTCTTCGACAGCAAACTCCAAGTGAGGGATTTGGCGGTCGTGCGCGAGAGTCACGGGCGCGACCCTACCTCGCGGCTGATCCCCGGCTTGCAGGACGGGGCCGGGTTGTGCCCGACGATGTTCCCTAGGATCGAATGTCAAGCCGGCCACCGCCTCTACACCCTTTACACTGGTCAACCCCTGGATAGTCGAGAGTTACCCTGTGCCACCACACGGCAAACACGGTCAACACGCCGCCCGTCTGCAGGCCGCTGGCCTGCTGCTTTTCCTGACGTTGGCGGCGGGGTGCTCCTCGAAGACGCTCGAAGGAACGCCACCCACGATCGAGCCTGCGCAACCCGCCGATTCTCCGGCGCTATCGCGGGCTCCGGCGGGTCTGGTGCGTCCGCTGACCGGCAAGGCTGCGGCGGCGATATTCGACAGCCGCACAGCGCAACTGGCGATCCTGGATAGCGGGTCGACCCCCGCGGCACCCGCCACCATCACCGTGATGGGCTCCCAGCAAACACCTTCGCGTGTCATCGACCTGCCCGGCCCGGCGACCGGGCTGACCGGTGACGGCGGCAACGCGTATCTGTCCACCCGCGGCGGCTACTTCGTGGTCGATCTGTCGGCCGGGCGGGTCGCTCGCGTCGGTGTCAGCGGCGCGGACAACGTCGATTTCACCGCGATCACCCGGCGCGCCGACGGCGCCCTGGTGCTGGGCACTGCCGACGGCGCCGTGTATACGCTCGCGCCCCGCCAGCCGACCGCCGCCAACCGAACGAAGATCTTTACGCACGTTGATTCTCTTGCAGCACAAGGGAATACGGTTGCTGTGTTGGATCGCCGGCAGACATCGGTCACCACGATCGGCGCCGACGGCAGGGTCGGCCAGTCATTGCGCGCCGGCCAGGGTGCCACCACGATGGTGGCCGATACCGCGGGCCGGTTGCTGGTGACCGATACCCGGGGCGGCGAGCTGCTGGTGTTCGGTGTGGATCCGCTGATCCTGCGGCAGGCCTACCCGGTACCGCAGTCCCCGTACGGCCTGGCCGGGTCCCGCACGCTCACCTGGGTGTCGCAGACCTCGGCGAATATGGTCATTGGATACGATCTGTCAACCGGAATCCCTGTGGAAAAGGTACGGTACCCAACCGTGCAGCAACCCAACACGCTGGCCTTCGACGATGCTGCGGGCACGTTGTATGTGGTGTCGGGTTCGGGCGGGGGCGTTCAGTTGATCGAACACGCGGCGGCGGGCCCACATTGACGACAGCACGACGCAGCCGGTTGCCGGCGGGCTGGGACAGCGAGCTGTCCGACGAATACGAGTGGGTGCCGCTGCGCCTGCCGCCGGAGGTGACCAGGCTCAGCGCCTCGACCCGCCTGTCCATCGAAGCGGAATACCGCGGCTGGGAACTGACCCGGGTACGGCTCTACACCGATGGGAGCAGGCGGGTATTGTTGCGCCGCAAGAAGTCTCGCATCGCTAACGCCCGGCCCGACCAGCCGGAACTGTGACGGTGAGCGCCCCGCGCGACGACCGTCATCATCTATACGGCCCGCTCCGCCGGTTGCTGTTCCTGGTGCCCCCCGAACGCAGCCACGAGCTGGTCTTCGCGGCGCTGCGGGGTGTCACCAAGGCTGCGCCGGTGCGGCGACAACTGAGCCGGCGGCTGGCGCCGACCGACCCGGTGTTGGCCAGCACGGTGTTCGGGGTGCGCTTTCCTGGGCCGCTGGGTCTGGCCGCGGGCTTCGACAAGGACGGCATCGGCCTGGGGGCCTGGGGCGCACTGGGATTCGGCTACGCCGAGATCGGCACCGTCACCGCCCGCCCGCAGCCGGGCAACCCGGCTCCTCGGCTGTTCCGGCTGCCCGCCGACCGCGCACTGCTCAACCGGCTGGGCTTCAACAATCACGGTGCCGCTGCGCTGGCGTCCACACTGGCCCGGCACAGCGCCGACGTGCCGATCGGCGTCAACATCGGCAAGACCAAGGTCACCTCGCCGCGGGACGCCGCCGATGACTACCGGGCCAGCGCCCGCCTGGTCGGGCCGCTGGCGACGTACTTGGTGGTCAACGTCAGCTCGCCGAATACGCCGGGGCTACGCGATCTGCAGGCCGTCGAGTCGCTGCGCGGCATCCTGTCGGCGGTGCTCGCGGAGACCTCGACGCCGGTGTTGGTCAAGATCGCGCCGGACCTGGCCGACTCCGAGGTCGACGACATCGCCGACCTGGCAACCGAGATGGGTTTGGCCGGCATCGTCGCCACCAACACCACGGTGTCGCGCGACGGGCTGCGTACCCCCGGTGTCGATCGATTGGGCAGCGGCGGCATCTCGGGGCCGCCGCTGGCGCACCGCGCCGCCGAGGTGCTGCGGCGACTCTACGGCCGGGTCGGCGACCGGCTGACGCTGATCAGCGTCGGCGGCATCGAGACAGCCGACGACGCCTGGCAGCGCATCACCGCCGGCGCGTCGTTGCTGCAGGGCTACACCGGCTTCATCTATGGCGGAGGCTTGTGGGCCAAGCACATTCACGACGGCATCGCTGTTCGGCTGCGCGACGGAGGGTTTTCCTCGTTGAGCGAGGCCGTCGGATCTGCGACCCGCTGACGATCAGCGCTGCTCAGCGCTGTTCATAGGTTCCGTAGATGACCGCTCGGGCGATCGCATGCTGGAACAGGTTGAAGCCCAGAAATGCGGGGCTGGCGTCCTCGGTGAGGTCGAGCTTTTCGACATCGACCGCATGCACCGCGACGTAGTAGCGGTGCGGGCCGTGGCCGGGTGGCGGCGCGGCGCCGACATAGCGACGCATACCGGCATCGTTGACCAGCGTCAGGGCGTGGCCCGGTAGTTCGTTGCCATCACCGGCACCGTCCGGCAACTCCGTGACCGAGGCGGGCAGGTTGGCTACCGCCCAGTGCCAGAAACCCGACAACGTCGGGGCGTCCGGGTCATACATGGTGACCGCAAAGCTGCGAGTCTCCTCCGGAAAGCCGGACCAGCTCAGCTGCGGGCTGACGTCTTCGCCGCCGGCGCCCAGGATCCCGCTGATTTGCGGTGTCGCCAGCGGCTGTCCGTCGGTGATCGACGCCGACTCCAAGTGAAACGACGGCAATTTGGGCAGTGCGGCGTACGGGTCGGGCGGTGCGATCATGGTCGATCCTCTCTCGTGTGATTGGCTCAACTTGCCGTTAGCAGTGCGTCAAGAAGTGTGTCAGCACCTCGGTGCCGAACCTAAGCGCGTCGACGGGTACCCGTTCGTCGATGCCGTGGAACAACGAAGCGAAATCCAGATCCGGTGGCAGCCGCAACGGAGTGAAGCCGAAGCAGCGAATACCCAAGCGCGCGAAGGCTTTCGCGTCCGTGCCGCCGGAGAGCATGTAGGGCACGGCCCGGGCGTCGGGATCCACTGCCAGCAGCGCGGCATTCATCACCTCGACCAGGTCGCCGTCGAAACTGGTCTCATACGACGGCAGGTTGGTAATCCATTCGCGACTCACCTCGGGGCCGATGAGCTCGTCGACCTCCGCTTCGAAGGCCGCCAGCCGACCGGGAAGCACCCGACAGTCCACCACGGCCTGCGCCGTCGCCGGTACCACATTGGCTTTGTAGCCGGCGCTGAGCATCGTCGGGTTGGCCGTGTCACGCAGGGTGGCCTTGACGATGCGGGCAATCGGTCCGAGCTTGTCGATCGCCCCTTCCAGGTCCGGTGAGTCGGTATCGAAGGTATATCCGGTCTCTTCGCCGACGGCCGTGAGGAACTCCGCGACGGCGTCGGTCACGACCAGCGGGAAATGGTGGCGGCCCAGCCGCGCGACCGCTTCGGCGATCCAGGTAACCGCATTGTGGTCGTGAGTCATCGAACCATGTCCGGGCCGGCCGCGCGCCGTCAGACGCATCCAGTGCAGACTCTTTTCCGCGGTCTCGATGAGATAGAGCCGACGCTCGCCACCGTCTCGGCGCGGCACGGTCAGCGAGAAACCGCCGACCTCCCCTACCGCTTCGGTCACACCGTCGAACAGGTCGGGCCGGTTGTCCACCAGCCAATGCGACCCGTACTTGCCGCCGGCCTCCTCGTCGGCAAGGAAAGCGAACACCAGATCGCGCGGCGGCACCACGCCGGCTCGGCGAAATTGCCGGGCGGTCACGATCATCATGCCGACCATGTCCTTCATGTCGACGGCGCCGCGGCCCCAGACATAGCCGTCCTCGATTGCGCCGGAGAACGGGTGCACGCTCCATTCGGCCGGTTCCGCGGGCACCACGTCGAGGTGCCCGTGGACCAGCAGCGCACCACGGCCGCTGTCGGCGCCTTTGAGGCGAGCAAACACATTGGTACGCCCCGGCGCGCCGGACTCCACGTATTCGACCTGGTAGCCGACCTCCTCCAACTGGGCACCAACCCATTGCGCGCAGTCGGATTCGCCCCTGGTGGTTTTCGGATCGCCGGTGTTGGTGGTGTCGAACCTGATCAGCCTGCTGACAACGTCCACCACGTCGTCGACGGGTGTTTCGGTTGGCACCGTCACAGTCACCTTTCCTACCATTGCGACCGGCATGGCCGCGCGGCGTCTACGCCTCGGCGTACCCGCCAACAGGACCGCCTCCACCTCCTCCTACATCGTCGCGGGACTCCGACCGGATAGCCCGCTTCCTCCTCAGCCCGCGGCGCGGGCTGCATCGTCACCGGGCGTTTGGGTAGGAGCAGGCCAATCCGATAGCCTTAGCTGCCAATTGATTGGCCTCGAGTCCGAGTGGCGGAATGGCAGACGCGCTAGCTTGAGGTGCTAGTGCCCTATTAATGGGCGTGGGGGTTCAAGTCCCCCCTCGGACACGTCCGGCGACACGACTCAAGTCGGCTGTCGCCGTGACCCGCTGAAGTTGCGGGTCGTAATCCAAACGCAGACCCAGGCTCGCGTACACCTGGGCACGTTCAGACCCGGTCGCCTTGTTAAGCACCGCTGATAGTCCGCCTAGCTCTTGGACCAACTCGCTGATCTGTGCGGCCGACATGGCGTAGGGTCGCTCGACTCGCTCAAGGCGGGCCGCTAGCTCTTCGCGCTCGGCAGTGCGTTGTCGCAGTGCGGCGGTGAGGTCCTCGATGGCCACGCCAGACTCCAGTGCCGCGATGAGAGCGGCAACCTTGCGGTTGGCGTCGCTGAGCTGGCGCTGCAAGGCCGCGTAGCCGACTCCGGCTACCGGGTCCACCTCTTGCCCGCGCGCCAGGTCTTCCGGATTCGCCAAAGACGCGATCCACTCATCGAGTCGGGAGGTCACCGCATCCTCACGGAGATAGACGGTGCGCGGATGATCGCTCAGGTCTATGGGCACCGAACGCGACTTACCCAGCTCGCAGCGGTAGAGAATACGGGTCGCACGCTTTCCACCGCGCGCGGCGCCCTGCATCCGCCGGCCACACGCGGCGCAGAACAACAGCCCGCGCAGCGCATACGGCACTGTCGATTCTCTGCTGCAGACAAGACCGGGACCACGCCGCGCCTGGACACGAAGACGAACAGCCTGAGCCAAATCGTCGGGGACCAGCGCTTCGTGCGTACGGCGGTCAGGTGCGATCCAGTCTGACTGATCACGCCACCGCATCCGTGTCTCATATCCGGCGGCGACATCGTCAGGATTGACCAGAACTTCGTACTTCTCCTGCTTGCCCCAAACACGGACACCGCGGTAAGTCGGGTTGTCGAGTATCGCGCGGATCGCCGAATGCGACCAACCGCGCGGGTCGCGGTGACGATTGCGCCCCGGGTCGTATTGGCTCGGTGACGGCACGCCATCGTCGGTGAGCCGTTGCGCTATGTAGCGCAGGCCCGCGCCGTCGGCGTACATGCGGTAGATCCGCTCGACGACCGGCGATGTCACGGGGTCCGGTTCGAGGTGGTGAAGCCGCTGCCCGAGATTTGCCTTGGCGGGGTTCGGGTGCGGGCCGGCATCGACGAGCCGATAACCATAGGGTGGTCGGCCGCCGAGGTATCTGGACGTGTCCTGCGCGAGTGCCGACATCGCCGTACGGACGCGCATCTGGATTCGTGCGCGCTCCCCCTTGCTCATGCCGCCAAAAAGAGTCATCACCAGGTCGTGTGCTTCGGAGCCGGGATCGACCGCTCCGCCGACCTCAGGAACCCACAAGCCAACGCCATAGTGCGTGAGCACCGGGAAAGTGAGCGCGAACTGCGGCCCGTAGAACGCGCGGGCGGGTTCGCCGATCACCACGGCATCGAAGCCACGATCCCTGCCGGTGACATCAGCCAGGAGACGCGACGCCTCGGGCCTACGCTTCCACGGCAGCGAACGGCTTTGTCCCACATCAAAATAATCAGTCACGAGGACACCGCCGTGCGGAGTGATCAGGTCGAGGGCACGCCGCTTCTGCCAGCTACGGCTCGCCTCCGGGTCTTGAGCGTCCTCCGTGCTCACTCGGCCGTAGAAGGCGAACCTCAGGCTCACGCGATTCCCCTCTCCGATCCGAGCATCCGGTCCCGCACCGCCATTATGACGTGTATCAGCGCGCGGTTGGCTTCACGCGAAAGTCGATAGTGGTCGGGCAGGACAATTTCAACATCTGCCTCTGACATGGTCGGCGCATCGATTCGATCGCGACACTCGGAGCGAGCATGTGCTGTTCGGGACGTGTCAGTCATCGCGTCCCCCTGGCGGATCTCATTGTTGGTCACGGGCTTGGCGGCGGGCTTCCACCAGCCCGATGCGGCGGGTGTGGATGCGTCGGAGGGCCGCGGAATAGACGAGGGTGTGGTCGCCGGGAGTGGCGTGTCCGGCGTGGTCGAAATCCCACCACACGTCGTCGCTTTGCTCGTTTAGATTGCGTGGTGCATTATGTTGTGGTGAACAGTCTTTGCCCGCTCGTTGTCGGGCCCAGGTGGCGCGGACGGCGCGTAGCGCGCCCATGGTGACCGAGTAGCGGCGAGACTTGGTGGTGATATGTCCCCGGTAGCCCAGGGTGTGAAGCCAGCGCCCGATCGCTGCCAGGGCATCGATACCGACGGTGTGGGCTTGGTCTGCTAGGTGCGCGATGGTGGTCAGGATCGCCCGGACGTGGTCGGTGACGTCGAGGTCCGCGATGGCTTCAGCGGATAGGCGACGGGCGGCGACACCGAAGTCTTGCAGGGATTTGGTGACGTATTTGGCCAGGTATCCGGCGATGCGGTGTGGCGATTCTGTTGGTGCCGTGTGGTTTTCGGTCCGCAGTGATTGGGTATCGATCTGGGTGCCGAACCGAACGACCAGCGGCACAGCATCGCCAGAGTGTTTGGTATCGGGGTTGGGGACGTCGAGACTGACGGCGCGGGCGGCCTGCTGGATAAGGACGGCGAGTGTGGCGGCAGATATCGGCGGCTCCCAGGCAGGGCCGGCAGCGACGGTGCCGGCGGCGGGGTCGTCGGGTGGATCGAGCCGGATGAGGGCGTGGATGTGAGGGATGGCGCGGGCCTGCATTTCGACGACCTTGACGAAACTGGCTTTCACCGAACCCGGGTTAATGCCAGCAGCTTTGAGGTGTTTGGCCAGATTTCGTCGTAGGGCGATGGTGAAACGCCGCCATAGTTCCGGCAGGTGCCAGGTGAATAGGACGTGCCCGAGGTAGTCGTAGCACTCGGCGCACAGCGGTTGCCCGACCGCGGGGTCAGTGTGGTCATGGATGGTGCTGCACCACAGGGGTTTTCCGTGCGGGCATCGCTTATAGCCGCCCATCATCCTGTGGTCATGGCAAACGCTGCCCGTGCTGCCATGGACGGAGCCGAAGCTGGGCGCGGTCAACGTGGCGAATACCTGGGGACGGTCGGCCACGGACGGGGTGATGTTGTGGCGGCCTCCGGTAGTTCCTGCGGCGACGAGCTGCCAAGTGTCGCGGGCGTACAGGTCTGAGCAGGAGGGGCAGACGGTGGCGCGGCGGTTGTTGCACCGCACCCATACGGTTCTTTTGCGGCCGTGGTCGTCGGTGCCGATGAGTTGGATGGGGTTGGCGCAGAAACCGACCGATTCGGCGCGAAGCCACCAGGCGTCGAATCCCGGCGAGGAAGCGCGGCGCATCATCTGGGTGATCACCCGGTGGTGGTCGATGTCGGCGGGAAGACCCGGCAGCGTGATTGCCGGGCTCCCTGCCTCGTGGACGGGACTCACTGGTGCCCCGCATGGTTGCCGCGGTCGCCGTCTGTGCCCGGGCTGTTCGCGTTGCCGGCCTCCCGACCCCGGGATGAGCGTGCGCGCCGCGCGGGAAAGGCACGCACCAGATGGGCGATATCGGCGTCGGTGACCCAGAAGGCGCGGACGCGGACCGCGAGGGCGGTCCCATCGGTCATCACGTATCCGACCCCGGGTGCGCCGTCGGGGATCAGATCGCATTCGGCCCCGGCGTCGCGGGCGCCCTGGCCCAGGACCATGGCGGTTTGCGATGCCTCGGTCAGCCGCAACCCGATCCGCACCGTGAACAGCTGCCGCACGGGCAGGGTGTCTTTGGACGGGTCCTGTACCGCCGCCACCACCGAGATACCCACCGCGCGGCCCTGCGAGAGCAGCAGCCCCAGCAGTTGTTCGATTTCAGTCTTGATCTTGCGGTCGGCGACATAGGAGGTCAGGGCCGCGATTTCATCGATGACAACCACGAACAGCGGATCGGCCGTGGTCGGTGTGTGGAGGCGGGCGTGCCCGCGTAGCCGGTTGGCGCGGTCATGCATCAACCTGACCAACGCACGCAGCAGTTCCACGGTTTGGCCGGTGGCGTCGTGGGCGAAGAACGAAAACATCGGCGCACCGGGACCGAGTTCCATGCCGCCCTTGGGGTCGATCACGCACAGCCGGACCCGGCCGGTCTTCACGTCCGGGGCTAGGCCGGCGATCAGTGACCACAACACGCTGCCCTTACCCGCGCCGGTGGCCCCAGCCACCAGCAGATGATGCCCGAGGATCGGCAGCCGCCACACACCCCGGTTCTCTTTGACCCCAACGCCGATGGCCGACAAGTTCACCGTGGAGCCGGGCTGGGGCATTGGCAGGGCGACGGGTTCGGCCAGCACGTCGCCGCGCATGATCGTGATCCGGATTTCGCCGGGTGCGGTGGCGGTGATGGTGATCCGGTCCGCCGTCCACGCGGCGGCCAAGGCGTCCGCTTGGTGCTGCCAGTGGTTGATCGATTGGCCGGTCACCACCCGCACCGCAAGGACGTCGGCGTGATCGCCGATGCGCACTCCGAGTAGTGCTGGAATGAGTTGGCGGTCAGCGAGTTTGGCGGTCAACCCGTGCAGGCTGCAGACGTGTTCCCAGCGGCGCCGGTAGCGCCACCAGGTCTGCGCATAGTGGGTGGGCGGGTCGATCACCCACCGCTGCAAACTGTTCTCGTCGACGAATCCCCACAGCATGTACAGGGCAACGAAACCTGCGAGAGTGAAGAATCCCGCGTTCACGCCCTGCCAGCACGCCACACCGACGGCCACAACGACAGGGGCCCCGAGCAGCGGGAACCGTGCACCCCACCACAGCAGCTGCCCGGCCGCCACCAGGATTGACCAGATGAGTTCACCGACCCAATCCTCATCGGAGGATTGTGGTTTGTTCTTGTTGTTTGTGTTCGACACGACTATTTCTGCCTTTCGTGAAACAGCATGTGGGAGTGGGGAAACCACCCCGGCAACGCTCAGAACCGACGTGAGCAACTAACCGCTGCCGGGATGGCTCCTTGGCGGTTACGGGCGCGGCGTGGAGCCCGGTTTGCCGCCCTCGGCGGTGGTGATCGTCTCGGCGCGGAACGCGATACCGCTGCGGCCGTCCTGCGACCACGGCAGTGCCACCAAACCGGTCACCGATACCTGCTGGCCTACAGCGACTTTCGGTGCACCAGGCACGGTCACAGACAACACGTCCCCACCATCGGCGTCCAGCGCCATCAACTGCACCGCGTGCAGCACCGCACCCGTGGCCTTATCGATCTTGGGCTGCCCGGTGCCGAAATCGGTTCGCGGCTCCGGGTTTTTCGTGCACATGAATGACACCGCAGCGGTGTCGATTTTGAGTTTCATCTGTTCTGTCCTTTCCGATCGCTGTCACCTATGTGGTGACTGGATCTAGGACAGCGCGATCGGGTGAACCGGCGATAGCGGCAGCTAGGAACAGTAAGGAACGCTGTGAACGCGCAGATATGCCCGGACCTGCAGCGTTGGTCATGCATGATCCTTGTATGGCCTTGACCGACCCTGCTCGCCGCCAGAGCGGACTACGGGTTCATCAAGCGCGCGAGGACGCCAAGATGAGCCTGAGCGATCTGGCGGCCAGAGTCGAGGCGGTCCGTAAGCAGCGCGGCGAGACACCACCGGCGCGGGCTACGTTGCGTCAGCAGATCGTTCGGATCGAAGGCGGCGGCAGTGCAGGGCCGATGTGGCGAGCCGACCTCGCGGAAGCGTTAGGCCGCGATGCTGCCGAGCTGTTCGGGCTGACGATCGAAACCAGCTTGCCGCGCCCACTTCTGCTGCAGCTTCCGGTTGACCGTGATGTCCTGACCGTGATCGCTGACCAACGCGCAGTCCACATTCGTGCCGAACATACCTTCGGCCCGGAGTACGCCCAGCCGCTGGTGGAACGCGACTTGCAGACCGTCGAAGCGCTCATCAAATCCACGCCCGCCGAGCTACGCACCCAGGTACGTGAGGTAGCGGGAACCATCGCCGAAGTCGCCGGCTGGATAGCGCAAGACCTCGGGGACCACCCCAGAGCGCGGGAACTGACCGATCGGGCCGCCGATCACCTGCGGGCCGCCGCGCCTGACCTACGCGCCATGGTGTGGATGCGCAAATCCAACATCATCGCTAGCCAGGACCCCGATCTGGCGGTCGAACTTGCCGCGGATGCGGCACGATTGATCGACGGCCACGAGGTAGGACGGCTGCAAGCCAGCATCGCCCGTCAGCAGGCCCTCGCTGCGATCGCCAACCAGGACAAACAGGGGTTCTTGCGTCACGCCGCGCATGCACTCGAACTCGGCGATATCAACCCCGCCGCCGATGATCGCGCCACCTACGCCCACGCTGGATTCGTCGCCAGCGATATCGCCGCGGGATACCTAGAACTGGGCCACCCAAGGCAGGCCGTCGAGCTGCTCACCCGGCACCAACCCTCCTGGACCTCGCATCAGCATCGCGACTGGGCCGTCGCTGATATCCGGCTACTGCACGCCCTCATTGCGATCCGTGAGTATCAACTCGCCTGCGCTCACGCCGCCGAAGCCCTGCGCGGTTACTTGGCTGCGCCGTCCCAACGCGCACGACGGCACCTTGCCCGCTGTGCGACCCTCCTGCGTGATCGGCGCCGGCACGACAAAAGCCCAGTGCTGCAGCAACTTTTCGGACAGATCAAGGACGCAACCGAAGGAATCGCCCCGTGACCGACACCGTCATCCCCAATATCACCACGGCCAGCGACCACGCCCGAGCCGATCTTGCGGTGCTGCCGGTCGGCTCGTTCGAGCAGCATGGCCCGTACCTCCCACTTGGCACCGACACGCTCGTAGCGGTCGCCGTTGCAAGCTCAATCAGCGCACATCACAACATTTTTCAGCTTCCACCTGTCACTTTCAGCTGCTCCCACGAACACGCCGCATTCGCTGGAACTGTCAGCATCACCGCCAGCACCTTGACGGCTGTCATCGGCGACATTGCCCACTCCCTGGCCGAGCAACATGTCCGCGGGCTAATGGTCGTCAACGCCCACGGTGGCAACGCAGTCCTGACCAACGTTGTCCAGCAAGCCAACCACCCCGGCGCACCGATCCGACTCGGCCTGTACCCCAGCCGTGACGACTGGACCGAAGCCCGCAAAGCCGCCGACATCACCAGCACCAGCCATGAGGACATGCACGCCGGTGAACTCGAAACCTCGATACTGCTGGCGGCCTACCCCGAATATCTGCGCGACGGCTGGGCCGGTGCCGACCACATCGCCGACAACCGCCGCTACCTGACCACCCTCGGCATCGCGGCCTACGCCGACAGCGGCGTCATCGGTTACCCCAGCCGCGCCACCGCCACCAAGGGCAGAAAAACTCTCGACCACCTAGGACGCAACGCCAAAACGCTCCTGGACATCCTCACCGCACCGCAATAGCCGACCAAGCCAGGGCGGCGGCTACCGTCCGCTTGGTCGCTCCCGTCCGCCGCCGCCCAACAAACCGGCCAGCGCCGGCCGAAGAGCCCAAAACCCGTTCCGGCCCCTGTGGTGCGAGAAGTTTCTACACAGGATCACCGGCACGGCCCGCGCCGAACGCGACCGCCGCTGACGGCGCCGGCCGCCGATCCCTATGGCGGGCACGCGGAACTGTCAGACCGAGTTGGTGAGAATTTTCGATACTGGGATCGAGTCGTCTGCGGTCTGCCCACAGGTCGATTACGTACGAGCATCGCTACCCCAGCTCAACCGGCGCCGCGCATCAACCGGTGCGGTCGTCCTCGTTGGCGGCGCGCTGGAGGTCATCGCGGGCCCGCGCAACCCGCGAACGAATCGTCCCGACGGGGCACCCGCACACTGCCGCCGCCTCGACGTACGACAATCCCAAAACCTGGGTCAAGATCAACGCTTCGCGGCGCTCCGACTCCAACCCGTCGAGCAAGATCCGGATCTCGACGACGTTCTCGATCCGGCTGCCGCGACGTCCGTGGCCAAGCGTTTCGGTGTCGACAAGTTGCGTGGTGCGCGGTCGGCTCGTGTTGTAGCGAATCTGATCGACGACCACTCGACGGGCGATCGACAGCAGCCAGGTACGGGCGGTCGATCGGCCGGTGAATCGCGGCAGGGCACCGATCGCGCGCAGAAACGTCTCCTGGGTCAGATCGTCGGCGCTGCCTGGGTCGGCGAGGTGGGCAACCAACCGCCACACGTCGCGCTGCGTGGCTTCGATGAACTTCGACAGCGCGGCACGATCGCCACGTCCGGCGGCTTTGGCGAGACGAGTAACTTGGTCGTCGTCGTCTTCCGCCACGGAAAAGAGAGTAAGGCATGAGGGCGGGGAACTCACCGGTAACCCGTAACGACTCTAGTGATCGTACGAACACGCATCGGCGAGGAGGGATACTGCCGGAATGTCCTTAACGACTGCACCGACCGATGAGTACGCACTGGGTTCGCAGCGCGTACAACTGGCCGTCGGCGGGATGTCCTGTGCTGCGTGCGCCAACCGCGTGGAATCGACCCTGAACAAATTGCCGGGCGTGCGAGCGTCGGTGAACTTCGCGACGCGCATCGCGACCGTCGACGTCGACGTCGACGAAGGTATCCAAGTCGAGGTCTTGTGTGACGTGGTTCGTGATGCGGGCTACCAGGCCGAACCGCGCGCGCCGGGCCGCGAAACCGATCACGATCCAGACGCCGACCACGCCCGGTATCTGCTGATCCGACTACTGGTCGCCGCCGTACTGTTTGTCCCCCTGGCAGACCTGTCAGTGATGTTCGCCATCGTGCCCAGCACTCGGTTCATTGGCTGGCAATGGGTGTTGACGTCGTTGGCGATTCCCGTCGTGCTCTGGGCGGCGTGGCCGTTCCACCGCGTCGCCCTACGGAACGCCCGGCACCGCACCGCCTCCATGGAGACCCTTATCTCGGTCGGGATCACCGCCGCGACGGTGTGGTCGGCGTACACAGTCTTCAGCGGTCATCGATCGGCCCACGCGGAAGGTCTGTGGCAGGCGTTGGTCGGGAGCGACTCCATTTATTTCGAAGTCGCGGCCGGCGTCACCACCTTCGTCCTGGCCGGCCGCTTCTTCGAGGCGCGCGCAAAGTCGAAGGCAGGAAATGCGCTGCGGGCGCTGGCCGCGCTGAGCGCGAAGGACGTGGCGATACTGCGGCCCGACGGATCAGAGATGGTCATCCCGGCTACCGAACTCAAGGAGCAACATCGCTTCGTGGTCCGGCCCGGTCAGACCATCGCCGCTGACGGGTTGGTCATGGACGGTTCAGCCGCGGTCGATCTGAGTGCGATGACCGGCGAAGCAAAGCCGGTACGCGTCGAACCCGGTGGGAAGGTGATCGGCGGCACGTTCGTCTTGGATGGCCGACTGATCGTCGAAGCGGCCTCTGTCGGTGCCGACACTCAATTCGCCGGCATGGTGCGCCTCGTCGAGCGCGCGCAGGCAGAAAAGGCTGACGCGCAACGACTTGCCGACCGGATCGCTTCGGTCTTCGTGCCGATGGTCTTTGGCATTGCCACGTTGACCGCTGTCGGGTGGCTACTGTCGGGCGCAGATCCGATGAAGGCGTTCGCGGCCGCGCTTGCCGTCTTGGTGATCGCATGCCCTTGCGCCCTGGGCCTCGCGACACCGACCGCCATGATGGTCGCCTGCGGCCGAGGGGCGCAGCTCGGGATATTTGTCAAAGGACACAGTTCACTTGAGGCCACTCGTGCCGTCGACACCGTCGTCTTCGACAAGACCGGAACTCTCACGTCGGGTCAACTGAAACTCGGCGAGCTTGCAGTCGCGCCAGGCTGGCATGCCGAAGAGATGCTCAGATTTGCCGCATCGGTCGAGGCCGCGTCAGAGCACCCGGTCGGCTTGGCAATCGCCGCGGCGACACCTCAGCAACAGACCGTGAGCGATTTCCGCGCGGTCGCCGGACGCGGCGTGACCGGCACTGTGTCCGGGCGTGTAGTGCGCGTCGGCAAACCGTCGTGGATCACTCCCGCGGGCGGCCCCGCGGCTCTTGTCACGCCCCAGCGCAATGCCGAATTGCTGGGCCAGACAGCGGTATTCGTTGAAGTCGATGGCGAACCATGCGGGCTGATAGCGGTGACCGACGCGATAAAGGACTCAGCCAAGGGCGCCATAGCCGCCCTGCACGGCCGCGGTTACCGCACGGTCCTCTTGACCGGCGACAACCCAGCATCGGCGGCCGCTGTGGGCGCCCAGGTAGGCATCGACGAAGTGATCGCCGACGTCCTGCCCGAGGGCAAAGTGAATGTCATCGAGCAACTACGCGATCGCGGGCACAGAGTCGCCATGGTGGGCGACGGGATCAACGATGGGCCGGCACTTGCTTCCGCCGACCTTGGCATGGCCATCGGCACGGGAACCGACGTGGCAATCGGTGCTGCCGACATGATCTTGGTCCGCGACAGCCTCGATGTTGTGCCCCAGGCGTTAGATCTGGCCTACGCGACGATGCGGACCATCAAGATCAATCTGATCTGGGCTTTCGGCTACAACATTGCGGCCATCCCGATCGCTGCCGCCGGATTGCTCAACCCGTTGGTGGCGGGCGCGGCCATGGCGTTCTCGTCGTTCTTTGTCGTCTCAAATAGTCTGCGGCTGCGGAACTTTGGATCGACGACCACCAAGAACCGTTGCGACCCGTAACAACGAAAGAGCATTGATGTCCCTACAGACCTTCTCCGTCGACGGATTGCGCTGCGCAGGTTGCGTGGACAATGTCACGCAAGCCTTCCTTGCGTTGGACGGCATCAGCAGTGTCGATGTCGCACTCGAGACCGCCGCACCATCAGCGGTTCGTATCGAGGCCGATCACGATGTGGATCCCGACCGGCTCCAGGCTGCGCTTTCAGCGATCGGCGACTTCCGAATCCGGAACTGATTTCGCCGCGTAACGATGTCGCCACGGGTGCACAATTGACACGCTCGAGCAGTTCACCCACATGAGAGGACTCGGACATGGGACGAGAGGCCGGCGAGCGCTACGCCTGTAGCGAGTGTGGATCGACCGTTCTGTACGAAAAAGCGTGCCCGTGCTGCAACGACAGTGCCCACACCGAGGTGTGTTGCGACAAGCCGATGGACAAAGTGCCCGCGTGAGTTAGCTTCGTCGGCCGCCGACTACTTCGCTTCCCCGGCCCGCAACGCGACCGAGCGCGCACGCATCTGCGGCTGCGAGCGTTCGACCGGGGTGATGATCACTGTGAGCCACCCGCCCGTCATCATGATCACGGCCACATCCGCGACCAGCAGCCAGGCGATTCCGATTCCGACGTGGCCCGTGCGGACCCACCAGAACGAGCCCATTCCGATCACCGTAGTCACGGCGCCGCAGTATGCGGCGGCGCAGCACCAACCGTAGCGGCGCCGCCAGAGAGCCAGGGCCGACATCGTCGATGTCACGAAAATTGCTATGACTGTGACGCCTGAGACTGTGCACGTACGCGGCCAGTGCTGACCTATTGCCTCGCGTGACCAGGCCAAGATCGACGTCGCCGCGACGACGGTCACCGCATTACTGAGGGTCAGCCAAGTTCGACTAATGGAAACCTCGTGCAGTACCCGGCTTTCGATGCGTTGGATCGTTCGAACGTGATGCCTGATCGCACTCCACTGGTCTGTCAATGTAGCTCGGTCCTCACTCACAGCCTCGTCTGTTTCCTTACTCTGTGTCGGATGATCGTGCGAAAGAGTTCCCGCGGTCCGACTTCGTTCGGAACTTTCGGTCCTCCCCAGACGACAAGTACGTGGAGCGTCGCCGAAGGCGATCAGACTAGTGAGGATGTCAGTGACGGAATCAGCAGCACCGCAGCGCGCGGACTCCGGTGTCCGGCGAATCGAACTCAGCGTGGACGGAATGTCTTGCGGTGCGTGCGCCCGACGCGTTGAGAATGAATTGAACAAGCTTGACGGCATCCACGCGTCGGTGAAGTTCGCGACCAATACCGCCACTGTCGACTCTGAACACGACGTCGATGCTGCCAGCCTTTGCCGAGCAATCGAAACAGCGGGTTATCACGCCGAGGTGCGTACAAGTCGCCTCGTCGCCGTCAGCGAGCTGGGCTCGCAACATGGGCACGGACTACGTCAACACCTGGCCGCGCTCATCACGGCGGTCATTCGCTGGATCACTGTGGGCCACATGGGCGGTTGACGCGACCTCAGCGCCGATTGCGCGCGAGTTCGCGCAGCATTGCGTTGTAGGCATCCAACTCGTCGTCAGCGTAACTGGCGTCGGCGTGCCGGTCTGACCGCGTGGCAGCGCGGCGATCGTCGCGCGCCCACTGCGCGACGAGGGCAACAACCACCAGAATCACCGGCAGTTCGCTAGAGCCCCACGCGATCGCACCGCCGAGATGCTGATCGGCGGACAAGCTGGACAGCCACGGTAGACCGACATTGCGATAGAACGGGCCGCCGACCACGGATGTCATTGTCATGACGGCGATCCCGAAGAACGCGTGGAACGGCATCACCGCGAATAACAACCCCAGACGCGCCGGGAATGGCAACCTTCGTGGGCCTGGGTCGATGCCGATGATGCCCCAGAAGAACAGGTAGCCGACCAGAAGAAAATGCACACTCATCAACTCGTGGCCCCAGTGGTAGCGGACCAGGGTATTGAACAGCGGAGTGAAGTAGACGACGTAGAGCGACGCGACAAACAGGACGAACGCTGTGACGGGATGGGATAGGACCACAGTCACCCTGGAGTGCAGCAACCAGAGCAGCCATTCCCTGGGCCCGGGAGCCCGACCGTCGCCGGCCGGCGTTAGGGCACGCAATGCCAAGGTCACTGGCCCACCCAGGACGAACAGCACCGGCACGAACATGTTGAGAATCATGTGCTCAGCCATGTGCACGCTGAACATCGCCGACCCGTAGGCCTTGAGACCCGAGCTGCTCGTTACGAGCAGGACAAGGCAGCCGCTCAACCACGCGAACGACGCCCCGCGGGGCCATCTGTCGCCGCGCCTGCGGAGGCGGATAATCCCTAACAGGTAGAGGACGGCCAGTAAGACAGCTCCGGAGCCGATCAAGGAATCGAATCGCCACGTGCTCAGAAACGTCTGCACCGCAGGCGGTTTGGGTAATGCGTAGCCGAGAAAGACGTCTGAAGCCGTGGGCTTGTGGGCCAGTAACCGCGGAGCGGTCTGCGTTGCCATCGACGAAACCAAGCCCCAGACTGCGATGATCGCTACCGCGCCAAATAGCCTGACGCGTCGCGCGGGCTCTCCGCCGCGCGGAGACGACACCAGCGACGCGATATCGGCAAGCCACACCACGAGCAGCGCAGCGGCGACAGCCAGACCTGCGCGGCCATAACCGGTCCCGACCGCCGCACTCGGTCCCACCAGGGTGGTCCAGAGTAACGCTCCATAGGCCAGAGCGACTCCCCCGCAGATGATTTCCAGGGCCGCAAACCGGTTGGCAATTCCGGCTGCGGTCTGGTTGATGGTCGACGCGACTTTGAGGCCCGTCAGCGTGGCAAGTGCTGCGGCGAAGACAATCACGGCGCTGGTCGAGTAGTCGTGGTCGGGTCCCTGCGCCGCGTTGCCGCTCACCGGGACCGCAAGAACACCGATCAGCGCCGGCACCAGCAGCACCGTGTGCGCGACCCACTGCACCGATAGTCGTAACGCGACCGCTACGGCGAGAGCCGCGCCGGCAACCGCGATCCAGCCGCGAGCCATCTCTGAATAAAGGATGGCGTCCCCGATGGCCGCGCTGCCGAGCAGACGAACGACCGAAAGACCGGCATTGCTGGCAGCCTGCACCACCACCATCATCACCGCGCTGAGTGCCCAGGCAACCGATGTGCGCTCGACGAGAAGATGTACCCGGAAAGCGTCCTCATCGATGACACCCCGCGCGTCTGGCCGCGCGGTCACCACGATGTAGAGCAGCCCGCCGAAGCTGACCGCGGCGGCTAGCGCTGCGACGAAGTAGCCGACCGGTTCGGCGATCGCGGTCGCCACTCCGGGGTAGGAATCACCACTGACGGCGTAGACGCGCGTTCCGCAAACGGTGGCATAGCAGACCAGACCCGCCATGACCGCCACGCAACCGGCGATCAGATGACGCGATCCGGGCCGAGTCATCAGCCTCGGCGAACGCATCTCGCGCGGCTGCACCGTCGTTGCGACCTCTCACGAAAGAATCCGACCCTCGAGACTGTACTACTCACGGTCGTAGGCGATTGCCCATGGACTTTTCGCACCAATTGCGGCTACGCCGCGGAACCGTCAGTCGGCCACAGATGACCGCGTCGACGACCGCGAGAGGCGTTCGGCGGCAGCACGATATCGGATTCGTCCTCGACTCCGTCCGGTGCCGGGCCGGAGCCAGAGTGGCCTCGCCACACCAAGATCGCGAGCACCGCACCGATGGCCACCGGTAGGTGAGTCAGCACCCGAAGCAGCGTGACGCCGCCCGACCACACGTCAACCACCTCATACGGTGCCAGCACGACGGCGAACACCGAAAGCACCCCGGCCAGGCCCAGCGCGGCGTGCGGCCGAAGCGCGGCTCCCACCATCACAACGCCGAGTGCCAGTGACCACGAGGTTGACTCGTTGAGCAGGTGGTGCCCAGAAACGCCGTGGTGCGTGTGCACCAACCCGACACTCACGTTCAGCCCTTGCACGATGGCCAATCCCACCTGGGCTAGGCCGACCACACACAATGCCCAGCGCGGCCACTTTCTCGGCGGGCGTGCCGGCGGGAGCAACGAATCCGCGTCTATGGGCCCGAAAGAGGTGATCATTGGGCGCGATCGCACCAGCCGGCGTAATTCGAGCGCTTGGCGTTCCGCTAGGTCGAACCACCCCCGGCAGTGCGCGCACCCCGCTAAGTGCTCATCAACTCGCGCCGAGGGAACCGGCTCTCGCTCCCCATCGAGTCGGGCCGACAACGCCTCTCGCGCCACCTCGCAGTCCACCTATACATAGTCGCGCATTAACGGCGAATTGTTCCCACCCGCCTGATCGATTTACGGGTTTGAGCTGCGCATTTATTACTACGGGCGGTAGTAATAGATTGCGCTGAGCGCTCGGCGATTACCTGAATTCGATCACGGTCGTGGCGGCACGGAACCGAGCCAGCAGAGGCATTCGGTACGCCAGCGGAGTAAACCATCTCAAGAAGGCACCCCGCCCGGGCGGGCCCGGCAATTCACGCACATCCCACACTCCGTCGATCGTGCGTAGTTCGTCGTATTGTGTTGCGGTAAACCAGAACGGCATCGGCGGAGCCGTATAGTTATCGCTGAGCTTGAACCCGCGCTGCCGAGAGTGCGCACTCAAAAACTTTGGCACACTATCGAAAACGAGCTGTGC